>Ga0310810_10000450_pt1 | contig 42070 bp, 38 predicted proteins | sample NCmetagenome_FD_207641 | JGI IMG/M metagenome (GOLD analysis project Ga0310810, IMG submission 207641) | Soil microbial communities from experimental microcosm in Duke University, North Carolina, United States - NC | ecosystem: Engineered > Artificial ecosystem > Soil microcosm > Unclassified ...
AACGGCATAGCTCTCTCCGATCACCGACTGGAATGGTTGGAGCGGCCAACCCGTCAATTTAACTTTTTGCCACCGCCAACTCGTGCGGTCTTTTGCCGAGCCGTTGTCCGCCGCTTTTCGTTACCACCACCGTGTCACCCCACTGGCAGGTATATTCGCCGTCCGCGGAAATCGCCGACGGTTTGCAGATGAAAACCATATTTTCGCGCATCGCGACGCCGAGTTGCTTCGGGTTGCGCGCATGGGGCGTGATGATCGGACCGTCGTCGCCGGCACCGCGCCCGTGCATAGTGAGATCGCCGCGCGCTCCAACCGCTGGTCCGCTTTTCGGCGCGGCCCGTTCTGCCGCTTGCCTGCTCAACTCGAGTAATTCACTAACGGTCACGCCGGGTTTCAGACGTTCCATTATCCGATTGAAAATCTCTCGCTGTACTTGAATCAGCTCGTTCTGGACCGGTGAAATTGTTTCCACAAAAACCGGCTGCACGGCCTGGGCACGATAGCCGATCCACGATGCTTCGATCTCGTTGATGATCACATCGCCGCGTTCGAGCAGGCGCATGCTGGGTCGGGTCAAAGTTCGCCTGGGATTTTTTCCCGAAACCCAGAAGCAATGCACCGGCAGCTCCGAGCCGTTGCGGGTCATTGCGTAGTGCATCGCCGCCCACACTTCCCAGTCCTTGACGCCGACTTTCGCGGCTTCAATTTCGGCCTGAATCGCCAGCTCGTTGATCTCCGCCGACTTGGCGAGCGCGCCGATTTCTTCCTCGCTCTTGACGTAGCGCACTTCGTCGAGGATCGCCGTCGCATCGACCAGTTCAGCGTTGGGAAAGGCGCTGCGAATCTGCTTCCACGTGCCGTAGAAGATGGTTCCCTCCGGCGTGCGCGTGCCATCCACTTCGCCGAGACCGGTGATGCCGATATGGCCGCGCTCCAGGTCCAATTCCTTCAGTCGCTCGACGATGGCGCGGCCGTAGTTGCGGCGCGCTTCGCGCACGTCGGTCACCCAATCCTGCACCGTCGGCCAGCGCGGCGCCGCCGAAGTCGCGATCGCCGTCACTTCGCCCTCGAGCGGAAACACCGCGGCCAGGTCCGGCTCACCGCCGCCGCAGTGGGTGAGATAGCGCGTATTGGCTTGGTAGTCGGCCGAATGGCCGCTATTCTGCGGCGTGACGATCACATCAAGATTTTGCGCGCGCATGAGCGCACGCACAGCGCGCCAGCGCCGGTCGCGCTCGCCGATGGAAAAACGGGGATAGGGATAAAGGTCGGCCATGGGAATTCCTCGAACGTGGGAGTTACTATCACCAAAAAACTTGTGAAGCCAGATGAGACACAAACACCTTGGTCTTAGATCCGACAAGGTAGAGGCAGTGATTCATCGCGCCCGCGGGTTACCACGCGGTCCGTTCTGGAAACGGGCGCAATAAATTGCGCCCGACGCTTTACGTTCATTGCGGTTAAACGTTCTTCACGATCAGCTTCAGCTCGCGCTTGCCCAGTCGGCGCGCGCCGGTTTCCGTGACGGCCACTGTGTCGCCAATGCTGCCGCGGCCTTTACCTTCTTTGGGCCGAACCTGCGGTTTGAGAATAAAGGTCATGCCCGCCTGCAATTGGATTTTCGAGAAGCGCTCCAGATCCTTGTCGCCGAGCAGCGCCGGACCGTCGTCGCCGAGACCGCGCGCGTGCATCACTGGATGGTTCCATAAATATTTTCCGCCGCCGGCGCGCTCGACGGTGTCGCGGTAGACGTCGAACAAAAAACCGAAGGTAACGCCCGGTTTCATCTGATGGAGAATCGCATCGAAACAGGCGCGCGAAATGTCGATCAGCTTTTGATACTCGTCGTCCGGCGTGCCGAGCACCACCGGGCAGACCGCTTGCGCGCCGTAGCCGGCGTACTTCGCCTCGATCTCATCGATCAGCCGATCGCCCTTCTGCAATCTATAATCGGTCGGCACGAAAGAGCTGTTGGTGAGGCCCGGGCCGCCGCTCAGGAAAAACAAGGTCGGCAACTCGCCGTCGTTGGCCAGCATGGCATGCACCATGGCGCCGTAAAGTTCTTTTTCGCTAATTCCGGGATTGGCGTTTTGGACCATGGCGTCGATGGTTTTTTCGACGATCGCCGCCGCGCGCTCGAGCAAGGAAACTTCCTCGGCACTTTTGACCGCCCGGACCTCCTGCATCATCTCGGTCACGTTAACGATCTTCGCCTGCGGACAGGTGTCTTGAATCGCTTTCACCGAAGAATAGGGAATGATGCCTTCCGGCGCACGGAATAAACCGGCGAGGCCGGAAATCCCGATGGTGCCTTTCTGCAAGCCCAGCTCGTTGATCCGCTCGATGGCGTTTTCACCCCAGCGGTTGCGCCCGTCGCGCACGTCGGTCACCCACTTCTGCGCCTGCTTCCACCAGCCGGCGCGATTAAAAATAAACGCGGTGACTTCTCCGTTGCGAGGAAATACCGTGAACACTTCGGTGGCGAAGCCGCCGATGGACGTCAGGTAGCGCGAATCGCCCTGCAACTGTTCCCAGCGCCCGGTGTTCGCCGGCAGCAGCAGCACGTCGATATTTCGCTTCGCCATTTCCGCGCGCACGTTCTTATAACGCCGATCGCGTTCTTCGATGGAAAGTTGCGGGATCATGATTCCTTCTCCTTCTTTCAACGATTGAGCCGCTGAACGATGCAAATTCTTCTATTGATGCGCGAACCGATGGCCGATCTGAATCCGATTGCCGAAAGGGTCGTAGCCGTAAACCGTGTGCCCGCCCTGCTCGTGCCAGGGAATCTTGGTCGGATCGGGTCCCCAGTAATATTCCTTGCGGTTGAATTTCTCCAGGATCGGCGGATAAAGCTCGGGCGCAATGCGAAAGTCGATGTGCGGCCCTTTGACCGCGCGCGTGCTGCGCTCGGCGACCCGATCGACGCGGTGGAGGATCACCAGTTGCCCGGTGTTTGGCACGGTGAGCGTAACCTGTTCCTCGCCGGGCACTTCCTTCCCTTCGGAAAGTCCGAAAGTGTCGCGATACCAACTTTTTCCCTGCTCGAGGTCCGTCACCTCCACGCGCACGTGACTGATGCGTGTAAGCGGGACGACTTTCCCCTGCGGCTTGTCACCGACCGGATCGCGGCGCACCGACAACTCCAGCGTGTTGCCGTCGGGATCAAGAACGAAAAGCGATTCCTTGATCGGCGACGGTTCGGCATAATTCACCGGTCCGTGGAATTTTACTTTGCGCTCTTCAGCGGCGCGCACCACCGCGGCGAGACTATCGGCCGCAACCTCGAAGCCGTAAACCACGCCGTCCAACGGCCGCGCCGGCTCCGGTGCAATTGGAAAATCCTGCAGCGCCAACCCCCAACCTTTGTGATTGGCCAGAGTGTAAAACAGAATTTGCGGCACCTCGCGATTGAGTCCGCGCAGGTTCAAGTTGGTCAGATGATCCAGCCCGCCCCCCATGAAAGTCGAATAAAACCGATGCGCGCGTCCGAGATCGTTGCTCGGCACCACGCCGTGGTCGATGCGATCGATTGTCGGTGTTTTATTCGCGGTCATCGTTTAGTCCTCCGTTTTGAATTTTGGATTTTAGATTACCGGACAAGAAAGCGAACAGTCCGAGTTGGATCGAGAGGTTCCGACAATCCAAAATGCGCTCACTTCCCCGACTTCTGCCGCGCGTTGGCGATCAAATCCCCCACCGGCTTCCAGTCGATCCAATCGTGGCGGCTGATCTCGAGATAGTCGACGTCCTTGCGCCGGCGCGCGGCTTCCGGCACCACGCTGAGCGGCAAATCTTCGCGCATGGAAGTCGTCGTCTCATCTTCCTGTGTATTGTTGGCCTGGCGAAAGGCGATCTGTCCTTCGCGCGAGAGATACCAGTTGATAAAAACTCTGGCCGCGTTGGGATGCGGCTGATTGTTCATCAGCACGATCGCACCATTGTTCGAGCCGATGCCGGGTGCTTCTTTAAACTGATACGGGTTGAGTTCCGTCACCGGCAAACCCTGCTCCTGGGCGCGGCGTAGCCGGCAGAGTAAACAGAGCGAATACTTTCCCGATGCCAGCCAATCCGTGCCCTGACGAAAATCGCTGAAGTAGGTGAGATCCATCTCGCCGCCGTAGACACGTTCGAGAAATTTGGGACCCACTTTGGGATGATGGTACATGAACAGCAGCGCCGTCGAGACGTAGTTCGGGCGCGGCCAGAGCGCGATGATCTTGCCTTTCCACTTGGGATCGAGGAGTTCCCACACCGAGTGAATGGACTCAGGATTGACGAGCTTGGTGTTGGCGTAAATCGGCGGCCCATACAGCGAGCTTTGATAAACGAAGACATATTGATTTTCCGGGTCGACGTAGCGATGTTTCCCCTTCCACCACTTCGAAAGGTCCGTCACCTCCGGGAGGATCAGCGCCGGCGGCATAGGGTCGAGCGCCTTGCCACGGTACACACTGTTGTAGGTCGCGCCCGGCGCGCCGAGCATCACGTCGGCCACGTACTGGCTCGCCCGTCGCTCGGCCATGATTTTTGTGACGATTTCACTGGTGGTGCTGATGCCGACGGAGTTCAATTTAATTTTCGGGAATTTCTTTTTGAAGGCATCCCAGATCACCTGCAGGTCGCCCACCGAGTTGGTCGCGTAGACCGTGACTTCGCCTTCCTTCTCCGCGGCCCGGACGATGTCTTCCCATCGCGCCTGCGCCGCGCCGGCACCAGTCGCGAACGCCAGCACCACGAGCGACATCGCGCATACGATAAAATTTCCAGTTTTCATCTCTCACTCCGTGCTGATCTCCTGTCCCAACCCGCGCCGCTTCGCCTCTTCATAAGCCCAGGAAGCTAACGCGAGATCGCCGTAGCCGCCTTGGGAGTCGCGAAAAGCAATAATGCTACGCGCCAACGCCGGCGGCGCGATTTTTCCCGCGACGATGTCGCCGAACTCCGCCACCGCATCCCAGGAGAGCGTCAGTTTTTTTGTAAGGCGAATCAGCGGCTGATCGAGGTGAGTATCGTAGTAATTCAACTCGTGGGTTTTGCTGGTCACACAGATCAGATCGGCGCGCAGGTAAACATCGTCATCGAACTCGTTGGGCCGGCCGATGCCGAACACCGCGAGACCTGGCCGAAGCCATCGACCGAGCAGCGCGGCAGCGGGGGAATTCGTGCTCACCAGCACGAAATCGGCCTCCGCAACGGCGGCCTCGGCAGAAGCGGCCGGCATGACGTCCAGGTGCAATCTTTCGCTTGCGCGCCGCGCGAACGCTTCGCGATTTTCCGCACTCCGACTGTAAACCAGCACGCGCCCGATTGGCCGCACAGCGACCGCAGGCTCCAGCGCCGTCAGCGCCAGTCGCCCGCTGCCGATCATCGCTACGGTGCCCGCCTTGGGCGCGGTAAAGCGCTCGACGGCGAGCGCGACTGTGGCGCTGATGCGCAGGTTGCTGAACGGATAACCGATCAAACAAATCAGCTCGCCCGAGCTGATCTCGAACAAGAGCGCCATGCTTTCGCCGCCGGTGACGCTGACGCGCAAGCCGTTTTTGTTTTGTGCTTCGAGGCCACCCACCACCATCCGCATGCCCCGATTCATGAAGCGAAGCGGCGCCACTTGCTTGACCTGTCCCTGCGACTGTTCGCGCAACGTCTGCTCCAGGACCGACATGGCCTGACGCAGATCGAGCAATTCCGATACTTCCGAACGGCGCAGCAGCAGAGTCACAGGACGCTCCTCGAAAAATGATATCGCGGCGAGACGCATCTAATAACGAAGTCGCGAAGCGGTCAAGGCGCGCAACGACGGCGCGCATGAAACCACTCCACTCAGACAGGCGGCGAAAGAGTGAGAACCGAAAAATGCTATTCGCCGGGCTTGATCTCGGTGATTTTGATATCGAACTGCAGCGTCTTGCCGGCGAGCGGGTGATTGAAATCCATGACCACGGTATTTTCCTTGATCTCGTGCACGCGCACTGGAACATGCTGGCCCTGGGGTCCGGTAGCGGTCAGCACCGCGCCGACCTTGAGCGCTTCGGGAGGAATCTTGTCCTTGGGCACTTCCTGAAACGCTTGCGGATTGACCGGTCCATACGCGTCCTCAGGTTTAACCGTCACTTTCTTCTCGCTGCCGACGGTCATGCCGGCAAGCTCCTTTTCCAAACCGGGAATGATCTGGCCCTTGCCATGCACGTAATGCATCGGCTCTTTTCCCTTGCTCGTATCGATCACGTTGCCGGTCTCGTCCGTCAAGGTGTAATCGAACGCGACCATGGAACCTGCCTGGATCGCCAGCGCTGGCTTGGCGGCGGTCTGTGCGAAAGCGCCACAATTAAAAAACAGCATGGCGACGGCACAGACGGCAATAAAGCCTCGGAAAAGCTTCATGGAATTCCTCCAACCCGAATTATCTCAGCCATACGAAACTAACGTACGAGGTAACGCGGGCGAGTTCAACCGCGTGTGTTCTTGGCCGGAATCGCCTGTCAACGATGCCGATAAATTGTTTTGGGATCGAGAACTCGGCGGTATATTCACATCCTGCGCCGGTTAGTGCTGGATCTCATGCACCATGCTTTTTCCCGGGCAATACGTATAGGTGTGGTGATCGTAGAGTTTTTTTTCCGATCGATCGGTCACCATCCAGTAAAACTCAAGGCAGTGCGTATCGCTGCCGACGGCAAAATCGATTTGCTTGATCGTGATCGACTCGACTCGCGCAGAATCTCGGCTGCCTTCGTAGACTTTGTAAGGGAATTTCTTGCTTTCGCCTTCCTTCCACCAGCCGAGCGGAAATTTTAGACCACCGGAAAATGTCCGAGTGTCCTGATTCGGCCGCCCATCGTACAGTCGTCCGAGTCCCGTACGCTCATCGTTGATCGTGAAGATCTGCCATTTGGGCCCGCCTCTTTGTGGATTGATTCGTTCGTACACCCTGTGAACTTGCCCGGTCGCCGGATGTTTCCATTCGATCCTGCCCTTGATCGAATAAGCTGCAGTGTTGTGGCGATAGTGGCCGTCGACATTGGGCATTTCCAGCTCCTGTCGCCCATTCCATTGGGCGCCTGCCCAAAGCTCCACGGGAATAAATCTTTGTTTGCTTTCAGCATTGATCGCGCCGTCCCAGGGATTTGTCTCGGCCGCCAACACCGGCGAGAACAGCGCACCGAGCGCGAGTGCCAGCGCCGCCCCGTGAATCCATGCGAATGCCCGACAGCTCGTCATGCGCTTCCCGATCGTTGCAAGCATCCGCGGACCAAATTTCACTGCGCCAGGATTTTTTTGATCCGTTCGACAACTTCGGGCGGCTGCTCGATCACCTCTTTGGCGATTTTCGCCAGCTCTTCGCCGCTCACCGCGGTGATTTCCAGATTGCTTTTCCCTGCCTCAGCCAACAGAGCCGGATCGGCCATACTTTTCATGAATGCGTCACGAAGGATTTTCGTCCGTTCCGGCGGTGTTGCCGGATGGGCCACCACGGGGCGGCCGAGTTCACCGGAACCGAGCATAACGGTCACCACGCGCCGGCCGAGGTCGGTCGTTTTGAACTCATTCATCAGATCGCTGAGTAGCGGCGTCTCGGGCAGGCGCGGGTCGCGTGTGTGTCCAGTCTGTATCAGCACGCGGACAAAATTTCTCTTACGCCAGCTGTGATACGGCTCGCGCGCGAAGTAAGCCGCCGTGGTGAACGTGCGGCACACCACCTCGTTGCGCTCGGTGGCGAGATCGATTTCGTTGCCGCCGGCGTAGCCCGTCACCACGGTGAATTTGGTGCCGAGCGCTTCCTCGAGCATGCGCGGAATGTAGTGGCCGCTGGTGCCCGTGCCGGTGGCGCCGCACTTGGGCGGCTCTGCGGTCGTTTTGCGGATGTCCTGCATGGACCTGAATGGCGCGTCCGCCCGCATGTACAGCATGTGCTCGGATTTGTCCGTGCTGGCGAGCCAACTGAACTTCGGCCAGTCGAATTTTATTTCCTTGTTGCCCTGAAGTTGATTGAAGTAGTGCGCCGGATTGATCGATGCCACGGTCAAACCGTCGGGCTTCGCGACGCCGTAAACGAAATTCGCCGCGACGATGCCGCCCGCCGCCGGCATGTTTTGCACCACGACGGTGGGGTTGCCGGGAATGTGCTTGCCCATATGACTGGCGAGCAGGCGCGAATACATATCGTAAGCCGTGCCGGCGCCCGAGCCGACGATGAACGTGATCGTCTTGCCTTGATAATAGGGCGCTTGCGCCAAGGCGATGCCGCTCGTCAGCCAGAGCGCGATGAACGATAAAATCCCTTTGATCATGAGCCCTCCTCCTTGAGTGCGCGGTCAAAACGCGGCGCCATACTAGTCTTCGAACTGGGGCTGTTCAAGAGTAGTACCGCTCAAAAACGCGCAGCGAGCCACTGCGAAACTGTCCCCTCCGCTGACGGGCGATTTTTGAACTAGGGAGCCGGGCGATGACATTCAGGGACACGTGCGCCGACTATTCGGACCGCAAAAGATTTTTGTGCTCCCTAAAGTTCACTCCCGTCGCAGCGAAGGCAAGGCCCGGCGTGATCCTGCGGATCTTCGCATCTAAACGGCGTGGAATGGAGGAATGGAACTTGCTTTAAAAGCGGCGCAATTACCTTTTTGGGAGAAAGATCATTGAACACAAATAATCGACATCTTGATTGGGCCCCGGGCATGAAAGGCGTGGTCGGCATCTTGGGCTGTATCGTCGGTCTCGTCATCATCTATTTTGGTTTCGGTGTCGGCACCGAGTCGCCAAAGAAAGAAGCGCTCGCCGGACCAAGCCGCGCCGCGGCGACTGACCCATCGAAACCCGTGCGCGCCATGAACCTTGCGCTCGGCAACATGGTTTTCTTCGCGCAGGACCTCGGCTTCAGCGTCAGCAACGCAAAGGACGAAGCGGTCAACCCGGCGAAAATCGTCGCGCGGATCGAAGGTCAGTTGCAGGGCATGCGCGAGCTGTTTCGCAGCGAGATCGCCAAAAATCCATCCCTGGCCGGCACCGTGACCTTGCAATTCAATATCGCGCCTACGGGCGAAGTGAGCCAGGTTCGCGAAGTTTCCTCGCGCATCAACGATAGCGATTTCAAAAAAGCGGTGATCGCCGAGGGCGCGAAATGGTCCTTCGCCGAAACCATCGCCGAACCTGTCAACGTTACTTGTCCGCTGCTCTTTGTCCATCAGGGCATGGACATCACGACTTTGGTTCAATGGGAAAAATTCGTCGGTCCAACCGGAGAAAAATCGGCATCCGTTCGGGTCGCGGTCAACAATGCGCCGGCACCAACGCGGAACGCAGCAACTTCGGTTGCGGTGAAATCAGCGCCTACACCGGCGAGAGTGGAAACCGTGGTCAAATCCGAGCCCAAAGTCTTTCAGATCAAATATGCAACCTCGCTGCGCAAAGAGCCTAATTTTTCGGCGGCTACCCTCATCACTTTTACCATCGGCACTCGAGTGACCGTGCTGGGCAAACAAGGCGACTGGCTGCAAGTACGCTCCACCGACAACGGCCCGACGGGCTTCATCCGCAAAGAGTTCGTCGTCCCGGTGGACGTAGCGCATAAATAGAGCAGAGAATCGAGGATCGAGGATGGAAGATCGAGGATCGCAAAAGCCCGATTCTCCATCCCCTTTCATTTTCAATTTTCCAATCTCAATTTTCAATTTTCCATTTTTGCTTGCTACGCGCTAGACTCGGTTGGACTGGCTGAGCCAGTTAACGACCGTGGCGCATATTATTTTTCGTCCTAGCTGGCGCATCCCGGAGCGGCACGTCACACCGGAAGCGCTCTTCGACCAGCGCCGCCGCTTTCTTAGAGCCGGTGCTTTGTGGGGATTGGGTCTTGCCTCTGGCGCCAACTTCGCCTGCGGTCCGGCGCGAGACGCGGCGAAAATCGGCGCCCAAGAAAATCCGCCGGCCCTCGATCGTTACCCGGCGCCGCGCAATGCGCGATTTGAATTGGATCGCCCGCTCACTGAGGAAATTTACGCGGCGTCCTATAACAATTTCTACGAGTTCAGCGTTTTCAAGGGCGGTATCTACAAGAAGGCCGCGCGGCTGAAGACTTCGCCCTGGCAAATCACCGTCACAGGCCTGGTCGAAAAGCAGAAAACCCTCGATATCGACGAGCTTGCCCGCGCGCTGCCGCTCGAGGAGCGGCTTTATCGCTTTCGCTGCGTCGAGGCCTGGGCCATGGCCGTGCCGTGGACCGGCATCCCGATGCGCGATTTCATCGCCATTGTTCGGCCGCTCTCCTCCGCCAAGTTCGTGCGCTTTGTAACCTTTTTGCAACCGGAGATCGCCACCAACCAGAATCCCGGGAAAGGGCCGTGGCCGTACAGCGAAGGACTTTCGATGGCCGAGGCAATGAACGAACTGACTCTGCTTGCGACCGGAATTTACGGTCACCCGCTGCCCAAGCAACACGGCGCGCCGCTCCGACTGGTGGCGCCGTGGAAATACGGCTTCAAGAGCATCAAGTCGATCGTAAAAATCGAATTCACCGCAGAACGCCCGGCCACGTTCTGGAACACCAACCGCCCCGACGAATATGATTTCACCGCCAACGTCCGCCCGGACGTGCCGCACCCGCGCTGGTCCCAGACAACTGAAAAAATGATCGACAGCGGCGAGCGCCGCGCGACCTTACCTTATAATGGCTACGGTGAGTGGGTGGCGCGGTTATATAGCTAGGTCGAGGATCGATTGAGGATAGAAGATCGCCATCTTTCGATCCTCGTTTGAGTTGAAACTAAATCGGACTTTCAGCGTGTAGAGTGGGTTAGCTGTCCGCAGCGTAACCCACCGCTGGCAGGTCAGAGCAATTTTTTCAACGCGTTGGCGAGAAGCGTAATGTTTTCATCCCGCGCGCCGTGGCCCATCAGACCGACGCGCCAGATTTTTCCTTTGAGCGGGCCGAGGCCGGCGCCGATCTCGATGTTGTGCTCATCGTAAAGCCGCTGGCGCACTTTGGCGTCGTCGGCGCCTTCGGGAATTTTCACCGTGTTGATCATCGGCGCTCGGATCGCCGGATTTTCGATAGCGGGCTCGATTTCGAGCTTGTGCATCTCGCGAACAAAATTTTCGTGCACTTGGTTGTGGCGCTGCCAGGCTTTCTCCAAGCCTTCTTCGAGCACGATGCGCAAGGCTTCATGCAATGCATAGTTCATCGAGATCGGCGCCGTATGATGATAGACACGCTCGCTGCCCCAGTATTTTTCGATCATCGAGAGATCGAGGTACCAGCTCTGCACTTTGGTTTTGCGCTTGCGCACGACTTCAACGGCGCGTTCGCTAAACGTTACAGGCGACAAACCCGGCGGGCAGCCAAGGCACTTCTGCGTGCCGCTGTAACAGGCGTCGATGCCGACCTCGTCCACACGCACGGGCGCGCCGCCCAGAGAAGTCACCGTATCCACCAGTAGCAGCGCGCCGCTGTCGCGCACGACTTTGGCGATGTCGTCGAGGGGCTGCAAGACACCGGTGGAAGTCTCCGCGTGCACCAGCGCGGCGAGTTTGTATTTCTTCTTGCCGAGCGCATCTTTGAATTTCTGCGGATCAAGTGCCGCGCCCCACTCTGCTTCGACTTTTTCCACCTGCGCGCCGCAGCGCTCGGCCACGTCCACCATGCGCGTGCCGAATACGCCATTGACACCGATCAACACGGCGTCGCCGGACTCGATCAAATTGACGAAGCAGGTTTCCATGCCGGCGCTGCCAGTACCGGACATGGGCAGAGCCAGTCGATTCTTCGTCTGAAACACTTCGCGCAGCATCGCCATGCTCTGATCCATGATCTCTAAGAACTTCGGATCGAGATGGCCGACCACGGGAAGCGCCATGGCCTCGAGCACGCGCGGGTTGACCGGGCTCGGACCCGGACCGAGCAAAGTTCGAATCGGCGGATTGGCTTTGGGTGCAGCTGACATAATGATCCTCGTTCTAATTCGCTTCAAAATCTGCGCCGTTCGCGCAAATTGTCCAGTAGTTGATCCGAGCCATTGAATGCCCGAGAAAATCTCATCTCACCACAAAGATCACGAAGGACACGAAGGTTTTGCAAATTAATTTTCCTACCTTCGTGCTCTTCGTGTCCTTCGTGGTGAACAAGCAATCGGCTATTCGTCGTTTTTGACGAGTAGCTCCATGCTGCCGATCTTCTCGATCGTGCCGTGCAGCCGATCGCCATCATTGAGCTTGCTCACCCCGGCCGGCGTGCCGGTGGTGATCAAATCACCCGTGCGCAGAGTCAGACAGCTCGATAAAAAGCGAATGTGCTCGCGCAGACCGCAGATCATGTCGCTGGTATGCGCGGTCATCGCCTCTTTCCCGTTCTGCAGCACTTTGATCGAAAGGTTCTGCGGCTCGTCAATTTCGTCCCGCGTCACGATCCACGGGCCGAGCGCGCTGAAGGTGTCGAAGCCTTTGCGGATGTTGCGCGTGTTGTGCATGCCCTTGCCCCACGGATCGCGCTGGCTGATGTCCCAGCAGATCAAGTAACCGAACACGTGATCGAGCGCCTGCGCTTCGCTCACCTTGCGCGCGCGCTTGCCGATGACGGCGCAAAGCTCGCACTCGAAATCTACCAGCTTGGAAATCTTCGGCAAGATGATCGTGTCGCCGGGACCGATAATCGAAGACGTGGTCTTTAGAAAAAATTCCGCCATCAGGTCGTCCTTGTTGACGACTTGTCGGTTGGCGCTGCCCATGCGCTCGACCATCTCGGCGCGGTGCGCGCCGTAATTTGCCGCCGCCGCCCAGAGAGAACCCGGGTTCTGAATCGGCGCCAATAGCTTCACCGATTTCAAATCGACTCCGCCGCTGCCGTTGGCGGCGTCGCGCGCAATCTGCATCGCCGCCGGATTATTCGCCAGCGCGTCGATGATTTCGAGCATGGTATAACCCTGGCGCGCAAGACGGGCCTTGATCAAGGCATCGCCGAAATTGATTACTTTCTCACCGACGACAACGCCGGCCTGTTGGTTGTTGTAATGGCAAATTTTCATCGCTCCACCTCCGGACTCCTGACTCAATTTTCCATACCTGAAGGGTTAGCCAAAGTCCACCGTGCGCGGCAACCGCAAGAGCATGATTCACCGCTTTGTAATTGACAACTCCGAGACTCTCGCGCTAACTAATGCGATCTGTCACGCGGATGAAAACATTGACCCGTCATAGTCGCAGACTGATTCAAACACGGAGGACTCGATCATGGATGTGAGCAAAACCATGCAAACGATCATCGATGTTGGAATCGTGATCGGCTTCAAAGTCGTCGGCGCGCTGGTGTTCTGGCTGGTCGGCCGCTGGCTCATCAGCTTCGCCGTGCACCTGGTTTCCTCCGCGATGGAGAAACAGAAAGTCGATCCGACGCTTTTGCGTTATATCGGCACGATCATCTCGGTGACCCTGAATATCATTCTCGTAGTCGCGATTCTCGGCTACTTCGGCGTCGAGACCACCAGCTTCGCCGCCATCGTCGCCGCCGCCGGCGTGGCGATCGGCATGGCGTGGAGCGGCCTGTTGTCGAACTTCGCCGCCGGCGCGTTTATCATGGTGTTGAGACCGTTCAAGGTCGGCGACTTTATCACCGCCGGCGGCGTTACCGGCACGGTCAAGGAAGTCGGTCTTTTCGTCACCGCGGTCAACACGCTGGACAACGTTATGAACTTGGTCGGCAACAACAAAATTTTCAGCGACACCATCCAGAATTTTTCGCATAACCCGTTCCGGCGCGTCGATTTGAAAGCACAATTGGCTCACTCCGTGGACCACAACGAAGCGATCAAGCTGCTCAAAGAGCGGCTCGGCAAAATTGCCAACGTGATCGCCAATCCGCCGCCTGACGTTGAGCTCCTCGAATTCAACCTGAACGGCCCCGTGCTCGCCGTGCGTCCCTATTGCCACACCGATCACTACTGGCAGGTTTACTTCGACACCAACCGGACCATTCGCGAAACTTTCGGCGCCGCCGGCTATCCAGTGCCGGAGCAACATTTCGTCATCCGAAACCCATCCTGAAGGCGCATAGAGAAAATCACGGAGATTCACAGCATGTTGTCACTGAAAGTCGGACTCACCAAGAATCCGCGTTTCGAACCCCTCGTCGATGGCGCGGTCAAATCCGAGAAGGTCCATCTCGACATCACCGTCACCACGCCGCCGGAGCTGTTTTTTCGTAACCTTAAAAACGATGAGTTCGACGTCTTTGAAATGTCGCTCTCGGAATATCTCATCACCCGCGAGCAGGCCAAAGGCGAGCGTTGGCGCTGGGCGGCGCTGCCGATTTTTCCAGCCAAGGCGTTCGTCTGGCTCGGCTTCTACGTCAACCCCGGTTCGGGCATCGCCGGCTTGGCGGATTTCCGCGGCAAACGCATTGGCGTGCCCGATTACGTCATGACCGCTGCGCTCTGGCTGAGAATCTTTTTGCGCGAGCTGCATGAGATCCGATCCAACGAAATTTCCTGGTTCATCGGCCGCACCAAGGAATTGAGCCACGGCGGCCTGCTCGGCGCGGAAGTGAAACCGCGCGGCGTATCGCCGACCTGGCTGACCGCCGAACAAACCTTCGACTTGATGCTCGATGGCGGCGAGATCGACGCGGCCTATGGCTTCGCGCCGCGTCACGATCCAAAACTTTTTAAGCTGAATATCGACCGCTACGGCGGCACACCGTTAGAAAACAACCCACACCTCAAAATTCTCTTTGCCGACGGCGGCCGGGCGGTCATCGAGGCTTTCTTCAAAAAGACCGGCATCGTGCCGGCTAATCACGTGATCGTCGCGCAGTGCCGCGTGCTCGAGGCCAACCCGTGGCTTGCCACCGAGCTCTACCAGCTCTTCAGTGCAAGCAAGCAGACCGCCTACGAGCGCGCGAACTTCGGCTATCCCGCGTATCTCTATTTTGAAAAAAGCGACCACGCAGCGCAGGCCTCGCTTTTTGGCACCGATCCATTTCCTTTTGGCTTGAAACAGAACCGGCCGATGCTCGATATGCTTTTCGGCAGCTCAAATGCCGAAGGGCTGACCCGCGAGCGCGCTCGGATTGAGGAAGTTTTCTTTCCCGCTCTGCTCGACACCTAAAACACGGAGAACCATCGGGCGAGCTTCAATTGCCGCTGCCGGTTGCCGAACGACACACAAGTTGGGCGCTGGAATTTTCATAAGCGCTTGAGCAGTTCTCCAGTGGCGGCGCTCAAGACAACTACGAGCCACGGCGGCCACTTCCAGAATATCAACAGACCGAAGGCGATTAGGCCAAGAGCAAAATCGGCCGGTGAAAAAATTGCGCTCGTCCAGACCGGCCTGTAAAGCGCGGTCAAAAGCAGGCCGACGACCGCTGCATTGACGCCTTTCAAAGCGGACTGAAACGCCGGCCGCGCGCGCAATACATCCCAGAACGGGAGCGCGCCGATCAGCAATAAGAACGACGGCAAAAAAATAGCGACGAGCGCCAGCGCCGCGCCGGCCCAACCGTTGGGCGGCGCCGCCCTGATCGCGCCGAGATAAGCGGAGAAAGTGAACAGCGGTCCGGGCACGGCCTGAGCCGCGCCGTAGCCGGCGACGAACTGCGCATTGGTAACCCAACCCGGTCCAACGACTTCGGATTGAAGCAACGGCAGGACGACATGGCCGCCGCCGAACACCAGCGAACCGACCCGGAAGAAACTGTCGAAGACTTCCAGCGCAGGACTAGCCGCGACTTGTCGCAGGAGCGGCAGGCCAATCAGCAGCGCAAAGAAAATCGTCCACGCACCCATCGCCAATTTTTTGCTGAGCGGAAAACGCAGGTGCGACTTCGCCGCAGAATTCACGGCCGGAAACAATTTCCAACCAACGAGGCCCGCAAGAGCGATAGCTGAAACCTGGCCGAGGGCCGTCGGCCAGGCGAGCGTGGCGATGGACGCTGCAATCGCGATCGTCGCGCGCTCGCGGTCGGGGCAGAGCGACCGGGCCATTCCCCAAACTGCCTGAGCGACCACCGCGACCGCCACGATCTTGAGTCCATGCAGCCAGCCGGCATCCGCGGCGTTGGCAAACGCGTTAATGCCGAAGGCGAAAGCTACCAGTGCCAGCGCGGAAGGCAAAGTGAAGCCGAGCCATGCTGCCAACCCGCCGAGGAGCCGCGCGCGCGCGATGCCGATGGCGATGCTGACTTGGCTGCTCGCCGGGCCGGGCAAGAATTGGCAGAGCGCGACCAGGTCGGCGTAGCTTTGTTCGTCGATCCATTTTCTGCGCTTGACGTATTCTTCGTGAAAATAGCCGAGATGCGCGATCGGACCACCGAAAGAAGTCAGCCCCAGGCGCAACGACGCACGCAGCACTTCAAAAAAAGATCCCCGAGCCTCGCCATCCACCCCTTCTGAGATCGCAGCGCGCTCACTCATAATGCTCTACAACTTCTTCGAGCGAGCCTGCGGCGATCGCTAGCGCTTTCAACGCCGTGGCCAAATCTTCACTGGGATGAGCTTTAAGAAAAATCCTACCCTGATTCCTTAGTCCTTTGACGATCTTGTACCATTGCTTTGCCTGACGATGCGCTTTGAAATTGCGCTGGTGTCGCATCTCACCGCCCAAACCGGTGTGTTCAAGCGTTTCCTCCACGGTATGTTCGGCGATTTCTAGCGCGAGGACTCCGTGGCCGAGGTCTTCGTAGCCGGTTTTCTTGTAGATTTTTTCCAGCTGTCTTTGCGTACGTTGGAGTTCCTTTTTAAGCTTTTTCAGCCGATCGATTTGCGTCTTGCCGATCTGAGCCATACTGCAAGCCTCCTTACTTCGTAACATTTGCTTCGTTTTTTTGAGGCGCCGCCTCCCATCTCTGATTGCTGACCGGCGGAGCACTGGGTCGAATGATGTGAATGAACTTATAACCTGCCTCGCTATGGCAGCCGTTGCACGCGCTCAAAGTCTCATCGTAGGATTTTTGGAATTCACTTTGGCTTTTCTGCTTTATGGATTGATCCAAAGCGGCGATTTGAGTCTGCAGGACAGAATCCAGAACATTCGAGATCTTCACTCCGTTCTTTTCTGCATTCAGGCTTTTTGCGGCTTCCATCGTCTCTTTCAACTCATCGAGCTCGTATTGTGCCAGCTCCCAATTTGCCGCTTTGCTGGAGAACCACAGCTTGCCTGCGTGCAACTGAATTGTGGTCATGTACTCTCCCAACCCGGGCAGCGCTTCCTTGATACCGGCAAGATCGGCTTGCATACGGTTGAGCGAATCTTGCGGGATAGCAGCGCCGCTGGCGGGCGGCTCACCGCTCTTGGTGCTTCGGTTTTCCAAGCTTGCGAGCCGGAAGAAGAGAACGATGATTAAGATCAAACACAGCGCCAGGCTGGCCCAAAGATACCGTAGAGTTTTCATAAAAGACTCGCTTCTCGCGGCAGCGGGCGCCGCCCGCTCGCTCATTCGTCCTCCAACAACTCACCGAAGAGCTCGCTGACTTTTTGGCGCGCGGCGACCAGCGCCTTTTGCCCGAGCGGCGTCGCCTGATACAGCCGGCGCAGGCTCTTGCCCGAGCGCTCGCTGAACGAGCGCAAATAGCCCTTCCGCTCCAGGCCATGAAGTAAGGGGTAAAGGGTGCCGGGGCTCAGCTTGTAACCGTGCCGTCCGAGTTCCTCGATGAACCACGAGCCGAAGACCGGAGCCTTCGATGCGTGATGCAAAATATGCAGCCGGATCAAGCCGCCGTACAAATCTTGATCGCTGCGCTTTCCTTTGGACTGGCTTCGGTTCTGCATTTCGTTATCGAAATTCGATATACAACGGCAGCCGGGCCGGATCAAGACACTTTTCACACCAGCTCAATGCTTATTCGAAGAATTGGCGATCGTGGAGACTTGCCAAACCACAACGACTTAGGGATCAGTACTGCTAAATCGCTCGCTTCCTGATATTCTCGGGCCGAGGAGCCAAAGCAATGTCCGGAATCGTTAGTGAAATGTTGTTCGTTCTCCTGCTGATTTTGGCGAGCGGCTTTTTTACCGTGGCCGAAATGGCGGTCATCAGCGCGCGCAAGTCGCGCCTGGAGGAGTCGGCGAAGAAAGGCAGCCGCCGCGCCGGTATTGCCCTAGAACTGGCACAAACGCCCAGCCGATTCTTATCCACCGTGCAGATCGGTATTACCTTCGCGACGATTTTGATCGGCACGGTTGCCGGCAGAAATATGACGGATGGGCTGTCCGCGCAGGTACGGTCCCTGCCCGGAGCAGGTAGTTACAGCGACGAAATCAGCCTCGCTCTGGTGGTGCTCGCGATCACCTGTTTGACACTTGTTATCGGTGAGTTCGTACCCAAGCGCCTCGCTCTGCGCTACCCGGACAAAATCGCCATGGCGCTCGCAATCCCGCTGCGGATTTTCAGCCAGGCGAGCGCGCCGCTGGTACGGTTGCTCACGCTGTCCACGGACGCGATCGACCGGCTCTTCGGCGCGCACGATCCCGGCGAGCACCAGGTGACGGAAGAGGAAATCAAAATGCTCGTGCGGCGAGCCACCCAAGCGGGCGTTTTGGAAAAATCAGAACAAAATATGTTCGAGGCGGTGCTTCGTTTCGGCGATAAAACCGCTCGAGCGTTGATGACGCCGCGGACCCGGATCGCCTGGCTCGACCTCGAATTCACCGGTGACCAAGTGCGTGACAAGATCACCGTCAGTGGCCATTCCTGCTTTCCGGTGGGGAGCGGTGGGCTCGATACGGTCACCGGCGTGGTTTATGCGAAGGACTTGCTGGCGCACCATCTCGCCGGCCAGGCGCTCGATCTGCGCGCTTTGGCTCATCAGCCCCTGTTCGTGCCGCGCACGGTTACCGCGCTCGAAGTTCTCGAATCGTTCAAAAAATCCGGTCAGCATCTTGCCCTGGTCGTCGACGAATACGGCGGCATCGAAGGACTTCTCACCCAGCACGACATTCTCAAGGCGATCGCCGGCGATATCCCTTTCGAAGGCCGGCTGGAAAACCCCAAAGCTGTGCAGCGCGCGGACGGATCGTGGCTCCTCGACGGCATGCTCAGCGTGGATGAGTTCAAGGAGATTTTCAGTTTAGAAACCCTGCCCGGGGAAAAGCGCGACGCCTACCAGACTCTCGGCGGTTTCGTTTTCACGCAGATGGGCCGGATACCGTCCGTCGCCGAATGCTTCGATTGGAACGGCTTGCGCCTTGAAGTCGTGGACATGGACGGCAAACGCATCGACAAGGTGCTGGTAAAGCGTTTACAGAGTCCGGCGACAATCTCATCGGAAGGGAAGCCCGCCTCGCGCCCTCAATCATCGGCGGAATGACCTGTGAACGGGCCCGGCATTCTTGTCGAACGCGCTTGATGATATATTTGAGATGGAATAAAAAAACGGAGAAAGTCAGGGTCGCGTTATGCTGAAAGTCATACCTGTGGAAGAAGCGGTCGGATTGCCGCTTGCCCACGACATCACCGAAATCGTTCCCGGCAAACACAAAGGTCCGGCCTTTCGCCGCGGCCACATCGTGCGCCAGGAAGATATTTCCAAGCTCCTCGACGTCGGTAAGCGGAATCTTTACGTGATGGAGTTGGAGAAAGATGAACTGCACGAAGAAGACGCGGCGCGCCGGCTTGCGCTGGCAGCGGCGGGTTCGAATCTGAAACTCACGGATCCGAGCGAAGGTCGGATCAATCTGGTAGCAGCGATCTCCGGTCTGCTCAAGGTCGATGTCGAGCGACTGTATCGCTTCAATTCGCTTGGCGATTTGATGATGGCTACTTTGCCGGGCGATCGTTACGTGAAAGAAGGCACAGTCGTCGCCGGCACGCGGACGATTCCCGTGGTGGTAAAAGAAGAGCTGATTCAGAAAGCAGAGGCGCTCTGCAAGGACAAGCCGATTGTGACCTTGCTGCCTATGCCGGCCCAGCGCGTGCATCTGATTGTGACCGGCAGCGAAGTCTTTACCGGCCGGATCAAGGACGGCTTCGGCCCGATCGTGACAAAGAAAGTCGGCGAGCTCGGTTCACAGGTCGAATCGGTCAAGCTGGCGCCGGATGATCCGGATGTGATTGCCGGTCATATCAAAGACGCCAAACAAGCCGGCGCAGACGTGATTCTCGTGAGCGGCGGCATGTCCGTGGATCCCGACGACAAAACTCCGGAAGGGATTCGCCGCAGCGGCGCGCAGCTGGAAACCCACGGCTTTCCGGTGCTGCCGGGCTCGATGTTCGTGATGGCCTACCTCGGCGATATTCCGGTCATGGGCCTTTCAGGTTGCGTGCTGCACGACCCGTTCACCGCCTTCGACGCGCTTTTGCCGCGATTGCTTGCCGGCGAAAAGATTTCGCGCACCGACATCATGGCGATGGGCCACGGCGGTTTGCAGCGCAAGCACGATCACTGATAGAACTCGAAGATCGAAGCTCCATCTTCTATCCTCCGTCCTCACCTTGAAAGGGGAACCTCATGGATGTTCTGCGAACTTTGAAAGAGCGCTGCGATCCAACGAAGGCGGCTCTGATTGTGGTCGACGTGCAAAATGACTTTGTCAGTCCCGACGGGAGCGCAGCCAAACGCGGCGAGGACGTGAGCGCCGCCATGGCGATGGTGCCCAACTTGCGCAAACTCATCGACGAAGCGCGGCGCATCGGCCTGACGGTCGTCTATATACGGACCACTCACGGCGAATGGACGGACACACCGTCATGGATCTATCGCACATCGCAGAAAGGCGGCTTGAATACCTGCCGCGAGGGCACCTGGGGCGCTGAACTTTACGAGGGCATTTCACCCCTCCCGAGCGAGCGGGTGGTGATCAAACACCGCTACAGCGCGTTCATCAACACCGACCTCAACACCGTGCTGAAAGCGCGCAACATTCAGAGCGTGCTCGTCTGCGGCGTCGCCACCAACGTCTGCGTCGAAACCACGGCGCGCGACGGCTACATGTTCGATTATTATGTGACGATGATCGACGACTGCTCTGCCGCCTACGAGACCAAGCTTCACCTGGGCACCTTGGAAAATATCCGGCGCCATTTCGGTCTGGTAGCGTCGTCCCAGGAAATTATCGACACGTGGAGCGATCTGCCCGCCAAACAGGCGCCCGGCTTATAGCTCTCATCACGGTCACGAAAATAAAAAAAGCCCGGCAGCAACACTGCCGGGCTTTTTTGATTAACGAAGTCCTTGTTTACTTCATCATTTCGGCGTTGATCCGCTCTAGCGCCTCGACCGGCGGCTGCAGCATATCCTGACCGAGTTCCGAAAGCGGGATATCGCAGAGATTCAATTCGTCGGCGAACTCCTTGCGGTTTGGATTGTAGTAGATCAAGCCGGTCAGAAATTTTCCTTCCGCGATGGCGCCGTGAATCGCCTGAATCGCCTGCGCTTTATTGGTCGGATCGTAGTCCTTGCCGAGCTTATGCAGAATGATATGCGAGCCGTCGTGCATGGTGACTTCGTGATCCGTGCCCTCGTCGTAATCCGCCTCGATGTTCTCGTAGGGCGGGATGAAGTCCATATCGTGGATCGGATCGAGATGGCCTTTGACATACTTGAGACTCTTGGTCGAGCCTTCGTGATTGTTGAACGTGACGCAGGGGCTGATGACATCAAGAATCGCGCTGCCCTTGTGCGCGAGCGCGCCCTGCACCATCGGCGTGAGCTGCTTGCGGTCACCGGAAAAGCTCCGCGCCACGTAGGTCGCGCCCAGCGTGATCGCCAGTTCGGCCAAGTCGATGGCGGGGATGTCGTTGACTTTACCGCCTTTCATCACCGAGCCGACATCCGCGGTGGCGGAGAACTGGCCCTTGGTGAGACCGTACACACCGTTGTTCTCGATGATGTAAGTGATATTCACGTTGCGCCGCATCATGTGGCAAAAATTGCCGAGGCCGATCGCCGAAGTATCGCCGTCCCCGGATACGCCGATCGGCAGCAGGTTGTGATTCGCCAGGTTCGCTCCGGTGGCCACCGCCGACATGCGTCCGTGCACTGCGTTGAAGCCGAAAGACTGGCTCAAGAAATAGGCCGGGGTCTTAGACGAGCAGCCGATGCCGCTCAGCTTCACAACCTTACGCGGGTCGATGCTGCTTTCGTAATAGGCGCGCTGCACCGAGGCCGAGATCGCGTCGTGGCCGCAGCCACGGCACATGGTCGACGCTGCGCCGTCGTAGTCTTTTTCCGATAGATTGAGTCGATTGAGTTTTGCTTCCGCCATTTTGCCTTTCCTCTATGATTTATTACGCAGTTTTCGCCGACTGGGCCGCGGCGAAGATTTGGTTGACCACTTCGAGCGGCGTTGCCGGCAAGCCGTTGTAAATCAAAACGCTGACGATCTTGGTGCCGAACTCCGGCCATTCATCTTTCATGATCGCCGCCATCTGGCCGTCACGATTCTGTTCGACGAAATAAATCGTGTCGTGCTCGGCGAGAAAGTCCCGGACCTCGCTGGTGAGCGGCAGAGCGCGAATCAACATGTGATTGGTTCTGAGGCCCCGCGCTTTCAAGCGGTCGCGCGCTTCGCGCACCGGTTCGTAACTCGAGCCATAGCAGATAATCCCGGTCTTAACGCCGCGCTCCTTTTCGATGATCGGCTTGGGCACAAACTTGCGCGCGGTATCGTGCTTCTTTCGCAGACGATCGAGAATGTATTTGTAGTCGTGCTCGTCCTCGGAATATTTCGCGTCTGCGTCATGGCCCGAGCCACGCGTGAAATAGGATGCCATGCGGTGTTCGTTGCCTGGCACGGTACGGTACGGAATGCCGTCGCCGTCCTGATCGAAATAGCGACGGAATTTCTTGCCCGCCTTGGTCCACTCTTCCAACTGTTCGGCGTTCAGCCGTTTGCCTTGATCGTACGGTTCCTCGTTCAGTTTCAGGGGTTCCGACGACCAGAGATTCATACCAAGGTCGAGATCCATGGCAACAAAAACCGGGGTCTGAAAGCGATCGGAATAGTTGAAGCTCTGGCGCGCGAAATCGAAACAGGAATTCATGTCGTGGGGTATCAAGATGATGTGGCGCGTGTCTCCGTGGGAGGCGCCATACATGAGCGAGATGTCTGCCTGCTGCGTCCTGGTCGGCAATCCGGTCGACGGCCCGCCTCGCTGGATGATGAAAAACACGCAGGGAATTTCGGCGTAATAGGCCAGGCCAATGGTCTCGTTCATCAACGATACGCCCGGTCCGGAAGTCGAAGTCATTGCGCGCGCGCCAGCCCACCCGGCGCCGGCGATCATTCCGGCCGAAGCGATCTCATCTTCAGCCTGCACGATTGCGTAGGTTTTTTTGCCGTCAACCTGTTTGCGCAGCCTGGGCAGGTAATATTCCATCGCTTCGGCCAAGGAGCTCGAAGGTGTGATCGGATACCAGCAGATCACCGAAGCTCCGCCGTAGATCGCGCCCAGCGCCGCCGCCGTGTTGCCTTCGGTGATGATTTTGCCTTTGTTGCCGTCGGGAACGGGTTCGAGTCGAGCGATGTTCTGCTTAAAGTTCTGCTCCTTACAATACTGATAGCCGGCATCGATGCAGATCATATTCGATTCGATGACCGCCGGCTTCTTGCCGAAGGTGTCTTCCAGGACGGCTTTGATGACCGCCATGTCGATGCCGAACAGATAGGCCAGCGCGCCGACGTAGACCATGTTTCGCTGCTTGGCGCGAAGCGGCGAGGCGGGCACCAGCTTGGCGATGAGCTTGTTCGCCGGGAAGCCGATGTACTGGACACCGTCGCGCTTCAAATTGGCCGCTAGCGGCGTGGAATCATCGTAGAAAATCAAGCCACCGTCGCGCACGCGGTAGATATCCTTCGCCGCTGTGGCGTCGTTGAACATGACCATGACATCGATAACGTCCTTGCGGCTCAAATATCCGTCGCCGTTAGCGCGGATCTGATACCAGGTTGGCAGCCCCTGAATGTTCGATGGGAACATGTTCTTGGAAGAACAGGGAATGCCCATTTTAAAAATGGCCTTGAAAAGAATGTTGTTCGACGACGCGCTACCTGAGCCGTTCTCAGTAGCTACACAGATATTTAAGTCGTTGATTAACGGTGTGTCCAAAATCTGCCTCCTTAGGTCCTTTCTGAATAACTGACGAATTTTAACATGTTCGCCTTGAAATACAACGTTTTAGCCCTCATCCGGGGGTGTATTGGTCCTCCGAATCCAGATATTCGGCGACCTCTTTCCACGTGCGCCGCACCTGTTCGTCGATATCAAATGCGCGGGCGAACTGAAGAATCTCAGGCATGGCCACAAGTCCAATAATGTCATCCCGCGCGCCTTTGACCGGCATATTGCGAATATCCCGATGATACATTTCGGCGAGAACATCGCCGACTAAAGTGGAATCAGCCATGGCAATGATCGGCGCGGTCATGACCTCTTTCATCGCCACCGTCTTGGGGTTGAGTTCCTTGCTGGCAACCCGTTTGAGCGCATCCCGCTCGGTAAAAATGCCGGCTGGCTTGTCGCCCGCCATCGCAATCACCGCAGTCGCGCCTTGTTTGTTCATCAGATCGATGGCGTCGCGCACGGTCTTACTCTGATCGACTTTGACCACCGCGGCCGCGGAGATATCGCCCAAGGTGCGCGTCTCGCTGAGTCCCTGGCCGAGTTCCACCGCTAGATTGAGGATGCGGCGCATGGAGACAATGCCGATGATCTTGCCGCGCCGCCCGCGCACAAGAAGATGACGGTATTTGCCGCGGTACATGCGCGCGAAGGCATCGACGATGTGGGTCTCTTCGCGCACCGCTCGGATCGGCGATGTCATCACTTTCTTGATCGCGGTCTTGCGCGCGTCGATCCCGCTGTCGAGCACGCGCTTCAGCACATCCTTCTCGGTGAAGATCCCTACCGGGACTTCGTCGTCGGTGATGATGATCCGGCCGACGTCTTCGGCGACCATTTTTTCCATCACCTCGAAAATCGAGGTAGTCACGGCGGCCGTGATCAGGTGAGTGGTCATGATCTCGCTGACTTTATTGGAAAGCATGAGTTCCTCCTGTCAGTTCTGAATTTCGGTCTGGCTCCCGAAGCATCTAAAACGCGCTTAGTATACCACCCAGAGCCGCGGGCAGCGCAAGCAACGTTTTTTCTGCGTCGACACGCGGAACACCCGGATTGCGACCCGGTGCGGCAGCGTGTTAAGTTTAATCTCATTCCCAGAGAGAGAACCGGTCATGAGCCGCAGGGAAACCGAATCGGAACACGGGTTAGTCACCGAGACCAAAAAGAAGGTCAAGCGCCCGCCGCTTTATAAAGTTCTACTGCATAACGACGATTACACTACTAAGGAATTCGTGGTCCAGGTGCTGCAATACGTCTTTCATAAGGAGCAAACCGAAGCGGTTCAGATCATGCTCCACGTGCATAAGAAGGGTATCGGCGTCGCCGGGGTCTACACCTACGAAATCGCCGAGACCAAGGTAGCATTGGTCGAGAACTTGGCGCGCCAGCATGAGTACCCGCTGAAATGTACAATGGAAGAGGCCTAGGATGATCAGCAAAGAACTCGAAGGCACGCTCAACACCGCGCTCAAGGAAGCAAAAGTGCGCCGACACGAATATGTCAGCCTGGAGCACCTGCTATTTGCCCTGTTGAAAGACAAGGACGGCAAGGCGGCGATCCTGGCTTGCGGCGGTGATCTCGAAAAGCTCGGCAAATCCTTGGAAGAGTTCTTTACCGAGCGGCTGGAAATCTTACCCGAGGGCTGGGATCAGGAGCCGCAGCAAACCTTGAGCTTTCATCGCGTGCTCCAGCGTGCGGTGATTCACGCGCAGTCGGCCGAGCGTCAGGAAATCAACGGTGGCAATCTGCTGATCGCGATGTACCGCGAGCCCGATTCCTACGCCGTCTATCTGCTCGAGGAGCAGGGCATCACCCGCTTCGATCTGGTCAATTACGTTTCCCACGGCGTATCGAAAATCGCCACTGAGGAAGAGAGCGACGCTCCGCCCGATGAAGACGAAGGCGGCGAGGAGCGGCCGGCCAGGCGGACTAATCCGCTCAAAGCCTTCACCGTCAATCTGGTCGACCGTGCGGCCCAGGGTCTGATCGATCCGCTGATCGGCCGCGATGATGAGATCGAGCGAACGATTCACGTACTTTGCCGGCGTCGGAAAAACAACCCGATCTACGTCGGTGATCCGGGAGTCGGTAAAACCGCCATCGCCGAGGGTTTGGCAAAGCAGATTCACGAAGGCGCCGTGCCCGATGTGCTGAAGGACGCGGTAATCTACGCCCTCGACATGGGCGCGCTTCTCGCCGGCACAAAATTTCGCGGCGATTTCGAAGCGCGTCTCAAAGGCGTCTTGAACGGGCTAAAAAAACATCCCAACTCGATTCTCTTTATCGACGAGATCCACACCATCGTCGGCGCCGGCGCCACCAGCGGCGGATCCATGGACGCATCAAATATTTTGAAGCCCGCCCTGGCCTCCGGCGAGCTCAAATGCATCGGCTCGACGACCTATCACGACTACAAGAGCTACTTCGAGCGCGATCGCGCCTTGGCGCGGCGCTTCCAGAAAATCGAGATTCCTGAGCCCACTCAGGAGGACGCGATCAAAATCCTCGAGGGGCTAAAGCCGCACTACGAAAAACACCACGGCGTGCGCTACAGCAGCGGCGCGATTCGTGCTGCGGTGAAGCTCTCGGCCAAACACATCAACGACCGGCGTCTGCCGGACAAGGCCATCGACGTGATCGACGAGATCGGCGCGGCGGTGAAAATCCAACCGGAAGAGAAGCGCCGCAAAACCATTGGTCCGAAGGATGTCGAGCATATCGTTGCCAAGATCGCCAAGATTCCGCCGCGCAGCGTATCGGTTTCGGACAAGGAGCAACTGCAAAACCTCGATCGCGATTTGAAGCTGGTGGTTTTTGGTCAGGACTCGGCAATCGATACCTTGGCAAGTACCATTAAACTTTCGCGCTCCGGTCTCGGCCATCCGGAAAAACCGATCGGCTGTTTTCTCTTCGCCGGCCCCACCGGCGTGGGCAAGACCGAACTGGCTAAACAGCTCGCGAAGACTATGGGGATCGAGTTCCTGCGCTTCGACATGAGCGAATACATGGAGAAGCACACCGTGTCTCGGCTGATCGGCGCCCCTCCAGGTTATGTCGGCTTCGATCAGGGGGGGCTGTTGACTGATTCGATCAACCGCAATCCTTATGCGGTCCTGTTGCTGGACGAAATTGAAAAGGCCCACCCGGACCTGTTTAACATTCTGCTGCAGGTGATGGACCACGCGACCCTGACGGACAACAACGGCAAAAAAGCCGATTTCCGAAATATCGTCTTGATCATGACCACCAACGCGGGCGCGCGCGAAATGAGCGGCGCGCCGCTCGGCTTCGGCGCCCAGTCGACGGCAGGTCGCGGCAAGGAAGCCATCGAAAAAATGTTCAGCCCGGAATTTCGCAACCGGCTCGACGCCATGATCACGTTCAATTCGTTGAGCGAGGAGAACATCGAGCGGGTGGTCGACAAGTTTATCATCGAGCTCGATCAGCAGTTGAATGAGCGCAAGGTCTTTTTGCAACTCACGCCGCAGGCGCGGCGCTGGTTCGCCGAGCGCGGCTACGATCCAACCTTCGGCGCGCGGCCGATGGCGCGGCTCATTCAGAACGAAATCAAGCGCGTGCTCGCCGATGAGATTCTGTTCGGCAAACTGCAAAACGGTGGCAAGGTCGAAGTCGACGAAAACGAGGGTAAGCTGATTTTTTCCTACAGCACTCCGAACGCTCAAAATTCCTGACCGGCAACGTCCGCTCGCCGAGCCGAATCCCGCTAGCCACCGTTCATACCGGATGGAACACCTGATCGTTTTTCTGTTCCTTGCTTTTTTTGTCTGCGAGTTCCTCGTCGAATTTGGTTTGAACGAATTGAATCTTCGCTTCGTCCGCCGGCACACCGACGAGAGCCATATACCGGACGCGTTTCGCGGCAGGATTACCTCAGCAGCCTACGAAAAATCCGTTGAATACACTCTGGCCAAAGGCGGCTTCGAGCGCTGGAGCGAAATCTATGGCAGCGCGGTCACGCTGGCGGTTCTGTTCAGTGGGCTGTTGCCGTGGCTCGATAGCCTTGCGCAACGCGCGGCGCAAGACGTTTTGCCGAGCGCCTACGCGCAAGGTGTTCTTTTCTGCCTTGGGGTGGGACTGATTTTCTCAGTCGCTTCTCTCCCTTCAAATCTCTATTCAACTTTCGTGCTCGAAGCGCGCTTCGGCTTCAACAAAACCAATTTCGCCGTTTATCTGAGCGACAAGCTCAAGGGGCTCGTTCTGGTCTTGCTGATCGGCGCGCCGTTTCTTTTCGGCGTCCTTTGGCTGATGGATGTGATGGGACGTTTTTGGTGGCTCTGGACCTTTGCGTTCATCCTGGTCTTTCAGCTTCTTATGATCGTCATTTTCCCGACCTTCATCGCCCCATGGTTCAATAAATTCGAGCCGCTCAAAACGGGAGAATTTCGCGACCGCATTCTCGCCCTTGCCGATCAGGTGGGTTTCAAAACCAGCGGCATCTATGCGATGGACGGGTCGAAACGCTCGGCCCACTCCAACGCCTATTTCACCGGCTTCGGCAAGTTTAAGCGCATCGTGCTTTTCGACACGCTCATCGAACAGATGACGATCGAGCAGGGCCTGGCGGTACTGGCGCACGAGATGGGCCACTACAAGATGAAGCACATCGCGCGCATGCTGCTCGTCCAATCGGCATTTTTGCTGGTCGGGCTCTTCGTGCTAAGTCTGCTGCTCGATTTCGCGCCGCTCTACGCGGCCTTCGGGTTGGCAGCGAGTCACCATGCAGCGCTAATCCTTTTCAGTCTTTTGTCGGGTCCGGCGATTTTTTATCTCGGACCACTGATGAACGCACTGTCGCGTAAGCACGAGTACGAAGCCGATCGTTTCGCCGCGTCGACCCTACATGACGGCAAACCGATGGAGGAAGCCTTGATCAATCTGACGGTGGAAAATCTATCCAACCTGACGCCCCACCCGTGGTACTCGGCGTACCATTACTCTCACCCGACACCGGTAGAACGGATCGCGGCGATGCGGCAAGCGGCCGCGTAAACGGCTAGTTTTCGCGCAGAATGAATTTGTCGACGATCGCCTTGATCACGCTGGTCTGAATCGGCTTCTGTAGGTAATCGGACATGCCCGCGCGAAGCGCCGCTTCGCGCCACTCCCAGCCGCTCGAGGCACTGCACGCAACGATGGGAATCTTGGCGGTGTTGGGATTTTTTTTGAGGATTTTGGCTGTGTCGATGCCGGTCATATCGGGCAGATCGAGATCCATCAGAATGAGACTCGGCTGCGCTGAAACTGCAGTGGCAACCGCTTGGTTGCCCGTTCCCGCTTCCAGCGTTTCGTAGCCGGCGTAGCGAAGCACCAAGGCCAGAATCTGACGCAAGTGCTCGTGGTCGTCGACAATGAGAACAGTTCTTGCCATCTCTCCCGGGTTTTTCATGACGAGCTGCATGTTCGCGTAACCCAGGTTTTATTGAATCACGCTTCCAGATCAAAGCAATGGGTGAAAAAAATAAATGGTGCGATCCAGATGAGTGCAGCGAAAACAGGTATGTGGATTACCCGATTGTGCACGGGACTGAAAACCTGCGATTAAGTTCTCATTAACATTGAAGGGTTCGGTCGATCGATCCTTCCGCGGTCTACCTGTGCGCTCTCACGGCCAGAATGTCGGGTCCGGTCAAAGCTTCTACTGCTTTGTTCCAAATGGAGCGAGATCATCTTTCGCGTTGGCAATATTTGTTGGCGGGCTCTGTCTAGGTTGGCGGCGATAACGTGCTCGCAGGGCGAAAATTCGCGTCAGCACACGGGTGATATTCCTTGCCACCGGGAAGCACTCTCGGGTGGGTTAATCATCAGTGATGGATTGTCTGATAACCGCGGCAATTTCTTTGAGCCCAATCGGTTTTTGTAGGTATTCGACCATGCCGGACCGCAGGGCTTTGTCGCGCCATTCCGAAGCACAATGGGCGCTGCATCCCACAATCGGTGTTTGAGCGGTCTGCGGCATTCCTTTCAGAACACGTGCCGCCGCCGTCCCTTCCATGTCCGGGAGGCTTAGATCCAACAGGATTAGATGCGGAGAGTTGACCCTAGCGCTCCGGACGGCCTCTTCACCGGATTCCGCTTCCAATACCTCATAGCCGGCGCGCTCCAGAGCCACTCGCAATATTCGTCGGAGCTCGACATTATCGTCGACGACAAGCACACGCCTGGTATCATTCGCCATTTGCTCGCTTCGATCGTTTTTTAAAGATCCTAACAACCGAGCCGGTTAGCAGGGGCACCGACTGCTAGCCTACGCGACCACTGCGGCTTCTTGGTTCTAAGCAAACCTGCGACCAGGGATAAGTGGCGAGAAAACAAGGGCCTGTAAAACCACGCTATCGTGCGTAGGACGAAATAATGACCGGTATCGAGAACAATTTACGCGACACGGCGTCAAACGCCGAACAACGAAATCTCAGAGCTACGCTCCGGCAAGAATTCCTGCTTACAACGAAATGAAACGTTGAACTGTTCTGCCGAGTTGCTCCGAATATTCGACGATAGAAACGTCAGAGCCGGTGGGTAATACGGGATCGAATAGAAGAAATGAATGGTCGGGGCGAGTGGATTTGAACCACCGACTTCACGGTCCCGAACCGTGCGCTCTACCAAGCTGAGCCACGCCCCGACCCGCACAACCTAGCACACGGCCCCGAGAAAACAAATGCTCCAGCGCGCGATCTTCATGTTCCCAAACCTCAAATTGGAAGTAACGCGACGTTATTAGTCGGCTAGGAGAAATTGCTTAGGTTACGCCTGGCCCACGGCTCGGCGCATGCGGCGGATCGTTTCGGAGTAGTCGGGCGTCTGGAATATGCCGGAACCCGACACGATCACTTCGCCGCCCGCATCGCACACACGATCGATGTTGTCGGCTTTGATGCCGCCATCCACCTCGACCAGGATCGCCGCGCGATGGTCATCTATCCATTTTCTGACTTCGGTGATCTTGGGAAGCACGTCGGGTATGAAAGCCTGGCCGCCGAAGCCGGGAAATACGGTCATCATCAGCACCATGTCGGCGTCGACAAAGCACCCCTCGACCTTTTTTATCGGCACGTCGGGATTGACCGCGACCGAAGCTTTCGCCCCAAGTTCGCGGATTTTTTCCAGCGTCGCTTTCGGACTCGCGCACGTATCAGGATGCACAGTGACCCAGTCGGCGCCCGCTTTGATAAACTCCGGCGCATACTTGTCGGGATCGGTAATCATCAAATGAACGTCTAACGGAATGGCCGTCACTTTGCGGACCCACTCGACCACTACCGGACCGATGGTGATGTTAGGCACGAAATGGCCGTCCATCACATCCACATGGAGCCAGTCGGCGCCGGCCGCTTCGACGGCCTGGATCTCGTCCTTGAGCCGGCTGAAGTCGGCCGAGAGAATCGACGGAGCGATTTTGAGTGATTGCATTCAGGAAACCTTTCGCAGGCGCGCGGCGAAGAAACCGTCGGTGCCGTCACGCTGCGGCAGCGCCTGATAAAACGAGCTTCTTACCATGTGGCGCGCCTGCAGAGGAAGATAACGCGCAGCCTCTTCCAACTCAAACTCGCGGTGCTCGGCCAGAAATAATTCGATGTTTCGTTCGTTCTCGGCGCGGCTGAGCGTACAGGTGGCGTAAACCATTACCCCGGCGGGTTTCAAATTGACCGCGGCGCGTCGAAGAAGCTTCGCCTGCAGCCCGCTCAGTCGGTGAATATCGCTCTCTGTCCGCTGCCATTTGATTTCGGGGTGCGCGCGTAGGGTGCCGAGACCGCTGCAGGGCGCATCGAGCAGAATCCGGTCGCAGGATTCCGGCTCCAATCCGGGAATATTTTCTCCGGCGTCGGCTTGCATGACGCGCGCCGAACGAATTTCCAAGCGCCCCAGGTTCCGCCGAATTTTTTCGATGCCCGGCGCCGATTTATCGACGGCGATCACCTCGCCGGAATCTTTCATCAGCTCGGCCAGGTGCGTGGTCTTGCCGCCCGGTGCAGCGCAGGCATCGAGAATTCTCTCTCCGGGCACCGGTGCGAGCAGAAAACCGATAAGCTGCGATGCTTCGCCCTGAACTTGAAACAATCCAGTAGAAAACCCCGGCAGGTTCTCTACCGCGCCGGCGGGCTGGACAAGCACGGCTTGAGGTGAATACTCGCCGGCCGCAGCCTGAATACCGGCGTCGGCAAAGCGCTGCAAGAGTTCTTCGCGACTGTTGCGAAGCAAATTGACCCGCAGGCTCAGAGGCGCCCTTTGATTGTTTGCGCGCATCAGATCGCGCGCGGCGTCCAGCCCGAATTCTTTAACCCAGCGCCGGACGAGCCACGCCGGGTGCGAATATTCGACGGCGATTTCATCGACGGATCGCGTGGCTGGATTTGGCGCGCGTCCTCGTGTTTTATCTCTGAGCAAACTCCGCAGCACGCCGTTGACGAATCCCGCTGCTTTTGTGCCTCGTCGCGATTTGGCGAGTTCCACCGATTCGTTGACCGCCGCGTAGTCGGGAATCTTTTCAAGAAAGAGCAACTGGTAACCGGCAATGCGCAACAAATTTCTCAGCGCGGCATCGGTTTTGGCCAGCGGGCGCTGCAGGTGGCGGGCGAGCTCGGCGTCGATTTTGCCGCGCCAGCGGAGCGTGCCGTAAACAAGTTCGGTCAGGAGCGCTCGATCGAGTTCAGACAGCGGATGAAGTCTCAATGCCCGATCGAGCAGAACGTCGGCATAAGCTTTTCTCGCGTCGACTTGAAAAAGAATCTCGCAGGCGAGATCGCGAACGTTGGTTTGGGCGGCTTCAGCCGAGGCGGTCACCAGATTGGATCCTCGCGCCGCGGAGAAATTCGACCCCACCGACGCGTTTCTTGTTCTCCAACTGCACTTCTTCCAAAGAGACGATCCCCGAACCCGTGCTAACCCAAAAACCGCTTGCATCTGCGCGCGCGACCTCGCCGGGAGTTCCCGACGGCTGGCCGGCGAGCACATGGATCCGGTGCACTTTGAGCATTTTGTCGCCGACTTTCGTAAAACTTCCCGGCCACGGGTCGAAGCCGCGCGTTCGCCTCTCTATTTCGACCGCAGCGCGACGCCAGTCGATAAGCCCGTCTTCTTTTTTCAGCATGGGTGCCAAACTCGCCAGGCTTTCATCCTGCTCTTGCAGCTGAAGATCGCCTTCCTTGAGCCCGCGAATCGTGTCCAGCAGCAGGCTCGCCCCGAGCGGCATGAGTTTTTTTTGCAGCGACCCGGTGGTCTCGTCTGCCGCAAGCGAAATTGCCTTCTGCAAATAAATTCCACCCGCGTCCATCTTCTCCACCAGACGCATGGTGGTGACGCCGCCCTGAGACTCGCCGTTAATGATCGTCCACGCGGCCGGCGCCGCGCCGCGATACTTGGGCAACAGCGAGTAATGCACGTTGACACAACCGTGCGGCGCCAGTTCGAGAATCGTCTTGGGCAAAATCCGCCCGTAGGCGACCACGATGACGATCACCGGCTGCCAAGCACGGAGCTCTTCAAGAAATTCCGGTGTTCGGATTTTTTCGGCAGCGATGACGGGAACCGCGCGCGCTTCGGCAACTTTTCGGACCGGTGACGGCATCGCCTTCTGGCCGCGCCCGGCCGGACGATCCGGCTGGGTTACTACACCGACCACGCGATCGGGACCGCCACAAAGCGCGTCCAGAGTGTCGGCGGCAATCTGCGGCGTGCCCATGAAAACGATCGGCCATTCTGTCGCCATGAGAATTACTGAAGCGGATTGAGAACTGACCCGAGCAAAAGTGCCAGGAGGGAGGCCGCTCAGATCATCACGCGTTGGTCTTCGTGAGCAGGCTCCGTGCCGCTGCGCAGCATTTTTTTTCGCTTCCGAGCGTAGAGATCGCGTTTCAATCGGCTGATCCGATCGATGAAGAGTTTGCCGTCCAGATGATCGATCTCGTGCTGCAGCGCGACTGCGAGAAGACCCTCGGCTTCGATTTTGATTTCCTTCTCGTTCTCATCCAGCGCCACCACCTCAACCTGGGCCGCGCGCCGCACCTCGGCAGTAAAATCGACCACGCTCAGGCAGCCCTCTTCCCAGACGATCTCACCCGCCGAGCGCGTGATTACCGGATTGATCAGTTTGTAGATCTGCTTGTGTGGATTTTCGTGGTCGACGTCCATGACGACAATCCGCTGCAACGCGCCCACCTGTGGAGCGGCAAGCCCTACCCCGGGCGCGGCATACATGGTATCGAGCATGTCCTCGATCAATTGCGCCGTTTTGCCGGTAATATTTTTTACGGGATCCGACGCTTTTTGAAGCGTCGGATCAGGGAATTTTAGAATGTCTAAAATCGCCATATCGTAAGGAAATTCATAACATACTGTAGGGATCGACATCAATGTGGAGGCGCACCGAACGCGCCGCCAAAAGCTGCCGCGCGTGTTTCGCTAGATCGAGCAAGGCCGCGCTCTGCCGGCCCCGGAGGAGAAGCTGCCAGCGATAACGATTTCTGAGTTTTTCGATCGGCGCAGCCGCCGGACCGAGGATTTCGACCCCAGCAAATTTACCCGCATTGTTTTTCTTTAATTCGTGTAAGCGCCCAGCCAGTGTTTGCGCGTGCTTTTCCACCTCCGCCGCTCTCGGACCGTCGACGCGCAAATTCACCAGCCGGCTAAAAGGCGGATAGTTGAGATCCCGGCGAAACTCGCTCTCGGCGGCGAAAAAATTTTTGTAGTCGTGGCGGACGAGGTGGCAAATCGCGTAATGATCGGGCGCATAGGTCTGAATCATCACGCGGCCGGGATGTGCACCTCGACCTGAACGGCCCGCGACCTGGCTCAATAGTTGAAATGTGCGTTCAGCCGCGCGGAAATCCGGCAGGTTGAGCGATAGGTCGGCGAGCAACGCGCCGACCAAAGTCACACCAGAAACGTCGTGGCCCTTGGTGATCATCTGGGTGCCGACGAGAATATCGATCTCGCCTTTTTCCCAGCGGCGAATCAGTTCTTCGTGCGAACCGCGTTTGCCGGTTGTATCCCGATCCATGCGCGCGATCCGCGCTTCCGGCGCCAGGCGCTTGAGCGCCTGCTCAATGCGTTCGGTGCCGCTCCCGACACCGGCGAGAGTCGGACATTGACATTCCGGACAAACGTCCGTCGTCGGCCGGCGATAATCGCAGTGGTGACAGGAAATGCTCTTCAGCCGCAGGTGCACCGTCAAGGTCACACTGCAATGCGGACAGCGCCACACATAACCGCATCGAGCGCATTGCAGAAAATTCGCAAAACCGCGGCGGTTCAAAAATATCAACGTCTGGCGGCCGTCTTGAAGATTCTGCTGGAGCGCGTCCGCAAGCGGTGCCGAGATGAGCTGCGCGTCCGAGTTGTTGCTTTTTTCCGCGCCGGAGTCGCGCGAGCGAAACTGGGTACGCAGATCAATTGCTTCAATGGCGGGGAGCGGCCGCTCTGCCACCCGCCGGGTGATTTCGAGCAGCCGATAGCGCTGCTGGCGGCAGTTTTCATAGCTTTCTAGGGCGGGCGTCGCGGAGCCAAGAACCACCGGGCTGCCGAGCAGTTTGCCGCGCACCACCGCGACATCGCGCCCGTTATAGCGAACTCCGTCCTCCTGTTTGTAAGACGGGTCATGCTCTTCGTCCACGATGATAAGACCGAGGTCCGGGATCGGCGCAAACACGGCCGAGCGCGCGCCGACGACCACGTCGATATTTCCACCGCGGATCCCCTGCCACTGCTCCCAACGCTCCGCTGCCGTGAGCGCGCTGTGGAGCACGCCGACTTTTCCCGGAAAGCGCGCCTGAAGACGATCCAAAAGCTGCGGCGTCAGCGAGATTTCAGGAATCAAAACCAGACTCTTGCGGCCAAGTTCTTTGGCGCGTTCCATGGCGCGGATATAAACTTCGGTCTTGCCGCTGCCGGTGACACCGTGCAGCAAAAAAGTTTCGAAACCGCCCTTTTCGATCCGACTTTGAATGGCGCCAAGCGCGCTCTGCTGCTCAGTTGTCAACTCGAACCGCGCCGGAATCTGACGCGCCACTTCTTTCGTCGCGGCAATAGGCCGATGCTTTCTTGGCCGTTGTCCGGCCAGATGATTTTCCACTCGGACAGCGCCGAGCTTCTCGAGTCGCGCGAGCATCTGATAGAAATTGTCGCCGGCAAATTTCGCTGCCAAGCTTTTCGCGCTTGTTTTGCCCTTCAATCGCCGCAATTCTTCCAACAGTCTTTTTTCAGGGCCGCCGAGCTCGGGCACTTCACTCTCTTTCAAAAAGACCATTCTTTGACTCTGGCGGCGTGAATTCGACGGCAGCATGGCGCCGATCACTTCGCCGAGCGCGGCGAGGTAGTACTGGGAAATCCAGCGCGCCAGTTGAATCAGGTGGGAATCGAAAATCGGCTCTTCATCCAGAGTCCCGACAACGGCTTTAGGATCCAGCACGGGACTGGCATCGAGCGATTCAAGCAGCACGCCGGTAACCGTTCGCTTGCGCAGCGGCAGCAAAGCGCGCATGCCGGGCCTAAGCCGCCCTTCCAGTGCCGCGGGAACCGTGTAAACGAGTGGCTCACTGAAAGGTCCGGGCACGGCCGCGAGAACAAATTTCCGCCGCTCTGCCATTCCTCGATTTCTATCCAGCGACCCTGTCAAAAGCAATCTGAGATAAAAGCGCCGTCAACGAACTAATTTGTTCATTTCTGTTGCCAGTATAAGAGATTGACGACCGAATAAGACAGCGATGCTGCGAATAATATTAGGAAGTTGCGTTCCCACGACGCGTTCGGCTGATGGCCGGTAGTTTGCTTTAATAGCGCCTGCAATTGTCACAATTAAGTATAATTACGCATAATTTTGTTGACTTGGTTTTGCCAATTGGTTAAAAAAATCAAACCCTTACGTACTTCTCGACGTTTCTGGTGGAGGCTGCTGTAGGCGATGGAACATGAGAATAGCGTCAAGAAAATGCGCGAGGCGAAAATGCTGAGTAAGACCGAGCTTGCCCGTTTGGCCGGCATCTCTCCTCTAACCCTAGACCGAATCGAGCGAGGCAAAGAATGCCGTATGGCAACTAAGCGGAAAATCCTCTTCGCTCTGGGATTGACCATCGAACAGAAGCAGACGCTTTTTAAACGATAATTCATGCTCTCCTTTCTCAAAAATTTTAACCTGGGTTTTTTGAATCCGTTGCGCCGCGGCGACGACTACGTCGCTCTGGATATCGGCTCCAGCTCCATCAAGCTGGTCGAGACCGCCGTCGACAAAAGCGGCTACCGGGTTTTGAACCTCGGCATTCTGCCGCTCCCGGAATACGCGATTCAAAACAACATGGTGGTGGATGCCAAGCCGGTGGTGGAAACCATCCGGAAATTGGTTCAGGAAAACGGCGTCAAATCCAAACAGGTTATCTCAGCCGTGCCCGGCCGCGCGGTCATCATGAAAAAAGTGCAAATGCCGAGACAGGAACCGGCCGAGCTCGAAGCGAATATTGAATTCGAAGCGCAGAACGTTATTCCGGAAAATCTCGAAAACGTCAATCTCGATCATCAGGTTTTGCAGGAAAGCCCCGACGGCAACAAGATGGATGTGCTTTTGGTGGCGGTGAAAAAAGAAATCATCAACAGCTATGCCGACGCGATCGAAGAAGCCGGGCTCATGCCCACGGTGATGGACGTCGACTATTTCGCTCTGGAAAACATGTACGAGGCCAATTACGGCAGCGAGTCCGAGGGTGGCGTCGTCGGCATCATTCACATCGGTGCGCAGTACACCAGCATCACGCTTTTACAAAACGGCATCTCGACTTTTACCGGCGATCTTTCCCTGGGCGGCGCCTATTTCACCGACAGTCTCGCCAAGCAACTCGGCGTTTCCGTAGAAGCCGCGGAGTCCTTCAAGACCACCGGCGCGCTTGACGGCAAGAAGGGACTCGATCATGAGGCGACTCTGCGGTCGACTGCCGAAGAATTGGCCGAAGAAATCCGCCGAACTGTCAGTCTCTACGGTGCCGTGCCTTCCGAGGACGGCGACGGCCTCAAGATGATTTTTTTGAGCGGCGGCGGGGCCAAGCTCGCCGGCCTGCGGCTTCTGCTCGAAGAACGGATGGGCGTGCCGGTGCGGTTGAGCGAGCCCTTTCGCGGTTTCACCGTCGGTAAGAACATCGATCGCGATTATCTGCTCGACGCAGCGCCGTATTTCGCGGTGGGCGCCGGCCTATCGATCCGGCGGCCGGGGGACAAATGATTCGGGTCAATTTGTTGCCTGTCAAGGCGCTCCGGGCCGAGGTCACCCGACGCCGGGAGATGATCATCGGCGGCGTCACTCTGGGCACGGTGCTTTTGCTGCTGCTCGGCAGTTATCTCTACCAAAGTCATGAGCTGTCGCGGCTTCAAACCGAGTTGACTTCGCTGCGCGCCGAGCTTCAAGCCCTCAACGTGAAAGTCAAGGAAGTGGGCGATCTGCAAAATAAGATCAAAGACCTGCGCAGCAAAAACAAGATCATCGAAAACCTGAACAAGAAAAAAAGCGGCCCCGTGCTGGTGATGGAAAGCCTTTCGACAGCCACGCCGAACAGCGTGTGGCTCACCGATCTGAGGGAGACCGGCGGCAGCGTGACCATGAACGGGCTCGCTGTCGACAATCAGTCGGTCGCCGATTTCATGAAGTCGATCGCTTCGTCGAAATTTTTTAATAACGTCGAGCTGGTCGAGAGCACGCAGGGAAGCGGCGCCACGGCGTCGCTCAAAAAATTCTCCATCAAAACCGGCGTCGTCTACCGGCCCGCCGAGCCATCGGCCGCCGCAGTCAAAGGTCCGGCGGTCGCGCCGGCCAAGGCAGAGGAGAAAAAGGGTTGAATCAGTTACTCGACAACATTCTCGAACGGCCGGCGGCGCAAAAGCTCGCGATCCTCGGCGCCACAATTATCTTGCTGGTGGCGCTTTACTACAGCTTTAGCTACAGCCCGCAGTCGGACGAAATCGCCAAACTCGCCGACAGCGTCGAGATCGCGCGCAACGAAAAAATGGTTAAGACGCAGAAAGCCGCCAACTGGGCGCGCCTGCGCAAAGATCTCCAGCAGCTCGACGCCGAGCTCAAGCTGGCGCTCGCGCAGCTTCCGGAGAAAAAGGAAATCCCCGATTTGCTCAGCACCATTTCGGCTAAGGCGCAGGAATCCGGCCTGGATATCGTCGCTTTTCGGCCGCGGCCGGAAAATTTCCAGGATTTTTACGCGGAGATCCCGGTCGACATCACAGTGAAAGGTAACTTTCAAAATACTGTCGGTTTCTTTGACGAAGTCGGGCGGCTCAATCGGCTGATCAATATCGACAACATCGGCTTCAAGAATCCCGCCGTGAGCGGCGACAACGTGCTCCTTGAGACCACCAGCGTCGCCACCGCATTTCGTTTCTTGGACGATGCGGAGCGGAAAAAGGTCGCCGAAGAAAAAGCCAAGGCGGCCAAGGCCAAGAAGTAGCCATGATGAACCAAAATGTTTGTGCGCTCGCGTTGCTTCTCGGCTTGCTCTATTCGACCAGCGTGCCGGCGCAAGCCGAAGAAGCACCGACGCCGTCGGAGAAGATGAAGGGCGCGGTCGACAAATTCAACAAAGCGCCGGCGTCGATCGGCCAGTCTCTGCAGGGATTGCGCGATGCGGCTACGGCCAAAATCAAAGAGACCTTGGGGAGCGGTGCTAAGCCGAGCCCCAAAGAAAACTCAGTCGATCTTCAGGTGCCCAAGCCAGCGCCGGAAAAAACCGTTAGCGCGCCCGCGCTGAAACCTCTCGCCCGCGACCCATTCCGGCCGATGACGATGCGCACCAAAGTGAGCGCGCGAACGCGCGAAAATCTTTCGCCGCTCGAGCGCTTCGATCTCGGTCAGTTGAAAATCGTCGGCGTCGTCTGGGACATCAAAGAACCCCGCGCGATGGTCGAGGACGGTACGGGACTCGGCTACGTCGTTAAAGTAGGAACACCCATCGGCAGCAACGATGGCCGAGTGAAGGCGATCCAGCGCGATCAAATTGTCGTGGAAGAAAACTACGAAGATGCTTACGGAGCGCGCAAGAAACGCGACGTAAGCATGCGAATCTCGACGGAGTAGCAATAATGATTATACCCCCAACCTCTCCTGTGCTACCCCACGAAAAACTCCGCGGGATATTTGCGAAGACGGTCTCGATCTGCGCGCTTTTGAGCTTCGCGATCAGCGCCTGCTCCACCGGCAAGGAAACGATTGGGCAGCCCGAGCGACAAAGTGCAAGTGCGCCCAAAGCCGCACCGCCGAAACCGACGACCACCCCTGCGGCAGGACAAACTTTGCAGGAATTGAGTGTGCGCGAGGACCAGGGGCAAACAACGCTGCTGATCAAATTCAACCAGCCCGTGACCCAATACCGCCATTTCACCTTGCCGCAGCCGGCGCGCATCGTGCTCGATGTCCTCGACGCTGGCAAAGTGACTCCGGCCGACGAAACCTATCGAGTCGACACGACCTGGGTAGCAGCACTCCGGTTGAACGCCGGCGAGAATAACCTTCGCTTGGTAGCGGAAATCGCCGCGGCTACGGTTCCCGCATATTCGATTGTGCCTGACGGGGGCGGACTGAAAATTGTCGTTGGCGCACCGGACCCGAAGGCAAGCGCAAAGCGCGACACCCTGCTCGTCGAAAACGGACGACGGGTCGAGGCGCGGCAGTTGACGCCGAGCACGGGCCGTGAAACGCGCATCGTTGCCTCCGGTTCGGAAGAACGCTTCGGCGCCGACAAAGCCTACAGCGGCCAAAAGATATCGCTCGATTTCAAGGACGCCGATATCAAGAACGTCTTTCGGCTGCTCGCCGAGGTCAGCGGCTTGAACATCGTTGTCACCAACGATGTCAATCGCCGGGTCACGGTCCGATTGGTCGAGGTACCGTGGGATCAGGCGATGGATCTGCTGATCACGACCAATGGCTTGGACAAAGAACAAATTGGCAACGTCGTGCGCATCTCGACGGCCGGCACTTTGAAAGCCGAAAAGGACGCGCTGGTCGCGGCAAAGAAATCCAAAGAGGATTTGGATCCGCTGCAAACGGTTTACTACACGTTGAATTACGCCAAGGCGAAAGATCTGGAAGCCAAGATCAAACCGCTCATGAGCAAGCGCGTGGACAACGCGCTCGTCGTCGACGAACGCAGCAATTCGATCATGGTGCGCGACGTGCAAAAAGCCATCGAGGATGTGAGTCTGCTCGTCGGCAAATTCGATCTGCGCACTCCCCAGGTTCTAATCGAATCCAATCTGGTCGAAACGACGCCGACGTTTGCCAGGTCTTTGGGTACCGAACTCGACACGATCCTCAACGGCGGTCGAGTGATCACCAGTTCGCGATTTCTCGCGGGCGCTCCTTTCGCGGGAAATCCGGCTCCAGCGATACCGGCGCTTCCCATACCAAGCTCTGGATTTCGCTTCGGCTATTTTGGAAACAATGTCCAGGGACTGCTTTCTGCAGCGGAAAACGAAGGTCTGGTAAAGATCATCTCGCGGCCTTCGGTAGTAACCTTGAATAACATTCCCTCGACGATCAAAAGCGAGCGCGTCCTGCGTATCGTGCTGCCGAGCTCGACCAACATCGCCAGCGGCAGCGGCGCCGCCGCCGGCACCGCAGTGGCAACCGAGAAGATCAACGTCGGCATCAACCTGACCGTTGTTCCCCAAGTTTCCAGCGACGGGTTTGTTCTGATGAACATCAAAGTCAAATCGAGCTCGATCGCGAACTCGCCGACCGTGCCGGCCGGTACTGCTTCGCCGGTTGTTCCGTTCGATGAACTCAATCGCGAAGCCGAGGCCAACGTCCTGGTAAAGGATGGCGAGACCATCGTCATCGGCGGCATTCTCAAAGACACCGATAACAACTCCACCGCCGGCATTCCCTATCTCAAAGACATTCCGGTGCTCGGCTGGCTGTTCAAGAACTGGCGCATCCAGAAAGATTTCGAGGAGCTAGTGGTTTTTATCACGCCGAGAATCGCTTCTGCCGGTTCGGAAAATCTGCCGAGCGCCGATCAACTCTGGCGTGA
>Ga0310810_10000452_pt1 | contig 42028 bp, 45 predicted proteins | sample NCmetagenome_FD_207641 | JGI IMG/M metagenome (GOLD analysis project Ga0310810, IMG submission 207641) | Soil microbial communities from experimental microcosm in Duke University, North Carolina, United States - NC | ecosystem: Engineered > Artificial ecosystem > Soil microcosm > Unclassified ...
TGGCTCAGCTTCACGGCCGTCAGCTTGAATTCAACGCTGTAGCGATGAACCTTCTTGGGGCCTGGCTTGCCCACTTCGACGCCTCCCAGCGTTAGCTGAAAGTGTCTACTTTATCGAGGCAGGTTCAGCGTCCGCTGCAACGCGTGGTTAGCCGTCATTTCTCGAACACTCTGCGTACTACTCACGCAAGGACCGTTTCGCGTCGTCCATAGGCGCTATTCCAGCAGCGCTTCACACTCGATCTCCAGCAGGAAATCTGGATGGGGCAGTGCGGATACAACCACAGTTGTTCGTGCCGGATACTTGCCGTTCGGAAAATATGCGCCGTAGATGCGGTTCATCTCAGCGAAATCCTCGAACCGGATGAGATAGACCGTCGTCTTCACGACGCGGTCCCAGCCGGCGCCTGAAGACTTGAGCACTCCGGTAAGGTTTTCCATCACTTGTTTCATCTGAGCCGGGAAGTCGCCAACGACGATTTTCCCGCCTGGGCCGAATGGGGGCATGCCGGAAACGAACAGCGCCTTTCCTGCCTTGACCGCTTGAGACACTGGAATGCCGCGGACAGGCTTGCCGATGTACTCAAGCGACGCTGTGGTGGGCGTGGCCTGTTGTGCAGTGACACAGCCGCAGGTACCAAAACACAGCACGCATAACGTAACAAACGCAGTTCTCATGCTGTTCCGTCGATTAGAAATACAAATTCCACGATAACTTCCTTTCGCGGCGACTTCGTTCGAATGTTGCGCGGATGCCTCCATTGACGGCTAATTCTCATTATCCAGATCCGTATAGCCATCTGCGCCCGCGCTCTCTCGGTCAGCGTATTCAATATCCGCATTCAGCCGATAGACGAATGTTGCGCAGCGGCAGACACTTCAGTGTAGCGGACGCCGGGCCTCGCCGGGATATCGAGCGCCGTGTCGCCCGCGTATCCAATATCCGCGCTCGTGCCGCTGAATGCGCACCGGGATCTCGTCGCCGGCCGCGAAAGCAGTCGTTGTTGTTGAGCGGCCTCGAGCGATCCGAGACTCCACGCGAACAGGGCGCGAAGTCGCCGCCGCGCGTCGCCGCGGCGCAGCCGTTACTTGGCGGCGCCGTAGAGACGGCGGTATTCCGACCAGGCGAGCATCACGCGCTTCACGTACGCGCGCGTCTCGTCGTACGGGATCTGCTCGACGAACGCCTCCATATCGCTCGTGCGCCGCGCCTTCCACCACTCACGCACGCGCTTCGGTCCGGCGTTGTACGCGGCGATCGCCAGGCGCGGATCGCTGAACTCCTTCATCAGGCCGGCGAGAAAGGCCGTGCCCATGTCGAGGTTCGCGCGCGGATCGTCCAGCACGCCACCGCCCTCGAACGGCAGCCCGCGCAGCTCGGCCAGCGGCTTGGCCGTCGCGGGCATGAGCTGCATGAGGCCGCGTGCGCCGGCGCGCGAGACCGCGCGCGGGTAGTAGCTGGACTCCTCGCGCACGACCGCGGCGACGAGAAACGGATCGATCGCCGCACGCTGCGCGGCCTCGGCAACTTCTTCGCGCCAGCCGAGCGGATAGATGACTTCCCAGAATGCGCGCGGCAGCGCGGGATCGCCGGAGGTGCTGAGCGCCGTGAAGTGCCGGCGCGCGATGCGCAGCGCGAGGTGATACCGCTCCTCGCGCACGTAGGCGGTGGAGGCGCCGTATAGACGCACCGGATCGCCGACCGACGACTGCACGACGTCCTCGAGCTCGTCCCACGCTGCCTCGACGAGGCCGAGGCGCCGCAGCAGATCGACACGAGCGAAGCGCGGATCGGCCTTGAGCGCTTCGGCCGGATCGGCAGGCAGCGCCGGCGTGCTCATCTCCCGCGGCATCGCCGCCGGCGCCGGTTCGACGATGCGTTGCGCCGCGAGCATGCCGTAATAGCCGCGCGGCGCCTCGGCGAGAACCTTCGCGTACAACGACCCGGCGCCCGCCTCGTTCTTGAGTCCCTCCAGCGCGCGCCCGCGCCAGTAGAGCGCGGGCACCCGCAAACCGCGTGCGCCCGACACGGTCGCCACGTGCTGCCATTCGCCCGCGGCCGTGCGCAGGTCACCACGCAGCCACGCAATCCACCCGAGCCGCCACAGCGCGACGGCGGCCACCTCGCGATTGGGGAAGCGCTTGGTGAGCTGACGGTACACCGCCACCGCCTCGGCGTCGCGACTGGCTTCGTCGTGCACGCGGGCCTGCAGCGCGAGCGCCTCGGCGGCTTCGGCCTCCGGTGCGCTGGCCGCGATGGACGTCAGCAGCGCGACGGCGCGCTTGTCCTGCCCCGCGCGAATGAGCAGGCGCGCCTGCTCGAGCCGCAGGCGCGGCTGCTGGTCGGACGGTGCGCGTCGCGCGGCGGCGTCGAGGGCGCGTGCGCCCGCTTCATAGCGCCCCAGACGGGCGGCGGCGTCACCGACGACGCGCAGCGCGCGCACCGCAATGCCGGCGTCGCGCGCCTCTCCGGCGATGCGCTCGGCCTCGTCCCCCGCGGTCTTCGGCACGCCGCCCTTCAGTAGCCGCTCGGCGCGAGCGATGCGCTCCGCCAGCGACAGCGGTGCCAGCGGCGTTCCCGCATTCACGAGCACCTCGAGCCGATCGCCCGCCGCCTCGGCATAGCCCGTCGTCGGCGCCAGCACTCGCAGTTGCCGGTAGGCCAGCACGGCGACGTCGCGCTGCTCGCGCGCCTCGGCCGTCTGCCCGAGGAGGTAGAGGGCCTCCGGCACCACCGCGGAGTCGGGATAGCGATCGAGCACGCGTCGCAGCGCTACCTCCGCGCCCGCCTCGTCGCCGGCGCGCGAGGCGAGCACCGCGGCCTCGACGAGCGCGCGCGGTGCCAAGCGGCTGTCGGGATAGCGGTCGGCGATGGCGAGCACCGCGGCCTTCGCACCGCTCAGGTCGCCGGTGCGTGCGAGCGCGTCGGCCAGGAGCCAGCGCACGTGGTCGCCGATTGGCCCGTTGAGCGCGGCGTCGGCGGAGAACACCTGCGTGAGCGACAGCGGGTCGCCCTGCTGCAGCGCGCCGATGGCGCTGGCCCAGCCGGCCTCGGTCTCCGTGTCGGCACGAGTCGCCGTGGGCATGAAGATCAGTGCTGCCGCGACGACGGGCAGCAGCACCCGCGCGCGCCGCGGCTCGGCACGCATCATTCGCCGGGTAAAGACGATCCGCTGCACGGCGGTGACATTCGCCATGATGGCAAGGACCCAGAGCGCCGGCTCCATGACATCCAGAATAGCGCCCGCGATGAGGCAAATGAGTCGCTCGGGTCGCTCCATCATTCCCACGGTACATTCCACGCCGATCGACTCGGCGCGCGCCTTCGTGTACGACACCATCACCGAGCCCGCGAGGCCGGTCATCGCGAGCAGCGCGCCGCGCGCGTGCGGCATGCGGGCGTAGAGCACGACGATGCCGAGCATCACCGCCATGTCCGAGTAGCGGTCGATCACCGAGTCGAGAAATGCGCCGAACGCCGTCACCTGCCCGGACGCACGCGCGAGCGAGCCATCGAGGAGATCGAGCAGGCCGGCCACGATCAGCACGCAGCCCGCCGTGCGCGTCTGGCCGCCGATGAAGCAGCCGGCGGCGACGAGGCTGGCGCCGAGCCCGGCCACCGTGAGGTGATTGGGTCGCAGGTGCAGACGAAACAGCACGCGTCCAACGGGGTCGCTCCACGAACGCACGGTGTCGCGATACCGGCTGAGCATCAGATCGGCTGCTGCAGCGCCTGCTCGAGGGCGCGGCACGTGCTCTCGATGGCCTCGGGCTCTTCGAGGCGCCGGCCGCGGCGATCCAGCACATAGAACGTGTCGAGCGCCTGATCGATCTCGGTGGCGATGCGCGCGCTCGCGATGTCGAGGCCCTGGGCCGACAGCGTGCGCGTGATGAGGTGGAGCAGACCGAGCCGGTCCGGACACTTCACCTCGATGACGGTGTACTCGTCGGACAGCCGGTTGTCGACGGCGATCTTCGGCTTCGCGAAGTTGTGGACGGCCGGCGTGCGCCCGGCCGCGCGTCGCCGTTCGAGCAGCGCGTCGACGGACTGCTCGTCGGTGAGCACCGTCGCCAACGCCGCGAGCGTCCGGCCCCACTGCGCCGCGGACGTCACGGTCTCGCCCGTCGGATCGTTGACCTGGAACGTGTCGATGGCCACACCGTCCGCGCGCGTGGCGATCTGCGCGGAAATGATGTTGATCCCGTGCGCGGCGAGCGTGCCCGCGATGAGCGAGAAGAGGCCTGGCACGTCGTGCGTCACGACGACGAGATCAGACGACCCGAGGTCGGGATGGTGAAACAGCTCGGTGGCGACCGGCGCCGACGGCAGTCGCGCCGCAAGGCGCACGTGGGCCGCCATGCGCTGCACGCTCGTGGTGGCCAGATAGCGGTCCGCCACCATGGCCAGGTGCGCGCGTACATCGCCCATCGGCACGTCACCGCCGAGGGTGTCCCACAGGCGCGCCGCGAGCTGCGTACGGTTCGGCTTCTCCACGCGGCCGCCGGTGAGGCGCGCCAGCGTGCGCGTGTACAGCTCGTGCAGAATACGCGCCTGCCAGCCGGTGAGCACGCCGGGCCCGACGGCGCGCATGTCGGCCCACGTCAACAAATAGAGCATTCGCAGCCGCTGCGGATCGCCGACAGTCTCCGAAAAATTCTCGACCGTCTTCGGATCGTCGATGTCGCGACGCTGCGCGATGTGCGACATCGTGAGGTGATGCGCCACGAGGAACTCGACCATTCCCGCGTCCGCGGGGGCGAGCCCGATCCGCGTGGTGAGCTCCCGGATGAGCGGGATGCCCTTCGCCACGTGACCGTGTCCCTTCGCTTTGCCGATGTCGTGCAGCAGCATGCCGAGCATCAGCAGCTCGGGCTTTTCGACCTCGTTGAAGACCGCGGCCGCGCCCTCGGACTCCGCGGACTGCCCCGGCGCGAGCGCCTCGAGATGCTCGACGGCGAGCAGCGAGTGCTGGTCGGCGGAGAACTTGTGATAGACGTCGTACTGCACCAGGCACGTGAGTCCACCGAACTCCGGCAGATAGCGGCCGAGCACGCCGAGCTCGTGCATCATCGAGAACGTCAGCGCCACGCGTCCCCACGCGCGGCAGATGTCGAGGAATAGATCGCGGACGGCGGGCGAGCGCCGGAACTCGTCGTCGATGACGTCGAGCGATTCTTCGATCGTGCGCTCGAGCCCCAGCGAGAGGTCGCAGCCGAGGCGATGCACGTGCCAGAACACCTTCATCAGCCGGAGGGGATCGCGCCGGAGGACGTCCGCGTCCCGATCGGCGCGGTGCAGCCGGCCATCGAAGAACACGAGACCATCGGCGAGCGCCTGCTGGCGCTGGCGCCGCTCGGCCGACCGCCGGACCGCCAGCGTGTCGTGGCAGCGCGCGATGAGGCGCTTGGACACGCGATGGATGGCGCGGGCGTTGAGATAGTAGTCGCGCATGAAGCGCTCCACGCCGAGCGCGTCGTCCTCGTTTTCGTAGCCGAGGTTCTTCGCGATGCGCGGCTGCACCTCCCGTGAGAGCACGTCGTTCTTGTGCCCCGAGAAGAAATGCAGCTCGTTGCGAACGCGCCACAGAAAGGTCAGCGCGCGATCGGCCGCCTCCTGCTCGTGCGGCGTGATGAGCCCGTGCTCGGCCAGCTCGCGCAGCGTCCGCGCGCCGAACTTGGCCGACCCGAGCCACATCGCGGTATGCATGTCCCGCAGACCGCCGGCCGATTCCTTGATGTTTGGCTCGCCGATGTAGGGCGATGCGCCGTACTTGCGATAGCGCTGCTCGCGCTCGGCGAGCGTGGTCGCGAGGAACTGCTCGAAGTCGTGGCGGTAGACGTTGTCCCGCAGCACACGGCCGAAGCGCCCGAACAGGCGCTTGTCGCCGGCGAGCAGCCGCGCGTCTTGCATGGACGTCCGGCTCGGGTAGTCCGTCCGCGCCATCGCCACGCAGTCGTCGAGCGAGCGCAAGCTGTGGCCGACCTGCAGGCCGAGGTCCCAAAGCGTGTAGAGGAGCTCCTGCATGAGGCGCTGCACGAACGGCGAGAGCTCGCCGTCGTACACGACCATCAGGTCGACGTCGCTGGACGGGTGGAGCTCGCCACGGCCGTAGCCGCCGAGCGCGATGACCACGAAGGGCGTGCGCGCCAGCCCCGCCGACTCCGCGTCGGCGCAGATGAGCTGCGACAGCGACACGATGAGGTCGTCCATGAACCGGGCGTGCGCACGGACGAGATCCTCGCCGGACGCGCCGTCGGCGTGGCGATGTTTGAGCGTCTCGAGGCCTTCGGTGAGCGCGGTCCGGAAGAAATCGAGCCGCCGCCGGCGGCGGTCCTCGACGCGCGCGGCGCCGGCCTCGGCGTGCCGAGCTCGACGATAGATCTCGGGCGGCATGACGACGCCGAGCGTATCAGTCCGCCCGAATTAATGTCAATGAGGACGCGGAGTTAGCGATACGATACACTTCACAACCAGATCTGCGCGTCACTACTCGGCTCATTGCTCCACGACGTTCTCTACCCGTCATTCGTCGAGCGGCATCGCCGGCTTCAGGTTTCGACGTGGCTCGGCGTGAGCTACGTGCATCAGCGAATCGCGACGGTGCCCGCGCCGACCCACGGACCCTTCTTCGAGACCGTTGGCCGCGCTCCCCTCGACGCGCTACTCGGCCTCGGCGTGCCGACGATCGAGCCGCGGTGCGCTCGATCTGTTCGGCACCAGCGTCGGCCCGATGGCGGCGATCGCGTCCGATGGCGCACGGTGCGGGGCGCGATCGAGCGCCGCCGCCGCCGCGACCAGCTGCCCGCGGCGTAGTGCGGATCCGTCGCGCCGCGTCCCCGCGCCTGTGTGCGGGCCGCCGCGTCGCCGCCGCCCGTAAACCCCGCTACAATACGCGCCGTGCGCACGATCTGGCGCGCCGCCGTCAATGCCGTCACGCCGTACGAGGCGGGCAAGCCGCTCGAGGCGCTCGTCGCCGAGCTCGGACTGTCCGATGTCGTCCGTCTATCCGCCAACGAAAATCCGCTCGGCGCCTCCCCGCGGGTCGTCGAGGCGGTGCGGCGCGAGGCTGCCAGCATCCATCTCTATCCCGACGGCGGCAGCGGCGCGCTCCGCGGCGCGCTCGCCCGCGGGCTCGGCATCTCGCCCGAACAGATCGTCGTCGGCAATGGCGCCGACGAGCTGATCACGCTCATCGCGCTGGCCGCGTTCGAGCCGGGCGACGAGATCGTGATGCCGCAGCCCTCGTTCGAGCCGTATGCGACGGGCGCGAACATCGCGGGGGCCCGCATCGTCGCGAGCCCGCTCACCGGTTACGAGACGGATCTCGACGACATCCGGCGGCGCGTCACGCCGCGGACGAAGGCCGTGTTCCTGTGCTCGCCGCACAATCCCGCGACCACGATCATCCGCCGCGGCCCCCTGCTCGCGCTTCTCGACGCGCTCGGGGACGATTCACCGCTCGTCGTGCTGGACGAGGCGTACCGTGACTTCGTCGACGATCCCGACTACCCGGACGGCGCGGTGCTGCTCGCGCGGTATCCACGGCTCGTCGTCTTGCGCACGTTCTCGAAGATCGCAGGGCTGGCGGGTCTCCGCGTCGGCTACGCCCTCGCGTCGCGCGAGACGATCGACCGCCTCAATCGGGTCCGCGCGCCCTACAACGTCAATCGACTCGGTCAGGTGGCGGCGCTCGCCGCGCTGGACGACCCCGAGCACGCCGTGCGAACGCGCAAGCTCGTGCTCGAGGAGCGCGCGTATCTGGCCGCGGGCTTCCAGCGCCGCGGCCTCGCGTTCGCGCCGTCGCAGGCGAACTTCATGCTGGTGCGCGTGGGCGATGCGCGGCCCGTCCGCGAGCGCTTGCTGCGCGGCGGAATCATCGTGCGCGACGGCGCCGGCGTCGGCTTCCCGGGGCACCTGCGCATCACCGTCGGCACGCGCGAGGTCAACGAGCGCCTGCTGAAGCTCCTGGACGAGGCGTGAGCAAGGACATCGCGATCGTCCATCACGCCGACCGGCGGACCGATGTGCACATGCCCTATGCGCCCGGCATCGTCGTCACGCGCGGTCGTCTCGTCTTCCTCTCGGGCGTCACGGCGGCCGCGGTGTATCACAGCCATCCGCACCGCGACGAGGAGTTCGACCTGCCGCCGACGATGCGCGAGCAGGCCGTGCTCACGATGGAAAATCTGAAGAAGACACTCGCCGCCGCGGGCTGCGGCCTGCGGGATCTCGTGTCCGCCACGCGGTTTCTCACCGACGTGCGCGAGCAGGACGATCTCAACCGCGTGTGGGCCGAATATCTCGAGGGCCATCTCCCGACCACGACGACCGTGGAAGTGTCGCGGCTCGCCACGCATCCGCGCTGCAAGCTCGAGATCAGCGCGATCGCGGTCACGGACGAGTGATGGCCCAGCTCGCGTTCGTCGGGCTGGGCGCGATGGGCAGCCGCCTGGTGCGTCGCCTGCTCGACGCCCGTCATCCCGTCGCCGGCTACAACCGCACCCCGTCCAAGGCGCGGGAGCTCGAGGCGTCCGGGCTCAAGATGGCCGCCACGCCGCGCGCGGCCGCCGAAGGGGCGGAAGTCGTATTCAGCATGGTCACCGACGACGCGGCGCTGCGCGCGGTCGCGCTGGGCGACGACGGCATCGTGGCCGGGCTGGACCACGGCGCGGTGTGGGCGGAGATGAGCACGGTCAGCCCCGCCATCACGCGCGAGCTGGGCGAGCTGGCCGCCGCGCGTGGCGCGTCGATGCTCGACACGCCGATCTCGGGCAGCACGATCACCGTCGAGCAGGGCGCGGCCTCCATCGCGGTGGGCGGCGAGCGTGACGCGCTCGAGCGGGCGCGGCCCTATCTCGCGGCGATGGCGCCCGGCGGCCTCACCCACGTCGGGCCGCTCGGTCTGGCAAAGACGATGAAGATCGCCACCAACCTCGGGCTCGCCGTGCAAATGCTCGCGTTGAGCGAGGCGGTGCTGCTGGCGGAAAAGGCGGGCATCGCACGCGGGACCGCGCTCGAGGCGCTGCTGAAGTCCGTGATCGCGTCACCGATGGTGAAGTACCGCGGCCCGTACGTGGTCGGCACGATGCCGCGCGAGGCGTGGTTCAACATCGGCATGATCCAGAAGGACATGCAGCTGGCCCTCGACCAGGGCCACGCGACCGGAGTCCCGCTGCCGACGACCGCACTCGTTCAGCAGTGGCTCACGATGGCGCGCGGCCTCGGCCTGGGCGCTCACGATTTCGGCGCGCTGTTCGACGTACTGGCCGGCCTCAGCGGCCTGCCGCCTTCACCCAACCGCTAGGAGTCGCGCTCATGGATTTCGAATACGCGCCCGAGCAGGAGGCGTTCCGCAAGGAGTTCCGTTCGTGGCTGGCCGCAAACCTGCCGCCCGACCTGCGCGTCGACGATCCCGTGGATGATCGGGTCGCGCCGAATCGCGAGATGTTCGAGCGGCGCGTCGCGTGGCAGAAGGCGATGCACAAGGCGGGCTGGGTCGGAATCGCGTGGCCGAGGGAGTACGGCGGCCGCGGCGCCTCCATCGTCGAGCGCGTGATCTGGGACGAAGAATACGCGGCCGCCCGCGCGCCGGTGCTGCCCGGCATGGGCCTCAACCTCGTCGGGCCAACGATCATTCACTGGGGCACCGACGCACAAAAGGCGCAGTACCTGCCGCGCATCCTCAACGCCGACGAAATCTGGGCGCAAGGTTTCTCCGAGCCCGGGGCGGGGTCGGATCTTGCCAGCCTGCGCACGCGCGCCGAGGACAAGGGCGATCACTTTCTGGTGAACGGCCAGAAGGTGTGGACGTCGGGCGCACAGTACGCCGACTCGATCATCTTGCTCGTGCGCACGGATCCGAGCGTGCCAAAGCACAACGGCATCTCGTGCCTGCTCGCCGACATGAAAGCGCCGGGCGTCAGCGTGCGGCCGCTCGTGCTCGCCACCGGACACCATCACTTCAACGAGGTGTTCTTCACCGACGCCGTCGTGCCCAAGGACCGCCTGCTCGGGCCGCTGAATGCCGGTTGGAAGGTCTCGACCACGACGCTGATGTACGAGCGCCACTCCTCGGGCGCGCGGAATCCGATCGGCCAGGTCCGCGATCTCATCGCCGTGGCGCGGAGGCTGCCCGTCGACGGTGCGACCGCGTGGGACGACCCGCGCATCCGGCAGCGCCTCTCGCAGCTGCTCATCGACTGCGAGGCGATGCGCTACACGCGCTTTCGCGCGCTGACGCGTCAGATCCGCGGCGAGCCGCCGGGACCCGAGGGGTCGATCCTCAAGCTCACCGGCACCGAGATCGGCGTGCGCATCGCGGACGCCGCTGGCGAGCTGCTCGGGATGCATGCGCTGGTCAACCAGGGCACCGAGCTCGTGCCCGATGCGCCGCGGTGGTTCAACCGGCTCGTGGCCGCGCGCCAGTACACGATCTCCGCGGGGACGAGCGAGATCCAGCGCAACATTATCGGCGAGCGCGTGCTCGGACTGCCGAAAGGCTGAGCATGGTGCCGCCGTTTCTCGTTCACTGCGGTCTCGGCCTGCTGTTCGCCGGCCTGGCGATCCCGCTGGCGCTGCGGCGCGTGCCGATGAACCGCGTCTACGGCGTGCGGACTCGCAAGGCGTTCGTGTCCGAAGACAACTGGTACGAGCTCAACGCGTACGGTGGCAAGCTGCTTGCGGCCTACGGGCTGTTGCTGTTTGCGTTCGGCGTCGTCACACGTGACTCGGCTCCGCCACCGCTGAGTCCATGGTCGCCGGTCTTCATCGTTGGACCGCTCGTGCTCGTCTTCGCCGTGCTGGCGCTGATCGCACGCTGCGCGCGCCGCCTGCCCGACCGCTAAGATCCGGCGAGGCGTGCGACGACGGGTGCCAGCGCATCGATGAACGCCTCGTGCGTCATCACGTACGAGATTCCCCAGCGCTCTCGACGCGCGCGAAGATCGTCGGCCATGTCGTCGACCGTACCGATGAGGACGTAGGGACTCGCGAGGATCTCGTCGGGTGTGAGGCCGGCCCAGCGCCCGGTCGCGAGGCTCGCGGCGGCCCGGCGCCGATCGTCGGTCACGATCACGCGCTGCACGAGCACGTTCAGCTCGAGCGCCTCGAAGCGCACACCCGCCGTCTCGCGAATCAGCCGCACCCGCTCGTCGACGACGGGCGCCCGAAAGTCGGAGACGTCGGGCTCCTTGCCGCCGCTCCGAAACGCGATCCCCGTGAGTCCGACGATGTCGGCCTCGCGCGCGGCGAGTGTGAGGACGCGTGGCGCGTTGCCGCCGATGAACAGCGGAGGACGCGGCCGCTGGATCGGGCGCGGATGAATCGTGTGCGCGGTCACGCGATAGTGGCGCCCGGCGACGGTCACGGGGTCGGCCTCGAGCAGGCGCTTGATGATGGCGATCGACTCGGCGAGCCGCTCGACACGTATCGTGCCCGGAGCGAACGCGAGCCCCGCCTGCTCGTACTCGGAGCGCATGTGGCCCGCGCCGAGCCCGAGCTCCAGGCGGCCATCGCTCAGCACGTCGAGCGTCGCCGCCTCGCGTGCGGTCAGCACGGGATGGCGAAAATCGTTGTTGAGCACGGCCGTGCCGACGCGCAGCCGTGTCGTCGCGGCGGCGGCCGCCGCGAGCGCGGGAAACGGCGCCAGCAGATCGGCGAGGTGATCCGGAACGAGCAGCACCGAATAGCCGAGCGCATCGACCTTGCGCGCCTTTTCGGCCCATTCGGCGGCCGAGCGCGCGGTCCGCACGTTGACGCCGAACCGGAACGGCCGCACGGCGCTCAGCGCATCAGCAGTGGCGGCACGGCGGAAACTCGCGCGAGTACACCGGCTGCTTCAGGAACTCTTCGGGGTTGTACTTCCAAAACTGGCTCACGTGCGGGTACGTGTAGATGACGGTGTTCTGCAGCTTGCCACCCACGCGCTCGACCTTCCGGATGTAGATGTTCTGCGTCGGGTTGCCGTAAGCATCCATCTCGACGGGACCGCGCGGCGCGTCGCCGATCTTCACCGCGCGCAATGCCGTCATGAACGCGGCGCGGTCCTCGATCTTTCCTCCCACCGCCTTGAGCGCCTCACTGATGACGCGGGCCGCGGTGTAGCAGTTCTCGCCGTAGAACCCCGGCGTGCGCTGATACGCCTTCTCGTACGCGGCGCGGAACTTCTGGTTGGCCGGCGTCTCGAGGGCGGCGGAATAATGATGCGCGCTGATCACGCCGATCGACTCGTCGCCGAGCTGCGGCAACACGTGCTCGTCCGAGTACGTGCCGTTCGCGATCAGCGGGATCTTGCCACGCAGGCCACTCTCGCCCCACTGCTTGGCGAACAGCAGCGTCCAGCGGCCGAGGCCGTTCACGAAGACCGCATCCGCGTCTTTGCGCAGCTGCGCGATGTACGGCGCGTAGTCCTGGATGTTCAGCGGCACCCAGATCTTCTGGATGATCTGCCCGCCGTTGTCCTCGAACGACTTGTGGAAGCCACCGACGGTCTCCCAGCCGAACGCGTAGTCGAGCCCCACCATCGCGATCTTCTTGTATCCGAGCGTCTTGGCCGCGTACTCGCCGAACGGATGCATGTTGCCGCCCGCGGAGAACCCGGTTCGAATGAGCCACTTCGGTCGCTTGCGCTGCGTCAGATCGTCGGCCGAGTTGATCGGATAGACCGTCGGTATGCCCTGCGCTTCGACGTACGGCACGAGCGCGTAGGCGACGTTCGAGAGGATCACCCCGGCCAGCATGTGGACCTTGTCGTTTTCGACGAGCTTGCGCGCTTTCGTGAGCGCGGCGGCCGGCTGACCCTCGTTATCCTCGAGGATCACCTCGATCTTCCGACCCGCGGCCTGCCAGCCGTTCTCTTGCCAGTAGAGCTCGCAGCCGCTGTACATGTCCTTCCCCGCCGCGGCGATGGCGCCGGAGAGCGGCGCGATGAAGCCGATCTTGATCGGTCCCTGTGCCGGGACCACGCCGGGGAAGAGCACGATGAGTAGCATCGCGAGCACGACCGTGACAGCGCGCATGAGCACCTCCTGTGACAAGTGGGGCTATACTCGGCCGCCGTGATCCTAGCAGCCCGGGAGAGCCTGATGGAGATCGATCGTCCGTTGCCGAGCCCGATGACGCCGGAGGCCAAGCCCTACTGGGACGGCCTGCGCGAGCAGAAGCTGATGCTGCCGAAGTGCGGCGCGTGCGGCCACGTCTTCTGGTATCCGCGCGTCGCGTGCCCCAAATGCCATTCGCGCGACATCGCGTGGATCCAGTCGAGCGGGCGCGGCACGCTGCACGCGTTCGAGATCGGCTATCAGTCGTTCAACCGCGCGTTCAAGGTACCGACGCCGTACGTGATGGCGCTGATCGAGCTCGCGGAGGGGCCGCGGATGATGTCGAATCTCGTGAACGTCGAAGCAGACCCAGCGAAGCTCCGCTGCGACATGCCGGTGGAGGTGGTCTTCACGAAGCTTACGGACGACGTGACGCTGCCGCTGTTCCAGCCGGTACGGTGAGCGCCATGGCAAGCCTGCGTGATCTTTCCAACGTCGCGTGCATCGTCGGTGTGGACGAGTCGGACGAGATGGGCACGCTGCCGCATAAGAGCCAGCTGAGTCTCCACGTCGAAGCCGTGACCAATGCGGTTCGCGATGCCGGACTGAAGCTCTCCGACGTCGATGGTGTCTTTACCGCCGGGCAGCACTCGCCGGCGACGATCGGCGAGGTGCTCGGCATCACGCCACGCTACGTCGACGGCACCACGGTCGGGGGCTGCTCGTTCATCATCATGGTCGGCCACGCGGTGGCCGCGCTGCATCATGGACTCTGCGACGTCGCCGTGATCTCACACGGCGAATCCGGCCGCTCGCAAGTCGGCGTGAGCCCGCGTCGCGACACCGCGATCCCCGGTCAGTACGAGGCCCCGTACGGATTCGGCCCGGCGCCGACGTTGTTCGGGCTCATCACGACACGGCACATGCACCGGTACGGCACGACGCTCGAGCAATGGGCTCAGGTTGCGGTGTCCACACGGAAGTGGGCGCAGCTCAACCCCAAGGCCCTCCGGCGCGAGCCGCTCACCGTCCAGGACGTCCTCAACGCGCGGCCGGTGGTCTATCCGTTCACCGTGCTGAACATCTGCCTGGTGACCGACGCCGGCGGCGCTGTTGTGCTCACCCGCGCGGACCGCGCGAAGGACACCGCGAAACGTCCGATTTACGTGCGCGGCTTCGGCGAGGGCACCGAGCACGTCAGCCTCACACAGATGCGCGACCTCACGTTCAGCGAAGCCACACGCATCTCCGGCGACAAGGCGTTTCGCATGGCCGGAATGGGGCCGAACGACGTTCAGCACATCATGCTGTACGACGCGTTCACGTCGGGGCCGCCGATCATGCTCGAGTCGCTCGGCGTCGCCAAACGCGGCGAGGGCGTGCACTTCTTCGCGGAGGGACGCTCGACACCGGGCGGATCACTGCCGATCAACACGAACGGCGGCGGTCTCTCCTACACGCACACTGGCATGTACGGCATCTTCCCGATCATCGAGGCCACGCGACAGCTGCGCGGCGAGTGCGGCGCGCGGCAGGTGCCGAACATGCGCACCTCGCTGGTGAACGGGATGGGCGGCATGCTGTCGGCCGCCGGCACGCTTGTGCTCTCGAACGAGGCGTAGCCGCGCCGGCTGACCGGCGCGGCCCGCACCTCACCGTGGGCTAGTACCGGTGATGGTGATGACCACCGCCGCCGCCCCCGACGGGAAATGGGACGAGCAAACAGCCGGCGGTTCCGAGCGCCACGATCGACGCGAGAAGCACGGTAGCCGTCAGTCGGGACGCGCGCACTTTTGAAATTCTTGCCGAAAGGGTGCGGACACGCTGGATAGATTTCACGGCTTGGTCCCTCCACCAAGCAGACGGCCGTGGCGCGTGCGCTATTTCCGCCCCAGATGCGAAAGGCGCGAGGCGGCGGAGACGGCGAGCAGCGGACGGCGGATGGCGCGCAGGACGCGCTCGGTGATGCTGCCGCGAAGCGCGTCGATGAAGCCGTGATGCCCGGCGGTCGTCATCACCACGAGGTCGGCATCGAAGTCGTGGGCCGCAGCGACGAGCGCCGCGGCCGGCTCGCCGTTCACCAGCGCCCTCTCCCACGTCCATCCCTCGCCGTCTCTGACGACGACGGCCGGCAGCTCGACACCGCCGATGTGGATCATCCGAAACGTGGTCGGCGTGCCGGGTTCGAGCGATGCCAGTGCGGCCGCGGCATCGATGGCAGGCTGCGGCGCTGGGACGCGATCGACGGGAATCAGGATGCGCCGTAACCGCATCCGGCCCGTGAGCGTATCCACGAAGCCGTCGCTGCCGCCGGGAACGAACACCGCTGCCTGATGCGCGTCGCGCGCGATGTGCTCGGCGACGCTCGGCTGCCGCCAGCGCGCGAGCCCATCCCGTTGATGCGTGGCGAGCACGATGAGTTCTGCGGGATGCCGACGGAGGAACTCCCGTGCGACGATCACGGGATCGTCGCCGACGGCCGACACCTTCTCGATATCCACGCCGAGGTCGCCAACCGCCTCGGACGGGCTGCCGGCCGGCAGCACCCCCCAACGCTCGAGCGCCTGCCGAACCCCGGGGAAGTTGCGCCACTGCACATGGCCCTCGTCGCGCGAGACGTGGAGGATGTGCAGCCGTCCCTTCGCCACGAGCGCAAGCTTGAGCGCGTGCACGAACGCGACCTCGCTCGCCTCGGAGAAATCCGTAGGGTGTAGGATGCGCCAGCCGATAGAGCTCATGGATCGCGATCGTACACTCGGGGCTGCGAGGTTACGGACGGCGAGCGCGCGAGGTGCTCATCTCGCGCTGAAGATCCTCGAGCCGGCGGGCGATGGCATCCCGCTCGGCGACGGCGGAGACGAACTCGGTGTCGCGCGCGGACTGACGCTGGTCGCTCGCCGCGAGCTTCGTCTGCAGGTCGGCCTCGCGCGCGTAGAGATCCCTGAGCTCGCGCTCGAGCCGGGCGATGCGGTGCTTGGCCGGCAGGTACCCGACGAACAGCGTATAGCCGAGCAGGGCGGTCAGGATGAGACTCGCGGCGACGAGCAACCACGGAAACGCAGGACGCGAACCCTCCGGCACGCCGGAATTGTATCCGAACTCTGCTAAAATGTGTGCGTGGAGCTTCGGAGCTTCTTCGACCGCGCGGTGCGGGCGAGCTTCCGGGACCTCGCGCTCCACGACGAAGCCGCCGCCTCGTACCTCGCCGACCTGCTCACGCGCTTCGCGCGCACGGAACAGGCGTTCCCGCGCGGAATCACCGGTCAGCGACTCGAAACCGTGGTCGACCTGCTGCTCGAAGCCCAGGCTCTCTGGCAAGACGCCAGCTTCGCGCCCGAGCGCGAGGTCGCGGTGCGGCGCCACATCGGCGATTACACGCTGTTCATGCTCGGGGTGTTCCGCGAGCGCGTCGAGCGCATGGCGTCGTCGGGCTACTACGTGACGCAGGGCCAGCGCGCATACCGGTTCGTCTCGGAGCACGATCGTGCGAGCGCGCGGCCCGTGCGCGCCGCCGGCGGGCCGCTGTTCCGACGGCTGGCCGACCGGTTCGAGGGGTACGCGCGCGCGCTCGATTACACTCGCCGCGTGCATTTCGCCACCGGCCCGTCGCTGCCCTTTCTCGCATGACTGACCCCGCGGCCTGCCGCGCCGTCCTCGAGGCGGCGCTGGCCGAGCCGGCGCGGCTCGACGCCGCTGCGCGCCAGACGCTGGCCGCCACCGGTGAGCCGATGCTCGAGCAGGCGCTCCGTGACTTCGCCACCGCGCACGCCGCCGCCGCGCTACCGCTGCTGACGACGCTCGCGGGCGACGAGCGGGCGCGCGGCGTGCGCCGTGCGGCGAAGCGCGCGCTCTACCGGCTGGCACAGCACGGCGTGAGCGCGCCGGCACCGCCCGCACGACGCCCGGTCGTCGAACGTCAGCCCGAACGCGCGGCGCGCGGCTGGCTGTCGGGCGTGGACGGCACGGGCTCGCGCGCGGTGTGGGTGCTGTTCGAGGGCGGGTTCGGTCGCTCCGCCCTGTGCTCGCTCATCGTCAACGACGTGGCCGGCGTGCTCGACGTCGCGGGCGGCGACATCACGCGCAAGCGCCTCGAGGAGGAGCTGCGCTCGCTGCGTGCGTCGCAGAAGCTGCCATGGATCGAGGTGCCGGCCGCACGCGCGGTGGCCGTCGTGACCGACGCGCTGGAGCTGCACGCGCGCCTCGGGACATCTCCGCCGAGCACGTTCGCGCGCTGGCGTCCGCGATTCGAGGCCGCCACCGGGGTGAGCGAGGCGGCGCCCACGACGGCGGCCGCGGACACGGCGCTCGCCGACCGCGCCGGGGACCTGCTCGCCCTCCCCGAGCTCGCGTCGTGGTTCATCGATCCGGAGGCTGTCCAGTCGGATGCGCTGGCGCTGCTCGAGGCGCGCGAAAGCCGTCTGGTCGTCTCCGAGCAGATCAAGGCGGAGCGCGAGGCCGCGATCGTCGCGCGCATCGTGGAGCGTGAGCTCCCGCCCGACATCCGCCGGCGCTGGGCCGGACGGCTGAACGAGATGGCATTCGTGTTCGACGCGACGGGCCGCCCGGAGCCCGCGGCGATCGCACGCGCATCCGCCGCCGCGCTGGCCGACGACACTCGCGACGTCACCCGGCAGCCGTTCGCCATTGGCCTGGCGCGCCGCGCGCTCGAAATCGCCGGCGAGGTCGCGGCCGGCCGGCTCAACGCGGCCGACGTGAGTCGCAAGCCCTGATCACCGACGTGCCCGGCGTGCGCGTCGGCCACGCGACCGACGCCGCCGGGCTCACCGGCATTACCGTCCTGCTCTGCGATCGGCCGGCCGTGGCCGGCGTCGAGCTCCGCGGCGGCGCCAACGACGTGCTCGGCCTCGATTATCTCGACCCGCGCCACCTCGTGCCGAACGTTCACGGCGTCGTGCTCGGCGGTGGCAGCCGATTCGGTGGCGAGGCGGTCTGGGGCGTCATGCGCTGGCTCGAGGAGCATGGCGTCGGCTTCGCGGCCGGGCCGACGGTCGTCCCGCACGTGCCGGCCGCGTTCGTCTTCGACCTGAACGTCGGCGATCCGAAAGCGCGGCCCACGCGCGAGACCGGCTACGCCGCTGCCGCCGCCGCCGCGCCAGGCACCGTCACCGAGGGCAGCGTCGGCGCCGGCACCGGCGCGACGGTCGGCAAACTGTTCGGCGTCGCGCGCGCGATGCGCGGTGGCGTCGGAACGGCGAGCGCCCGCTGCGACGATGCGATCGTGGGCGCACTCGTGGTCGTCAACGCCGTGGGCGACGTTCGCGATCCGGACACCGGCGTGCTCGTCGCCGGGACACGTGATGCACCCGACGGGCGGCGACTGGTCGACACCGCCCGCGCATTACGAGAGGGCGGCGCGCTCGGGCGCTTCGGCGGTCCCGGGCAGACGATGACAGCCGGTACGCACACCACGATCGGTGTTGTCGCGACGAATGCGCGACTCGAGAAGGCGCACGCGTCGAAGCTCGCTGCGCTCGGCCTGCTCGGCTTCGCGCGCTCGCTCTCGCCGCCGCACACCGCGTTCGACGGCGATACGCTGTTCGCGCTGTCGGTCGGCGACGTCGCCGTCGACCTCACGCGGCTGGGGTTGGCCGCCGCCGATGCGGTGGCGCGAGCGATCGTGCGCGCCGTACGCGCCGCGACCTCGCTGCCCGGGCTGCCCGCGGCGTGCGACCTTGCGGACGCCCGGCGCGTCTAGCCCAGTCGAGTCACGTGCGCGGAGACGCAGAGCCAGCGGCCACCGCGCCGCGCCCACACATCGGTGTAGCGCCCGGCACCGGGCCGTCCGTCGGACAACCGGTACGCCGTGCGCGCGTGGATGATCGCGAAGTCGCCCATCAGTCGGATGTTCACGTCCTTGGCCTCGAGGTCCGTGATCTTTACTGGCTGCGCCGTCTGGGCGAGAAACGCCTTGCGATCGAGCAACGTGCCGTCGGGATTGCTGCAGAGAAAATCGTCGGCGAGGATCTCGTCGAAGCGGCGTACGTCCGACGTCTGCACCGATCGGATGTAATCGCCGTTGAGCGCCTCCAGCACAGCGTGATCGTCCATTGGAGTCCTCCGTGGCGTAGTGTACCTTCGCCGGTCGCGGGTACTCACTTCACGAGGCGAGGTGCGCGGATGGACACCGCCATCGGACGGCGAGACGTGTTGCGCGCGATGATCGCGCTCGGCGGCGGACTGGCGTTGAGCGGCTGCAGCATGGTCTCCCACAGGGCATCGTCCGGCGCAGCGAGCGCACGCATGACCGGTGGCAGGATGTCGGTGCGCTGGCTCGGCGGTGGCGTGACGGAGCTGGCCACGCCGGATGGAAAGCAGATCGCGTACGGCGACGCGTGGGTGTGGAACAACACCGGCTGGGAGCGCTTCTCGATCCAGAAGCCGCCCGAGTACGCCACCAAGGAGGGCTTCGCGCAATACGTGGCCGGCAAGAAGCCCGACGCCGTCTTCGTGTTGCTCACACACGACCATGGCGACCACATCGGCGACTACTTCGACGTGCTGAAGGTCCTCCACGACGCGGGCGTGCCGCTCATGACGACGGGCCAGAGCGATCTGATGCGCAAGGGCCTCGTAGACGACTTCAAGGCCGCCGGCCTGGATCGCGCCAAGATCGTGGCCAACGGCGGCAACGGCATGAACTTCGGCGGCATGACGAAGCACGGCGCCATGACGGTGCGCCTCGTCCCCGCCGTGCACTCCAACCTCCACGGCTTTCCGGCCGCCGGCTTCGTGCTCGACATCGGCGGCGTGCGCGTTTACCTCAGCGGCGATACCGACATGTTCGGCGAGATGAAGACGCTCGGCGAGCGTTACCAGCCGAACGTCGCCATCGTCTGCGTCGGCGACGGGCCCTTCACCATGGGGCCCGAGGACGCCGCGCGCGCGTGCCAGTGGCTGGGCGTCTCGCACGCCATCCCCGTGCACTACGCCCACAACGCGCTGGGGAAGGGCGTCGAGGCCGGCGAGGAATTCCGGCGCGCGGCCGCGTCCATCGCCCCGGACGTGAAGGTCATCGTCATGAAGCCCGGCGAGACCCAGATGATCTCGACCTGAGCGGATGCGATCTCGACCTGAGCCTCGACCCGCGCCGGGCGCCGCTGCCGGCGGACCCACGTGTTGAAAGCCGCGGTATGATCATCAGCGCATGGGTCACGTGATTCCGTTCCCACAGCGGCGTGTCGTCGAAACCGGTGACAGCTCACCGCTCGTCGAGGTTCACCGCTGCGACCATCGCGAGGCGCTGGTGGTCAAGGGCCTGTTCGACAGCGAAGGCATCCCCGTCGTCGTCCGCTCGCGCATCGCGCATTCGGTCCATCCGTTCACGGTCGGTGCGCAGGGCGAGGTCGTGCTGCTGGTGCCGCGCGCCGACGCCGACCGAAGCCGTCGCCTGCTCGCTCGCTGACTACCGCGCTCGCGTCCCGATGCGCAGCGCGCGATAGCGCGCCGGGCTCAGCCCGAACGCCGACTTGAACGCCCGCGTCAGGTGCGACTGATCGGCAAATCCGACCTCGCCCGCGACATCGACGAGCCGGCGGCTGTGCTCGATCAGCTCCCGAGCGAGGTCCAGACGGCGCATGAGCAGATACCGGTACGGGCTCGTCCCGAACATCGCCTTGAACTGCCGGGCCAGCGCATAACGCGTGAGGCCGGTGATCGATTCGAGCTGGCGCGAATGCACCACGCGCGTTCGCTCTGCGACGAGAAATTCTCTCGCGCGCTCGATCGCCGGCCTGTCGATGCCACCGGAGTGGATGCGCGGCGCACCGCCGCGCTCGGCGACGAGCAGGCCTTCCGCGAGCTCGACCACGAGGCTGTCGGCGGCGAGCGGCTCGAGCGGCGTCCGAAACGCCGCGCTGACCGTTTGCCGCAATCGCGAGCTCGTCAGCACGCCATCGCGCACGAACGGCAGTGAGCACGCTCGGCCGCACACTTCGGCCAGGGCCGCCGAAAGACGCGCGGGCTCGACGTAGACGATGCGATAGCCGAAGCCCGCCGCGCTGCCGGCGCGGCCGTCGTGCCGCTCGTCGGGATAGAGCGCCACCACCTGGCCGCGCGTGCTCGTCCGCGACGCGCCGCGATAGTCGAAGAGCTGAACGCCGCAATCCGTGACGCCGACGGCGTACGTGTCGTGCCGATGCGGCTCGTACGCGCGACCCGAGAACCACGCGCGAAACAGCTCGACCCCGCCGGTGGGCCGCAGGCTGACGACGCGGTCCGTGTCGCCCACGTCGCACGATCGTTCAAGACCGACGCCGCCCGATCGGGGTTGTCTTGATCCCACGGATCGATCCTAGTCGACCGGCGGAGGGGCCGTCATGACGATGCAGCACACGCTCGCCTTCCTCGCGTTCTCCGTGGTGGCCGCGGTCACGCCCGGGCCGAGCAACGTGATGCTGACCACCGCCGGCGCCAACGCGGGCGTCGTGCGTGGTCTGCCGTGCCTGTTCGGCGTCACGACGGGTATGGGGCTGATGATGTTCCTTGTACCACTCGGCATCGCGAGTGTCCTCGTCACGCATCCCATACTGCTGCGCGCGCTGAACTGGTGCGGCGCGGCCGTCCTCTTGTGGCTCGCCTGGAAGATCGCCACCTCGCAGCCCCCGGACGTGACCGCGCGCCGCGACCCGGTCGGCTTCGCGGGCGCCGCGATCTTTCAGTGGGTCAACCCGAAATCGTGGCTGGTCAGCGTGAGCGCCGCCGGCACGTTCGTGAGCGCGGACGCCAGCGGCGCGGTCGTCCAGGCGGCGGCGCTCGGCGCGCTGTTCTTCGTCGCGGCATGGCCGAGCGGTTTCGTGTGGCTGGCCTTCGGCGCCGCGCTTCAGCGCGCGCTGCGCAACACACAGCGCGTGAGGATCTTCAACATCGCGATGGGCGCGCTGCTCGCGCTGTCGATCGTCATGATCCTGCGCTGATTTCAGCGCGCCGCTTCGGCGACGAGCGCCTCCAGAGCCCGCACGACGGCGTCGAGCGCCATCGGATCCAGCGTCGGCAGCGCGTCGCGCGTCGTGTGGTACGTGTCGAACGGTGCCGGGCGCCGCTTGACCGCGCGCACCGCGCTCTTCACCGGACTGAACACGAATGCCCGCAGCGCGTCGGCCTCCGCGGCAGGCACGACGGTCAGTCCGTATGCGGGAATGCCCGCGGCCGCGAACGCGCGGTGGTCGCTGCCGAACACCGGAATGCGGCCGACGACGTGATAGGTCTCGTCGGCGCGCCGCCCGATGTTCTCGAGCGCGCCGCGCAGCGTGCGAAGGAACGGCGTCTCGTCGCCGACATCCCAGATGGCGAGCGTGTCGCCCACGCCGCACAGCTCCAGACTCACCACGCCGGCGACGCGCTCCAGCGGCGTTTCGCGCGCGTACACGCGCGAGCCGAGGTAGCCGAGCTCCTCGCACGCCGGAAAGAGCAGCCGTACGCGCAACCGCGACGGCGGCGCCGCGCCCAGCCGCTCGAGCAACGTCAACAAGATGGCGACCGAGGCCGCGTTGTCGTTCGCACCCGGGCTGCCGGGTACGGCGTCGTGATGGGCCACAAGAATGAGCGTCCGATCGCCGCTGCCGATGTCGACCGCGTAGTTGTCGCCGCGGCCCTCGAAGGTCGCAAAGCGATGCCGCGTATACGGGACACCCCGCGCGCCGAGCCAGGTCGCGACCGCCGCCTCGCGCGCGGCGTTGTCGCGCGCCGTCAGGAGCCGCGACAGGGCGAGCGGCGTGCGCGGGCCGCCGAGCACCTCGTTCAGTGGCGCCGGGTGCTCGTGGTGCACGGGCGTCCGGCCGCGCAGCACCCGGCTCATCGCGCGATTCACCCGCCCGCGAACGAAGAACCCGACGTCGCGCAGGGACATCACGCGAGGCCGAGCAGCCGACGGGCGTTGTCGGACGCGCACCGTCCGAGCTCTTCCACCGGCTCGCCGCGCAGCTCGGCCACACGGGCCGCCGTCAGGACCAGATACGCGGGCTCGTTGCGCTTGCCCCGATAGCCCTGCGGCGGGAGGAACGGACAGTCCGTCTCGATCACGAGACGATCGCTCGGCACGAATCGCGCCACGTCGGGCAGCGCGCGCGCGTTCGGATAGGTCACCGGCCCCGCCAGCGAAACGAGCAGCCCGAGGTCGAGACACCGCCGCGCGATCGCGACGTCGCCGGAGAAGCAGTGCATGATGCCGCCGACCTCGGCGACACGCTCCTCCGCCAGGATCGCCAGGACCTCGGCGTGCGCGTCGCGGCAGTGCACGACGACCGGCTTGCGCACGCGTCGCGCGACGCCGATGAGCTCGCGAAACACCCGCTCCTGCGCGTCGCGCGGCGAGAGATTGCGGAAGAAGTCGAGCCCGATCTCGCCCACGGCGACGACTCGCGCCGCGCTCGCGAGGTGCTCGATCTCCGCGATCGTCTCCGCGCCGGCGTCGGCGGCGTCGTGCGGATGCACGCCGGCCGCGGCCCACACGTCGGCCTCGTGCTCCGCGAGTGCCAGCGCCGCGCGGGAGGTCGGCACTTCGGTGCCGATCGTCAGGATCCGCGTCACACCCGCCTGTCGGGCGCGCGCGAGCATCTCGGCGCGATCGGCGTCGAAGTCCGGAAAATGCAGGTGCGCGTGCGTGTCGAACAATTCGACGCTCATGGCGCCACGACCCTGAAGCGCAGGCGGCCGATGAGCTGGTCGGTCGCCGTCGTCACGTCGACGGTCCAGCGGCCGCGCGGGTCGGCTGGAAAGCTGGTTTTGCGCGAGAACGTCCGGTACCCCTCGCGTCGTCCGCCCTCCACCGGCGTGAGGCGGACGACGTCCACGACTTCGCCGTCGAGGCGCCAGACGTGATCGACGGCCTGCTTGAGACCCGCCGGAGCATAGATCGCCGTGTAGGCCACGAGCCCGTTCTGCACCAGCACCGAGGCCGGGATCGGCGACGCCGGCATCGGCGCGTCCGGCGGCGGAGTGTTCCACGCGAGCCGCGCATCCGCGAGGAATAGCGGCGCGGGCGGGATGGCGGCGCGGCCGCCGAGCACCACGCTGGCGCCGAGCATGCCGAACGTCGTCGTCGCGACCAGCGCGCGCGGCCACGACCACGCAGCCACGCGGCAGACGGCCGGCGTCACCGCGATGACCGCGACCCACGCCGCGACGCCGAGTGCCGCAACCGGCGGCACACCGATCAGTGGCAGCGCGAGGTTCAGCGCCCCGAAGACGGACACGAGGAAGAAGATGTAGCCGGCCCACGGCCGCGGCTGCACGAGCGCGCGATACCACGGATCGAACGTCGCGAGCAGCGCAAGCACGACGAGCACCACGAAGAAGACGACATTGACGGACATCAGCGTGGTCGACGCCCAGTACGCCGGCAGCAGAAACAGCAACACGCCGTGGTAGAGCGTCTGCACCGCATACTCCGTCGCCGTCAGCACGAGGCGGTGCGTGCGGCGCTCGGAGGCGGCGAGTACGTCCCGCACCTGCACGAGGACGGCCACCAGCAGCCACAGCAGCAGGAGATACCCGACGATCCACGCGACGTGCGGCAGGCCGCGACGGAACACGAACAGCGTGAGCAGGCCACCGACGAACGAGGCGATCGAGATGCCCCAGCGCCGGACGAATGCGATCGCGCCGGACGCGGGCGTGGCAATGCTCACCCGGGCGGTCCGAGCCGGTCGATGATCGCGCGCGCGACGTCATCGCGGCGCAGCGCCTGCATGCACTCGAACACGTCGGGCGCCGTCGCGCTCGAGCGCAGGTGGGCACCGACCAGGTCGAGCGCACTGCCGCGCACGCCGGTCTCGAGCGCGCAGATCTCGCGCAGCACGCGCGCGATCGACGCGTGGCGCGCGGCGACTTCGAGGATCGTGCTGACGTACTCCTCGCTGATCATTTCACCCTCGCCCCCGGCGGAAGGTCGCGGTCGGGCGTCATCAGGCCGAGCGCGTGGCCGCCCTCACCCGCGAGCACCATCCCCTGCGACTCGATGCCCATGAGCTTGGCGGCTTTCAGATTCGCCACCACGACGACTTTCTTGCCGACGAGGTCGGCGGGCGCGTAGTGCTCGGCGATGCCGGCGAGTACGGTACGCTCCTCGGTGCCCAGCGAGACGCGCAGCTTGAGCAGCTTCTTGGACTTCGGCACGGCCTCGGCGGCCAGGACCTGCGCCACCCGAAGGTCGACTTTCTGGAACTCTTCGATCCCGATGCGCGTGCCGTCATCAGTCGCGGGTGCGACGCCCATCGTCCCCGGCTTCTTGTCCTCCACGCGCGGGAACAGCGCGACGATCTTCTGCACCCGTGTGCCCGGCTTCGTGCCGCCCCACACGGCGATGGCAAGGCTCGGCGGCTCGGTCTGGCCGAGCGCCTCGCGGATCTTCGCGGCGGCGTCGGGCAGGAACGGATCGAGGACGATACCGAGGCAGCGTAGCGACTCGGCGAGCGTGTAGAGCACCGCGTTCAGGCGCGGCTGCTTGGCCGGATCCTTGCGCAGCTCCCACGGCGCGCTGGCGTCAACGTAGCGATTGACCACCGCCACGAACTCCCAGATCGCGGCGAGCGCGCGGTGGAACGCGAACTCCTCCATCGCCTGGGCCGCGTCGCTCCGCGCGCGCGCGAAGGCCGCCGCGACCGCGTCGTCTTCGGGCGCCGTCGGGCCGGCCGCCGGGACCGCGCCGTCCGCGAAGTTGACGAGCAGCGTGGACGCGCGGGAGGCGAGATTTCCGAGGTCGTTGGCGAGGTCGGCGTTCAGGCGCGCGACCAGCGCTTCCTCCGAGAAATCGGCATCGAGTCCGAAGACCATCTCGCGCATGATGAAGTAGCGGAACGCGTCGTTGCCGTACTTGTCGGTGAGCGCCAGCGCCTCGACCACGTTGCCGACCGTCTTCGACATCTTGCCGCCGCCGATGCGCCAGTAGCCGTGGACGTTCAGATGCCGGTAGAGCGGCAGACCCGCCGCCTTGAGCATGCACGGCCAGTACACCGCGTGGGGCTTCAGAATGTCCTTGCCGATCAGGTGGTCGACGACGGGCCAGAACGTCTCGTAACGCGTGTCGCCGGGCCCGCCGAGCGCGGAGACGTAGTTGATGAGCGCGTCGAACCAGACGTAGGTGACGTACTTGTCGTCGAACGGCAGCGGGATGCCCCACTCGAGTCGCTTGCGCGGGCGACTGATGGAGAGGTCCTGGAGCGGATCGCGCAGGAAACCCAGGATCTCGTTGCGATACCGCTCCGGGCGGATCATGTCGGGTCGACGCTGGATCTCCTCGATCAGCCACGCCTGGTACTTGGACATCTTGAAGAAGTAGTTCTCCTCCTCGATGTACGTCAGCGGGCGTTGGTGATCGGGACATTTACCGTCCACGATCTCCTTGTCGGTGTAGAAGCGCTCGCACGCGAAACAATACTGACCGCCGTATTTGCCCAGATAGATCTCGCCGGCCTCCCAGAGCGCCTGCAAGATGTTCTCTACGATCTTCTTGTGCCGTTCCTCGGTCGTGCGGATGAAGTCGTCGTTGCGGATGCCGAGTCGCCGCCACGTCTCTCGGAATGCCGCCGAGATACGGTCGGCATAGGCCTGCGGAGACACGCCCATCCTGGCCGCCGTCTGAGCGATGTTGTCGCCGTGCTCGTCGGTGCCGGTGAGGAGCCACACACGATCGCCGGCCAGGCGATGCCAGCGCGCCATCGCATCCGCGACGATCGTGGTGTAGGCGTGCCCGAGGTGCGGCTGCGCGTTGACGTAATAAATCGGCGTCGTGAGGTAAAAGAACCGATCGCTCACGAGCGCGGCTCCGCGCTCGATCCGGCGTCGTCCCCGTGCACGGGCCGCATGTGATCGCGGCCCTCCCAGGTGAGCTGATCGAGCGGGACCTCGGCTTCGGTTCCGTCGGGAAAGCCGACCACGACGGACTGCTTCAGCACGCGTAGCGAGCGCACCTTGCCGGTCATGCATCCGCCCCCACCGCACTGCGCCTGACATGGGCTGTTCACCCGCGGCAGCCGGCCGCGCAGCTCCTGGTAGGTCGAAAACTCGTAGAGCAGGCAGCACTTCAGCCGGCCGCAATTGCCGAGCAGGCGGTTGTCGGTCAGCGGCATGTCCTGCGCCTTCGCCATCTTCACCGAGATCGGCTCGAACCGCCGCAGGTGCGACGAGCAGCACAGCTGACGGCCGCAGGGGCCGATGCCGTCGAGCACGCGGGTCGTGTCGCGCGCGCCGATCTGGCGCATCTCGATGCGGCTGTGGAGCTCCCGCGCCAGGTCGCGCACGAGGTCGCGGAAATCGACCCGCTCCTCGCTGCTGAAATAGACCGTCGCCCGCCGCTGTCCCAGCGGCATCTCGACGTCGACGACCTTCAGGCCGAGGCCGCGCGCGCGGGCCAGCCGCTGCGCGGTGACGACCGCGGCCTCCTCGCGGTGCCGCTGCTCGCGATACTCGTGCGCCTCGTCGTCGGAGGCGAGTCCGACGATCCGGCGATACAGCCGATCGCGACGCGATTCGGGCACGGGCCGGCGCGCGCGACGCACCTCGCCGAGCGCGGTACCGCTCGCCGTCTCGACGGTGACGATATCGCCGACGTGCAGGACGAGCTCGCCGACGAGCTTGTAGTCGTCGGCGGGGGCGGTCTCCCGCAGCCGGATACCAACCAGGTACTCGTTCGTGATGTCGATCGGCTGGTCGTTCACGGGCATTCCATTCTCACGCAGCGCGCCGCAGCACGCGGGCCAGCAGTGTGTCGACGGTGAGCCGCGGCGTGACGTTGTTGACAAGCGCCAGCCGCGCCTCGCGGCATGCCTCGATCGCGCGATACAGCGCGGCGTCGTCCGTCCAGCGCGCCGCCTCGGCGGCGAGCGCCTCGGCCTGCGCGGGATCCGTGAGCAACGACGCCGGAGCGCCCGCGCGGGCGAGCACCAGGTCGCGGCACCAGAGCCAGCAGCCGTCGATCACCGACTCGGCGCGCTCGCGATCCACGCGCTCGGTCCGCTTGAACAGGGCCGCGACGCCGTGCGCGCGCGCTTCCTCGATCCACTCCATCGCCTCCGTCACGGCCCGCGCCGGCGCCGCGCCACCACGCGAGCGGAACATCACGATCTGGCAGCGCGAAATCACCGTCGCCGGCACCGCACGCGCGCGCGGCAGAACGAGCACGACGACGGTGGCCGCGGGCGGCTCCTCGAGGAACTTCAGGAACGCTTGCGGGGCCTCGCCGGTCATCCGCTCGGCCTCGTCCACGACGAGCACGCGTCGCGCAGCAAGCGCCGGGCGCAGCGAGGCGCGGCGCTCGAGCTCGCGGATCGCGCCGATCCGGATCGCGCGGGCGCCGCGCGGATTCGACTCGGGCGGTGTGGGCGTGACGACATGCAGGTCGGGGTGGCCGCGCGTGACGTCCACCCCGAGCAGCTCCGACGCAAACGCGAGCGCGGTGGTGAACCGGCCACTTCCCGTCGGGCCGACGAACGCGTACGCGTGGGCCACGCGCGCGCCATCGAGCGCGCGCCGGAGCTGCTCCACCGCCCGCGGCTGATCGAGGATCGCGTCGAATCTCACCGGTGCTCCCCGGCCGGCGCGCCGAGATACTCCTGCACGATCGCGCGCACGCGCCGCTCGACGTCCGCGGGGGCGGCACCGGCGTCGAGCCGGCGCACGCGCTTGGGCTCGGCGCGCATGATCTCGAGATAGCCGCGCCGTACGCGGCGATGGAACGCGAGCCGCTCGCGCTCGAATCGATCCAGGCGTCGGTCGGCGATGCGACGAACGCCGACGGCGGGATCGAGATCGAACAGCAGCGTGAGATCGGGGAGCACCCCGCCGGTCGCCTGCACGTTGAGCTCGCGAATCAGCTCGGGATCGATGCCCCGGCCGTAGCCTTGATACGCGACGGAGGCGTCCGTGTAACGATCACAGAGCACGATCCGCCCGGCGCGCAGCCACGGGCGCAGCCGCTCGACGACGTGCTGGTGGCGTGCGGCGAGAAACAAGAAAAGCTCGGCGAGTGGCTGCGGCTCGCGCTCGAAGAGTCGCCGCACCGCACGGCCGAGCGGCGTGCCGTCCGGCTCGGACGTCGTTTCAGGCCGATAACGTTCACGTCGCAACCATCGCGCGAGACGTCGTATCTGGGTCGACTTGCCCGCCCCCTCGACGCCTTCGAACGTGATCAGTACTCCGCGCACAGTGGACCTCCGAATCTCCGCCACTGTAGCATGTCCCCATGCCCGCGCCGGCTCCCAAAGCCCTCGTGTTCGACGTGTTCGGCACGTGCGTCGACTGGCGCGGGAGCATCATCGCCGAGGGCAGGACGCTCAGCACGCGCTGGGGCCTCAGCATCGACTGGACGGGCTTCGCGGATGCGTGGCGCGGCCGCTATCAGCCCGCGCTTCAGGAGGTCCGCTCGGGGCGCCGGCCGTGGACGATCCTGGACGTACTGCATCGCGAGTCGCTCGACGCGCTGGCGCCCGCATTCGGTCTGGACAAGCTCGATGAGGCGGAGCGCGATCATCTCAACCGCATCTGGCACCGACTGAACCCTTGGCCCGACACCGTCGCGGGGCTGACGCGGCTCAAGCGCCGGTTCGTCATCGGACCGCTCTCGAACGGCAACTTCGCGCTTCTGACGAACATGGCCAAGCACGCCGGGCTGCCGTGGGACGTGAATCTGTCGTGCGAGCTCTATCGCGCCTACAAGCCCGATCCGGCCACGTATCTCGGCGCCGCCGCGCTGCTGGGTCTCCGTCCAGCGGAGACGATGATGGTGGCCGCGCACTACTCCGACCTGCAAGCCGCACGCGGCTGCGGGCTCAGCACCGCGTATGTCCGCCGCCCGCGCGAGTTCGGTGACACGCCGAAACCGGACCTGCCGACCGATCCGCAGGTCGATCTCGTCGTGGACGACTTCGAGGACCTCGCGAGCCGCCTCGGGTGTTAGCTCGCGTTCGTCTGCAGCGACCGTCAGCCCGATCGCTGCGGGAGTTTCTCGTGGCGGTGCGTCGCAGCCGCCGACTGCATGCCGACTGGGTGTCGCCTCCGCGCACGCGCACCGCCTATCGCGCGTACGTGCGTCGCCTGCACGGGCCCACCAACGTCGGATACCTGATCCGTCACCAGAACACGGGCGGCCTCGTCGGCGTGGTCAACATCAGCGAGGTCGTCCACGGTGCGTTGCAAAGCGGCTATCTCGGCTATTACGCGTTCGAGCCATGGCCACGGCAAGGTCTGATGACCGAAGCGCTGTCGCTCGTGATCTCCGAAGCGTTTGGTCGCCTCGGACTGCATCGTCTCGAGGCCAACATCCAGCCCGGCAATCGGCCGTCGATCCGTCTCGTGCGGCGCCTCGGGTTTCGACGCGAAGGCTACTCGCCACGCTACCTGAAGGTCGGTGGTCGATGGCGCGATCACGAGCGCTGGGCGATGCTCGCGGACGATTCTAGAGGTCGTGCAGCGGAAAGATCGTCGTCTGCACCGCGTCGACCTGGCGGTCGGCGTAGTCGCTCACCGCGCGGCGTAGCTCGTCCGGCAGCTCGACCGGCTCGTCCCAGAGCCCGCGCGACGTGAAGTCGTAGCGCGCCATATCATCTCGGAACGCGTCGGGCAGCGTCGCGTCGAGCTCGACACCGTTGAGGATCGCCCAGGCCACGGTCCACATGCGCGGCACGTTGCGGAGGTCGTACCCGCCGCCGCCGAGCGCCACCAGTCGCGGCGACAGGGCGGCGATGCGCTCCACCGCGCGCGCAAATCCCTGGACGTCGAGCGCGAGATGCGTCAGCGGGTCGGTGCGATGCGCGTCGACGCCGAGCTGCGCCACGACCACGTCGGGCTTGAAGCGCTCGAGCAGCGGCGGCACGACGGCCTCGAACGCCGGCAAGTACACGGCGCTGTCGGTATAGGCTTCGAGGGGGAGGTTCACCGAGAAGCCGACCCCCGAGCCCTCGCCCTTCTCGCGAACGAATCCGGTGCCCGGAAAGAGCCGCTCACCCCGCTCGTGCGTCGAGATCGACATCACGTTCGGATCGGCGTAAAACGCGTGCTGCACGCCGTCGCCGTGATGCGCGTCGATGTCGATGTAGGCGACGCGCAGCCCGTGCTCGCGCAGCCGCAGAATCGCCAGCACCGCGTCGTTGACGTAGCAGAAGCCCGAGGCGCGGTTGGGGAAGGCATGGTGCAGTCCGCCCCCGAAGTGAAACGCGCGCGTCACCTCACCGCGAGCCACCAGGTCGGCGGCGGTAATGGAACCCGCTGCGACGAGCTGCGCGACCTCCCACAGACCGCGGAACACCGGGTTGTCGCCGAGCCCGAGGCCGTACACGGCGCCATCGGCGGGGTCGACGCCGCTATCGGCTCGCTTCAGGACGTCGAGATACTCGCGGGTGTGGTAGCGCGCGATGTCGGTCTCGGCGGCGAGCTCCGGCGAGACGATGCGCGCGTTCGGCAGCGCCGTGAGTCCGTAGGCGCGGATCAGCCGCCACGTGAGACCAAGCCGCTCCATGCGCAGCGGGTGCTCGCGACCGTAGTCGAAGTGGTCTGCTTTTTCGGAATGAACGAGCGCGGTCTTCACGACTTTATTGTAGCGGGGGCCGCGAGGCCGGCTTGCGCCGCGGGTGGCCTGTTCCAGATCGTGCGCGGCTCCGGTCGCCGAGTCTGTGCCACTCGCCGGATTTGCCGCCGAGCTTCTCGACCAGCTCGACGCGCTGAATGCTGACGCCCTTCTCGAGCGCCTTCACCATGTCATAGATCGTGAGCGCCGCGACACTGACCGCGGTGAGCGCCTCCATCTCGACGCCGGTCTTGTCCACGGTGCGCACGCGCGCCTCGATGGCGAGCGTCCCGGCGTCGCGCCCGGGATCGAACGTGACGTCCACCTTCGTCAGGCGCAGCGGGTGGCAGAGCGGAATCAGCTCCGACGTGCGCTTCGCCGCGAGGATGCCCGCCGTGCGCGCGGTGCCGAGCACGTCGCCCTTCGGCGCGTTGCCGCGGCGCACCGCGCGCAGCGTCGCCGGCTTCATCCGTACCACCGCGCGGGCCACTGCCTCGCGCACCGTCTCGGGCTTCGACGAGACGTCGACCATGCGGGCGTCGCCATGGCGGGAAAGATGCGAAAGGCCGCGGAAGCCGTCGTCGTCGGCGACCTTCCGCGGCCGTATGGTTCGTCGACGCGTCAGGCGCTGACGCCTGCGCGGGCGTGCCGGATGATCGACTCCATCCGGTCCTTCGCCATCAGCTTCAACTTCTTGAGCTCGCTCATCCGCCACTGCTGGTCCGCCGAGAGCGGCGACGTTCCGCGTAGCGCGTCTAGCTGATGCTCGTAGCCCTGGTGCTCCGTGCGGAGCCGCCGGAACTCGTCGTTCTCGGCCATCAGTCGCTCGATGAGGCTCTCCTGGGTCATGCAGGACCTCCTTCTGCGTCTGGGAGGGCACGGCGGTGTAAAACAAACAAAGCCAGCGGAGGCGTGGCCGCTGGCTCGTCAGGCTCCATCGTCGATACCGACCCCCGTCCAAGTCGCGAACTCTGGTTTCGGGTGCCTCCCTTATATCCCTCGGGCCTGGGGGAGTCAACCCCGGCCGGGCGACTCACACCGGGATGAGGTGCACGGCGGTGGCTTTGAACACGGCGCATACGCGCACGCCGGGGCGCAGACCGAGCTCCTGGACCGAGCGCGGGGTAACGGCCGCCACGAGGGGAAACCCGGCGTCGATGACGACGAGCGAGCCGTGGGTGGAAGGGCTGACGCGCGTCACGGTCCCGTCCAGAGCATTGCGCGCGCTGGACGCCACGCGCGCGCCGCCGTCCGCGGCCATGAGCGTGACGTCCTCGGGACGGACCGCGATGCGCACGCGCGCCCCGAGCCGCGCATCGGCGGCGACCTCGACCACGCGGCCGGCCACCTCGACCACCGTGACGCCGTCGGCGCGGCTCACGACCTGCCCGGTCACGAGCGTCTCGACACCGACGAAGCGCGCGACCTCGTCCGAAACCGGCGCGTAGAACACGCGTGCCGTCTCGTCGAGCTGGCGCACGCGGCCGCCCATCAGCACGGCCACGCGGTCGGCCAGCGCCTGTGCCTCGCCTCGCTCGTGGGTGACGAGCACCGTCGTGACGCGATCCGCCCGCAAGATCCCGGCGAGGTCGCCGACGAGCGCGGCCCGTGTGGGCGCGTCGAGGCCAGCGAACGGCTCGTCGAGAAGCAGGATGTCTGGCTCCAGCACCAGCGCGCGCGCGAGGGCAACGCGCTGCGCCTCTCCGCCGGACAACGTCCGCGCCGCGCGGCGCGCGAGAGAGCCAACGCCGAGGCGCTCGAGCCAGCCGCGCACGCGCGCCTCGGCCACCGCGGCCGGCACGCCGCGAAAGCGCAGGCCGAGGGCCGCATTGTCGCTCACGCGCGCGTCCGCGAGCAGCGGCTCCTGGAACACCGTGGCCATGCGGCGCCGCTCGCGGAGCGCGTTGCGCGCGTCCACGACGCGGCCGTCGAAGACGACACGCCCCTCGTCGGGCCGCTCCAGCAGCGCGAGGATACGCAGCAGCGTCGACTTTCCCGCGCCATTCGGCCCGATGACGCCCAGCACCTCGCCGGCGACGACGTCGAGCGCGGGCACATCGAGGCAGTAGCCGTCCTCATAGCGGCGGCGGACCTCGCGCAGCGCCAGCACGATCGCCGCCGGGCCTTTCTCGGGCAGCGCGGTCACGCCGGCAGGACGTGGATCGAGCCGCGATGGATCGAGAACTGCCAGTGACGATCGCGGTCGATCTCGAGGATCTCGTACACGAGGTGCGGCACCTCCACCTCGAGGTCGTGATCGCCCTGTGCCGGCTCGCCGGCTTCGGACAGGCGGACGCGCAGACTCCAGGTCGTTCCGAAGTCCTCCTCACCGACGATCACGCCGTCCATGAGGTTCATGTGATGCGACGGATCCGCCGCTCCACGGTCCTTGCGGATCAGCCGCACGTATTCGGGACGGATGAAAAACGCGATCGGGCTCTCCGGCGGCGGCAGATAGGAGCGCGTCGGCGAGTTCACGGCCTCGAGAAGCTGACCGCGCCAGCGGATCTGGATGCGGTCCGCGGTGGCCTTGACGACGGTGCCGTGCAGGACGTTGCGGATCCCCATGATGCGCGCGACGGACTCGGACGCCGGCCGCCAGAGCAGCTCCGCGCGCGGCGCGGACTGCACGACTCGACCGGCGTCGTACACCACGATGCGGTCGCCGATGCGGTACGCCTCGGTGAAGTCGTGCGTGACGAGCACGGCCGCCGTGCCCCAGTCGCGCAGAATCGTCCGCAGCTCGTCGCGCAGCGCGCGGCGGAGCGGAGCATCGAGCGCGGACAGCGGCTCGTCGAGCAGCAGCAGGGTCGGGTCGATGGCCAGCGCACGCGCGAGCGCGACGCGCTGCTGCTGCCCGCCGGACAGCTCCTGCGGCCGTCGATCGGCGAGCTCCGCGAGCCCGAGGCGGCGCAGCACGTCACGCGTCTTGTCGGTACGCTGCGCGCGCGGCGCATCGCGCAGCCCGAAAGCGACGTTGTCGGCGACGCTCAGGTGCGGGAACAGCGCGTAGCCCTGGAACACGTAACCGACACGGCGCGCCTGCGGCGGGACGTCGATTCCGGCGGCGGCATCGAACAGCACGCGATCCCCGACGACGATGCGGCCCGCATCGGGACGCAGCAGCCCGGCGAGGCACGCGAGCGTCAGCGTCTTGCCCGCGCCCGAGGGGCCGAAGAGTACGGCCACCCCATCGCCCGCCGTCCACGTCACGTCGAGCGTGAACGCCGGCAGCCGAGCGATGATCCGCACATCGAGGCGGGCGCTCACGCGGCACGCGCCCCGAGCCGGCCCGCGGCCACGAGCACCACGCACGACAGGACGGTCAGCATCGCGACCAGTGCCAGCGCCGCGGTCTGCTCACCCGTCGAGACCGCGGTGTAGATCGCGAGCGGGACCGTCTGGGTCTTGCCCGGAATGTTTCCGGCGAGCATCAGCGTGGCCCCGAACTCGCCGAGCGCCCGAGCGAACGCCAGCACCAGGCCCGCGATGATGCCTTTGCGCGCCAGCGGCAGTGTGACTTCGAGCGCCGTGCGCCATTCCGAGCGGCCGAGCGTATACGCCGCCTTTTCGAGGTCGCGATCCACGGACTCGATGGCCGCGCGCGCGGTCCGCACGAGCAACGGCAGCGCCATCACCGTGGCCGCGATGACCGCGGCATACCACGTAAACGCGATCGTCCAGCCGGTTGCGGCGTACAGCGGCGCACCGAGCCAGCCGCGACGGCCGAGCAGGACGATCAGGTAATACCCGGTGACGGTGGGCGGCAGCACGAGTGGCAGCGTCACCAGCAGGTCGACGAGGGCGCGGCCGCGAAAGCGTCGACGCGCCAGCAGATACGCGAGCGGCACGCCGACGAGCGCGTTCAGGGTCGTGGCGAGCACCGCCACCCGCAGCGACAGGGCCAGTGCACTGACGGTTTCAGGCGTCACGGGGCGATTTTACGCGAACGCTCAGCGGGCGCCCGAGGGCGGCGGCACGAAGCCGAGGCGCTGCAGGACCCGCTGGGCGTCCGCGCCCGCGAGCGCCTCCACGAAGGCGCGAGCCAGCGCGCCGTGTTGGCTGCCTCGCACGACGGCGGCCGGGTATGTCACCGGCCCGTACGTCTCTTCCGCGGGGCGGAATGCCACGCGCACGTCGCGGGGACGGATCGCCGCGTCCGTCGCGTACACGAAGCCGGCGTCGACCTCGCCCCGCGCGACGTAGTCGAGCGCCTGCCGGACGTTCTCGGCAAACACGAGCTTGGGCTGCAGCCGGTCCCACAATCCGAGTGCGCGGAGGCAGTGTTCCGAGTACTGGCCGACGGGCACGGTCTTCGGGTTACCGACGACGATGCGGCGCACGCGCGGCTGCAGCAGATCGGCGGCCTGCGTCAGCGCGATCGAAGCGTCCGCCGGCGTGATGGCGACAACGACGTTGCGCGCGAACACGCGGCGGGTGTCGGCCTCGACGAGGCCCTTGGCGGCAAGCTCGTCCATCTGGCGCTCGGCCGCCGAAATGAAGACGTCGACCGGCGCGCCGGCCTCGATCTGTCGCGCGAGCTCACCCGAGGCGCCGAAGTTGTAGCGCAGCACGACGCCGCCGCGGCTGCCCGCGAAGCCGCGCCCGATTGCTTCCAGCGCCTCTTTCATGCTGATCGCGACCGAGAGCGTCAGCTCCTGCGCCGGCGCGGCCGGTGAGACGACCGCGAGCAGCCAGAGCAGAGCGAGCAGCGCCGCACACATGGCCGGACGACGGTGTCTCACCAGACGCGGCGCTGCTGGATCGCGGTCAGCACCCAGTTGACACCGAGGACCAGCACGAGCAACAGCACAGACAGCGCGATCGCGACCTCGAAGTTGCCCTTGCTGGTCTCGAGCACCGTCGCCGTCGTGAGCGTGCGCGTCTGGCCCTTGATGTTGCCGCCGACCATCATCGATGCGCCGATCTCGGAAATGATCCCGCCGAATCCGGCCATCACCGCGGCCAGCATCGGCAGCCGCGCCTCGCGCAAGACGACGGCGACCATCTGCACTCGCGACGCGCCGAGCGCGAGGAGCTGCAGCCGAAACTTGTCGGGCACGTTCTGCACCGCGGCGAGCGTGATGCCGGTCACGATCGGCGCGGCGATGACGGCCTGCGCGATCACGATGGCGGCGGGGGTGTACAGAATTTCCCATGCGCCGAGTGGGCCGCTGCGCCAGAGCAGCAGCGTCACGAAGAGCCCGACGACGACGGGCGGCAAGCCCATGCCCGCGTTCACGGCGGCGACGACGAGTGTGCGCCCGGGAAAGCGGAGGAGCGCGAGCGCGGCGCCGCACGGAATACCGAGCGCCAGCGACACGATCGTGGCGAGGCCGGAGACCTGCAGCGAGAACCAGAGGATCGCGAAGACTTCGGCGTCGCCGGTGACGAGCAAGCGCAGCGCCTCGCGCATCCCCGCGAGGAGTAGATCCACGCGCCTATTATGCCTCAACGAGCATAATTGGCCGTGTGGCCGCGCTCGCGCCAAGGGTGTGGTGTTCGCGTGCCTACGGTGTGGTGTTCGCCGGGCTCGGCCGCGCGGTTCTCAACGCCAGCCGCAGCTCGACGACGCCCTGCTCCACGCTGCGCTCGAGGATGTCGGCCCGCGTCGCGAGCAGATGGAGCATCCGACGGTTGTCGGCCAGGACCCAGGCGCGGAGCTGCGTAATGCCGTTGTCGGCCGCGGCGCGGAACAGCTCGGCCAGCAAGAGTGTGCCGAGGCCGCGGCGCTGCCAGCGGTCTTCGACCACGAGCGCGATCTCCGGCACGCCGGCGTCGGTCGGCTCATACCGCGCAACGCCGATCAGCGTGGTCGTCGGCGCGGCGAGATCTTCCAGCACGAGCGCGAGACGCCGATCGTAGTCGACGTTCGCCAGAAAGTGCGCCCAGTCGGGGGGCAACCGGCGCATCACCGTGAAGAAGCGCTGGTAGCGGGTGTCTTGGCTGAGTCGGTCGTAGAGCTCGGTCAGGCGGGGCGCGTCGTCGGGACGGATGGGTCGAAGGCGCACGCACTCGCCGGTCGGGAGCGCCAGCACACGATCGAAGCGCGCGAGACGCAGCGTATCCACGTCCATGAGATGCGCCGCCGCGTCCAAGGGTCGCGACGACACCGAAACGTCACACGACGGCGCCCATCCCGCCGTCGAAGTTGATCGACGTGCCGGTGATGAAGCCCGCGCGCGCCGAGACGAGGAAGGCGACCAGATCGCCGAACTCCTCGGCCTCGCCCATGCGGCCCAGCGGGACCCGCTTGGCCGCCTCGCGATATACGGCCTCGACGTCGCCGTTCTTGGCGCGACGCTCCCACTGCTCGCTCTTCACGAGCCCGAGGCAGATCGTGTTCACGCGGATGCCCGCGCCGGCGTACTCGTTCGCGAGGCCTTTCGTCAGATTGATGCCGGCCGCTCGCGTCACCGCGGTCGGCACCGCGCGCGGGGCGGGCGCCTTGCCGCCGATCGTCGTTACATTGACGATGACACCTCCGCCGCGGCGCTGCATGACCGGAATGGTGAGCCGGCAGAAGCGGATGGCGGCCATCAGCTTGAGCTCGATGTCCGTCTGCCAGGCGCGGTCGTCGACGTCCATGAACGCGGCCGCGGACGATGTCCCCGCGTTGTTCAGCAGGATGTCGATGCCCCCGAAGCGATCCGTCGTCGCCTTCACCACGTTCTCGATGTCCTCGGGCCGGGTGACGTCCGCTGGAATGGCGAGCACGTCGCCCCCGCCCTGGCGGATCTCGGCCGCGGTCCGCTCCAAAACTTCTTTGCGTCGCGCGCAGATACTCACGCGCGCGCCCTCGCGCGCCAGCCGCATCGCCGCCGCACGGCCCAAACCCACGCTGCCGCCCGTCACGATCGCCACCTTTCCCGTCAGGCCGAGATCCAGCATGGGTCCGTTCCTCCAGACGCTCGAGTGTGGCGGCAAGTGTACACGGCGGAACCACTGACCCGTGGATCGCCGTTTCAACGCGCAAGGGGGAACGTCCATGCGGCAAGCGGCCGGAATGCTTGCGGGACTGACACTGTCGCTGACGGTTGTAGCGGGGGTAGCGGCCCAAACCTCGGACTTTGGCGCTAACACGCCGGAGGCGCGGTACTTCCGGATCGATTCGACGCTCGGCACGGGCCGCCATGGCCCGCAGATCGACGGATACGTCTACAACCTTTACGACGCGCAGGCCCTCCGCGTTCGCCTCAACCTCGACGCGCTGGACGCGTCCGGGCGGCTCCTGGAGCGACGCGTGGTGTTCGTGCCTCTCGACGTGCCAGCGCACGGCCGTGCGTTGTTCCAGGCGCGAGTCCCCGACGGGACCGCGTCGGCGCGCGTCAGCGTGCTGTCGTTCGAATGGGGGGCCCGCGGCGGCGGAGGCGGCGGAATGTAGCACCCGCCGCGGCGCACGCCTCTACATCACCGCGGCGGCGTCAGTACGCGCCCGGCGCCCGGGCCCACGAGCCGGCCGCGGTCGACCGCCACATGGCCGTTGACGACGACATACGGCATGCCGCTCGGATACCGGTGCGGATCGGGGTAGGTGGACTCGTCCTTCACGGTGCCGGGATCGAAGACGACGAGATCGGCCACCCCGCCGGCGCGCACGACGCCGCGGTCGCGAAGTCCCAGGCGCGCCGCCGGCATCCCGGTCATCTTGTGGACCGCCGTCTCGAGCGTGAACAGCTTTCGCTCGCGCGCGTATTCGCCGAGCACTCGCGGAAACGTCCCGTAGGTGCGCGGGTGCGGCTTGCCGGGGCGGTCACCCTCGCCCTCGAAGAGCGGAATGGAATCGGAGCCGATCATCAGCGCGGGGTGCGCGAGCACCTTCGCGACGTTCTCGAGCGACTGCGAGAACGAGACCATCGCGACCGTGCAACGCTCCTCGAGGAGCAGGTCCATCAACGCCTCGGGGGGGGCCTTCCCCGTTTGTCTCGCGAGCTGCGCGAGGTTGAGCCCCTCGAGCTCGCGCCGTCGGCACGCCGCCACGAAGACCTGGTCGAAGCCGACGTGGCCTTGCGAGACGGTACCCCAACGCTCCCCGTCGACGAGGCACTGATCGGTGATGCGCTTGCGCGTGGCGCGGTCCGCGAGCCGCTCGAGCAGCCGGCCCACGCCGCCCTCGTGCGCCCACGCCGGCATGAGATTGTCCATCTTCGTCGCGCCGGCGTTGTACGGATAGACGTCACCGGCCACGTCGACGCCACGGCGGCGCGCGTCGTCGATCAGACCGAGGGCGGCGTCCAGCTTGGTCCAGTTCTCGCGCCCGGAGGCCTTCACGTGCGCGATCTGCGCCGGCACGCCGCCGGCCTCGCCGATGCGAATGGCCTCGGCGATCGAATCGAGGAGCATCGACGACTCGCCGCGCACGTGTGAGAAGTACAGGCCGCCGCGCGCGCGCATGGACTGCGCCAGCGCAATCAGCTCCTCGGTTTCCGCATAGGCGCTCGGCGGATAGACGAGGCCGGTGGAAAATCCCCACGCGCCTGCATCCATCGCCTCGCCGAGGCCGCGCTCCATCGCGCGCACGTCGTCCGCGCCGGCGGGTCGCGCCTCGAAGCCCATCGCGCCGATGCGCAGCGCGCCGTGACCGACGAAATGGATCACGTTCACGGACGGACGTACCGCGCGCAGCAGGTCGAGGTACTGACCGAACGTCTCCCAGTGGAGGTCGGGCGTGAGCCCGATCCCGCCGACCCAGCCCTTCACCAGGCCCTCTTGCCCCGCCCGCACGGGCGCCTGGGAGAACGAGCACATGCCGACCACTTCCGTCGTCACGCCCTGGCGGATCTTGGACTCCGCCGACGGGCACGCGAAATAGAAGAGATCGGAGTGCGAGTGCATGTCGATGAAGCCCGGCGCGACGACGTGTCCCGAGGCGTCGATCACGCGCTCGGCGGCGCCGGTGAGACCGGGCGCGACGGCCACGATGTGGTCGCCCTCGACCGCGACATCGGCGGCGCGTCCCGACGCGCCGGTGCCGTCGACGACCGTACCGCCGCGGACGAGCAGGGACCACGGCATGGCTACTGCTCGACGATCGCGACTGACTTCATGCGGTCGCCCTGCTTGATGCGATCGACGTGCTCCATGCCGCTCGTGACTTTGCCGAACACGGTGTAGTTGTTGTCGAGATGCGGCTGGGCGCCGTAGGTGATGTAAAACTGCGAGCCCGCGGAATCGGGGGCCTGGCTGCGCGCCATCGCGAGCGAGCCGCGCACGTGCTTGTTCTGATTGAACTCGGCGGCAATGGTGTAGCCGGGGCCGCCGGTGCCGTTGCCCTTTGGACAGCCGCCCTGGACGACGAAGCCCGGGACGACCCGGTGGAACGTGAGCCCGTTGTAGAAGCCCTTCTTCGCCAGCGTGACGAAGTTCTCGACGGTCTTGGGCGCGTCCTTGGGAAAGAACTCCAGGTGGATCTCGTTGCCGTTCTCGAGTGTGATGATTGCCGTCTGCGTCATTTCTCGACCACCTTGATCGACGTGATTCGGTCGCCGACGCGGATCTTGTCGACGACGTCCATACCCTTCGTGACGTGTCCGAACGCGGTGTATTTGCCGTTCAAAAACGGCGCGGGCCCCAGCATGATGTACACTTGGCTGCCCGCGGAGTTGGGATCCTGCGTGCGCGCCATGCCGAGCACCCCGCGCTCGAACTTTCGACTGTTGAACTCCGCGGGGATCGTGTAGCCCGGACCGCCGCTTCCCATGGCGGGATCGTCCATCGGCTTGGTCTTCGACTGCGGATCGCCGAACTGCACGACGAACCCGGGCTCGACGCGGTGGACGCGCTGGCCATCGTAGAACCCCTGTCGCGCGAGCTTCGTGAAGTTCTCGACGTGCCGGGGCGCGTCGCCTGGATAGAACTCCAGAACGATCTCGCCGCCTTTTTCCATCGTGATGACCGCGGTCGGCGTGCGCGTCGCGCGGTTCTGTGCGGCGACGCCATCCGCGACGAGCATCACGATCGCCACGACGAGCAGTGGCCACAGAGCGCGAACGGCGCGATCGTGCGACACAGTGCCGGTCATTATAGCAGCGCGATCTCGCGCCGCTGCCGATCGTCGTCGTTGGGCGGATCGCGCGCGATGGCGTGGTACAGTGGGCAGATGCAACAGCGCGAAACGATTCGTAACGTGGCCATCATCGCCCACGTCGACCACGGCAAGACCACGCTGGTCGACGCCATGCTCTGGCAGTCGGGACTCTTCCGTCAGAACGAGGCCGTCCCCGAGCGGATCATGGATTCGATCGACCTCGAGCGCGAGAAGGGCATCACGATCATGGCGAAGAACACCGCCGTGACGTACAAGGGCGTGCACATCAACATCGTCGACACGCCGGGGCACGCCGACTTCGGCTCGGAGGTCGAGCGGACGCTGACGCTCGTCGACGGCGTGCTCCTCCTCGTCGACGCGGCGGAAGGTCCGTTGCCCCAGACGCGCTTCGTGCTCAAGAAGGCGCTCGAGGCGGGTCTGCCGCCGATC
>Ga0310810_10000453_pt1 | contig 42011 bp, 33 predicted proteins | sample NCmetagenome_FD_207641 | JGI IMG/M metagenome (GOLD analysis project Ga0310810, IMG submission 207641) | Soil microbial communities from experimental microcosm in Duke University, North Carolina, United States - NC | ecosystem: Engineered > Artificial ecosystem > Soil microcosm > Unclassified ...
CCGCCGAAGCCGGCCACTGAGGCGACTGATAAACCGCCTTGCCACCCACCATGGTCAGCAACACTTCTGTCTTGCCGGTCTGGTCGCCCGGAATTTTGAAAAGATCTTGCGAGACAATGATAAGGTCAGCCAGTTTGCCGGGCTCAAGAGAACCTTCGAACTGGTCGCGCCTGCCCGCATAAGCCGCGCCCAGTGTGTACGCTCTTATCGTGTCCTCCAGGCTGACGCGCTCCTGCGGGACGAAGCCTGTAGCGGGAGTGCCTTCCTCAGTCTTGCGGGTAAGCGCATTCTGTACGCCTTTCCACGGATTCAGCGTGACTACCGGCCAGTCGCTACCGAATGCCAGCTTGCCGCCGCTCGCCTCGATACTGTGCCAGACCCAGGCGCGCGTGGCACGTTCAGGGCCGACGTTTCGCGCCCAGATGTCTAACGTGTCTTCGTCTGGATAGGCGTGAAGCGGCTGAAAACTCGCGATCACGCCAAGTTTGCCAAAGCGGGGAATATCCTGAGCGGAAATGGTTTCGATGTGTTCAATTCGCGGCCGGGCATCGCTGGTGTGATTAGCCATTGCGGCCTGCTGGTAAGCATCGAGTGCGGTACGGACAGCTTTGTCTCCGATGGCGTGAGTGAAAATCTGCAGCCCCCGCCGATCGAGTTCGGTGATGGCCTTTCCATATTTTTCAGGGTCCCAGAAGAGCTTTCCCGTCTGGCTGGGATCATCGCTGTAAGGTTGAAACATCGCCGCAGTGTGCGCTTCGACGACGCCGTCGAGCATGGTTTTCACGACTCCGCCGGAGATCCAGTCATCTTTGTATTTCTTCCTCGCCTGCTCGATCTTCTCGATGGCGTCTGGAGTCAACTCCGGAGGATCGAGGAAATACGCTACATAGAAACGCAGCGTAAGCTGGTTGTTCTGCCGGAGCTGATCATATAAATGGAGCCACTCAAAATCTCCGCCCGCGCTGTGAACTCGCGTGAGGCCGACTTTGTTGGCCTCGTGAATACCCAGGCGGAGAGCGGCGAGCCTTTGTTCGGCGGTAGGCTTCGGCATTTTACTAGAGACCAGATCACCTGCTGATTCCTGCAGTGCACCGATGGCGTCGCCTTGAGCATCACGCAGTATCTTTCCATTGGGCGGATCGGCGGTTTCCCTGGTGATCCCCGCCATTTGCAGCGCTTTGCTGTTGGCCCAGGAACTGTGGCCATCAAATGCGACCAGAAAGACGGGACGGTCAGGAACTACAGCATCAATAATTTTCTTATCCGGAACTGCAGCAGCGCCAAAAGTCGGATACGTCCAACCCATGCCGGTGATCCAGGGTTCCTGGGGATGCGAATCCGCGTAGGCTTTTACGCGCCTCTGAATCTCCGCCACCGTTTTCGAACCATTCAAGTCCACATGGGTGAGTCCGAGAGAACCTTCCATGAAGTGAATGTGGCAATCCTCAAAGCCGGGCAGCATCAAGCGGCCGCCGGCGTCAATGATTTTTGTTTTTGCGCCTTGATGCACAGCGACCTGGTCGGCCGAGCCAACCGCAATGATCTTTTCGCCACTGATGGCGATCGCCTCAGCCCAGGGTTGCTTCTGGTTCACGGTGTAAATACGGGCATTGCGAATGATGGTATCTGCAGGCTGCGGTTTCGAAGTCTGAGCTCCCGCAAAAACGGCGCAGGCGAGAACTGCCATAACAAACACGCGTTTGTTGAGCATAATGATGCCTCCAGAAGTTCCGCCTAGAAGGTCGGCGGAGTATTCACCCAGAGCACCCAGGTTTCGCTGCACCCCGGATTGCGCCAGCGATGTGGGGTTGCGCTCTCAAAGTAAAAGCTGTCACCCCGTTTCAGCACATACTCTTCATCATCCAGTGAGATCTTCAATGCGCCGCGCAGAACGTAAAGGAATTCCTCTCCCTCATGGGTGTAAGACTCACCGCTGCCGGCCTCAGGAGCTATGCGGAACAGGTGCGGCTCCATGACCGTATTGCCCCAGGCCAGCAGCTCCATGCGGACACCAGGTCCGGCCTCGAGGACCTTGCGGCGCTCCGGCCGGACCAGTCGGGTATTGGACTCTGACGGGTCAAAAAAATCAAGAATCTTGGTTTTGTAGAAGCGCGCGAGTTTGCGCAAGGTGCCGACAGACGCGCTCATTTGCGAGCGCTCCACGGCACTGAGGAAGCCGACGGAAACCCCCACCGCGCGCGCCACTTCTGCCAGAGAAAGACTTTTTCGGGTGCGAAGCTGCCGCAGGCGCGTTCCCAGAGCTTGAGTGGAATTATCGTGGTTCCGCTTGACCAACCCGTCGCGGCGCAGCATCTGCACGATGGCCGGCGCATTCACGCCCTTGACTTTGCGCAGAAAGCGGGCCCGCTTCAGCACATTCACATCTTCCGCGGTATACAGGCGGTACTTGCTGGCGGTACGCTGCGGGCGCGCCAGCCCCAGACTCTCCCAGGAACGGATCACCGAGGGCGAAACACCTACCAGACGGGCCACATCTCCGATTTTCAAGTAGGGTTTGGGCTGGGCGGATTTCATCTACCTGGATGCGCTCCCGCGATATGACTGAGAGATATATCTCTTTTTTCGCTTGACAGTTAGGATGGGGCTTCTCTAACCTTGCGCGATTATAGCAAGGTTCGTTTTGCGCGCAAGCTGTCATTTTGATCGAAATCAACAGCAGCTCTAGCCAAATCCGGAGGTCCCTCATGCTCCCCTCAAAGGTGCGCCGCGCGTTGGCGTGTCTGTTCACCGTCTCGTCTTTGGTGTTTGTGTTCAGCCTGTCCGCAGCCGCGCAAAGCACTGGAGGCCGCATCCTTGGCCGGGTAGCTGATCCCAGCGGCGCGGTGCTCTCGGGCGTGAAAATAATGATCGTGAACGAAGCGACTGGGGTAACCCGCGAAACGGTCACCAACGAAAATGGTGATTATGTGTTTCCCGAGGTCGCTGTCGGCACTTACCGGGCGGAATTCGACCAGAAGGGCTTCAAGAAGAACATCAGGCGTGCCGTGCAGCTCGACATAAATCAGGTGATCACGCTGAATATGACGATGCAGATCGGCGGTGCCAGCGAAGTGGTTGATGTTACGGCTGAGGCGCCGCTGGTGGATACGACCAGCACCCAGCTGGGCGCAGTGGTCAATGATCGGACGGTTACCCAGCTTCCGCTTAATGCCCGTGATACCTATCAGTTTTTGCAGCTGCAGCCGGGAGTGATGTCCACCGTCGGATCAAGCAACTCGGTGGTTTACGGCAGTGACAGAGCAGGCGCGGTATCAGTGAACGGTGGCCGTGGGCGCTCCAACAACTTCAGCGTGAACGGCGGGGATGCCAATGATCAGTTCGTAAACCTGCCGACCGTGCAGCCCTCGCCCGACAGCATCGAGGAATTCCGGGTCCTGACTAATACCTTTGACGCCGAGTACGGGCGCAATTCCGGCTCGGTTGTTAACGTTGTCACGAAATCCGGTACCAATGCTTTTCACGGAAATGTGTATGAATTCTTCCGCAACACCAAGCTAAATGCCGAACCTTATTGTCTTAGCGCTGTAGAAGGCGTTCCTTGCGACAAGCCACAATTCAATCAGAACCAGTTCGGCGGCACGTTCGGTGGTCCGATAGTAAAAGACCGCACATTCTTCTTCACCTCATATGAAGGACGCCGCATTCGCCAGGGGATTCGGTCACCGTTGACCTTTGTACCTACTACAGCGGAACGTCCCAGTGCCACTCAGCCCTTTGCCGATTTCTCTGCGGAGTCAATATTCCCGGGCACTTTGACAAGCGCCTTTCCTCTGAATCAGCGCCCAAACTGCACCACTGCCTTGGGCAACGCCCCAACCATCCCTGATGGCCAGTTGTATTCCGACCTGTTTCCTAACAACATCATTCCCCTTGGTTGTCTTGACCCCACGGCTGTAGACCTTCTCCAGTACATCCCAACCCCAGCCAACAATAACAGCGCACTTGTGACTACACCGGTGCAACCGGAACGCGCCGACCAGTTCACTTTGAAGCTGGATCATCGCTTGACCAACAACCAGAACCTCAGCGTCTATTACTATTTCGACGATCACCACGTGGTTTCGCCATTCGCGCAGTTCCAGGCTGCGGGCGCCAATATTCCCGGGTTCGGATCCATCACCGATGAGCGCTTTCAGCAGTACAACATTAGTCATTCGTGGACAATCAATAACACCACGATCAACGAATTCCGCTTCAACTACAATCGCGAGGCACAGCGGACTTTTCAGCATCCTGTGTTCACAACTACCGTACAGAATTCCTGCCCGCCCGCTCCGCAGTGGCTCATTGACGGAACCGGCGGCAACCCTATTCCCTGCTTCTCAGATGGAACACCGCAGAACACTCTAGGTATTCATCCCAACCTCGGCCCACAGCATGAGGGCCTACCCTTTATTCAGGTGAATGGCGGATTCACCATCGGGAATAATGGTGAAGGCGAATTACCACAGGTTGGAAATTCATTCCAATGGTCGGACAGTCTCAGCAAAATCGTGGGAAATCACTCTCTGAAGTTTGGGGCTGATGTTCGCCGCCAGCGTTTTGACCAGACACTTTTCTTTGACGTCAACGGCGAATTTTTTGTTGATCAAACTTCGACCAACAGCACTCTGGGAGATACCGCGTTATCCGATTACCTGCTCGGGCTTCCCGGCTCTTATGGGCAAGGTGCAGCCAACAGAGAGGATGTTCGCAGCACCGGGTTTTATCTATTTGCGCAAGACAGTTGGAAGATCAAGCCGAACTTAACGCTGAACTACGGCTTGCGCTGGGAGCTCAATACTCCAATCGCGGACATTGGTCACCACGTTCAGACTTTCCGGCCGGGACAACAGACGAAGATTTATCCTTGTCAACTCGATCCCACGGTCGACGCCGACTTAGTTGCGGCCTACGGCAGTACCGATTGCAGCCCGACTGGCCCTGCAGCGGCGGTGTTCCCAACCGGCTTGGTGTTGCCGGGGGATGCCGGCGTACCCACTGGGCTGACGCAGACATACTACAATGCTTTTGCGCCTCGAATTGGAATAGCCTGGAGCCCCGGAAGCTCGGGTAAGACAAGTATCCGCGCTGGTTGGGGATTGTTCTACAACCCAATCGAGCAGCTGGTGCTGGAGCAGTTCAGCGCCGAGCCTCCATTCGGCGGGAGCACGTTCCCGTTCAATACTTTGTTCAATGAACCCTTTCTAGATCAGAGCGGTGAATTCTTTTACCCAAACCCGTTCGGCCTGCCTGAGTTGCACGGGCAAAATGGCATCCTGGATCCGCCCCGCGGACAACCAGTGGACTGGGCTATGTTCCGTCCTAACACGTTGTTCGGACAGTTCCAGCCGAATATGCGCACCCAGTATTCGGCGCAGTACAACCTGACTATTCAACGCCAGCTGACGAACGATATGAAACTGGAGGTTGGATACGTCGGTTCGCAAGGTCATCGTCTGTTAGCGACCCATGACGTCAACTTCGGAAACCCGCAAACCTGCCTCGACATCAACGCCATGTTGGGCGACGGGAACTGCGGCCCGTATTTCGCGGACAGTGTATTCACAATTCCGGCTGGAACGGTAACTGGGCCAAACGGCTTTCACCTTCCGTACGGACCCAACGGGCCCTCTGTGATTCCGGCCAATACCACCCTTCCGAACGACATAACACTTGTCGGCTTACGGCGCTATTCCTCGCCACAGTGCGATCCCTTGACGGGCAATGGCTGCCCTGCCGATGGAATCCCCGTGTTCAGCAGCATCTTTGCGCAAGATACGATCGCCAACTCGTCCTACAACTCGTTACAGGCATCGCTGGACAAACGTTTCGGCCATGGCCTGCTGTTCACCGCAGCGTACACCTTCAGCAAGTCATTCGATGAGGCATCGAGCTTCGAGGGCATTCTGAACCCAATCGATCCTCGGATCAGCCGATCGCTCTCCGCCTTCGACGCGCGGCACCGCATTGTCGTGAGCTACTACTGGGAACTGCCGGTGCGGAAGTACACCGGCTTCACCGGCAAGTTGCTCAACGGCTGGGCACTGTCGGGAATTACAACTTTTCAAACTGGATTCCCCATCCGGATCCAGTCACTGGCGGATAACGAGCTGATGTACAGCTTCGATTTCGAACTGCCGGGCGAACCCAGGCAACTGGCGCCACTGCATACGATGAAGCCACAAAACAACGGAAATTACTTCTTCGATCCCAATAGTTTCACCGAGAATGGTACGGACGACACGGCCCCACCATGCAGCGCCGGGGCGCAGTTCGGTTGCTTTGATCCATCACTGTTGGGAACGCTTGGGAACGCGAAACGTACGATCTGCTGCGGCCCTCACATCAGCAACACGGATTTTGCGATTCTGAAAACCATCGCGCTTTCAGAGAGCAGACGGATCGATTTCCGGGCCGAGTTCTTCAACATCTTCAACCATACTCAGTTCTTTACCCCGGACGGCAATACGTCCGATGGGTCACAGTTCGGACAGGTCACTCAGGTTCGCGACCCACGTTTGATGCAGTTTGCTTTAAAATTCTTCTTCTGAGTTCTTTCCCCGGGCGGTCCTCCGCCCGGGCATTCTAATGGCCGCTCGCATCAGACGTGCGGCTTGAGCATCTTCGGAGATTCCGATGTATCCCGCACTGCAGAAGGAGCTCGACACATTCGAGCGCCGCACACCCAAGTCCGCCGAAGCACATAAGAAGAACCTGAAGCGAATCCCGCTCGGCGTGGCAAGCAACTATCGCGCTTATGATCCCTATCCGATTTTCGTCAAAGACGGTCAGGGCGGGCGTTTCCGCGACCTCGACGGCAACGAATACGTTGACCATAATCTTTGCTTCGGCGCGCTTATGGCCGGGCACTGCCATCCCGCAGTAATGAAGGCGGTCGAGAAACGCCTGAGCACCGGGACCATGTTCGGCATGCCGCATGACATGGAATGGGAGCTGGCGGAAGAAATCTGCAACCGGTTCCCGGTCGAGATGTGCCGCTTTGGAAACAGCGGCACCGAAGCCACCATGCACGCCTGCCGCCTGGCACGAGCCGCAACCGGGCGCGACAAAATTCTGAAGTTCGAAGGCGGATATCACGGACTGCACGACACTGCGCTGGTCAGCGTGAAGCCGCACGCGCCCGACTATGGCGACATTAATGCTCCCACTTCGGTTTCCGGGGGACTGGGTGTTCCTAAAGCCTCGCTGTCCAACGTAGTGGTTGCGACTTTCAACGATCTGGGAAGCCTAGAGCGCCGCTTCAAGGAGAATGCGGGACAGATCGCCGGCATCATTCTTGAGCCGATCATGATGAATGTCGGCCTGTGCCTGCCGCAGCCGGGTTTCCTGAAAGGTCTGCGTGAGATCGCCACCCGGGAAGGCGCGCTGCTGATTTTCGATGAAGTCAAAACCGGCGCTAAACTCGGCTATGGTGGCGCATCAGAATATTTCGGCGTCACTCCCGATTTCATCTGCCTGGCAAAATCGATTGGCGGAGGACTGCCGCTGGCCGCGTTCGGCACTCACAAATCCGTGATGGATCTTATCTCCCAGCACAAGGTCTTCCACGGCGGAACCTACAACACCAATCCGGTGTCAATGGCCGCCGGCCTGGCAACTTTCCGCGAGGTGCTCACACGCGACAATTATGCGCACGTAGAAAAATTGAGTAAGCAGCTGGTGGATGGCTATCGCAAGACGCTGGCCAAGGCTGGGATTCAGGGCTATATCGCGGTCGCCGGCGCAAATGGCGCACTCATGTTCTACGCGAAAGAAATCCGCAATTATCGCGACTGGGAAGCGATCGATATCGACTTGTGGCGGCACTACTGGTTTGGCATGGTGAACCGTGGAGTCATGCCGCAGCCGTACTGGTGGGATGAGCAGTGGACCATCTCTGTTCAACACACCGAGGCCGATATCAAACTGCACCTGAGCGCGTTCGAAGACATTGCCGGATCGCTGGCTGTGGCACAGCAGGAGCGCATGGGCGCAGTCGCAGCGCACTAAGTTGTTTGCTCGCGTGGGCCGGGCACTCATGCCCGGCTCATCGGTATGTCATCGGTATGTCATTCCGCGTGGGCTTCTGCCCCAGGGAATCTGCTTTACGAATCCGTGTCCACCAGCTCCAACTCGCCTCACCTCAAGCGTGTCCTCGGACGCTTCGATCTGGTTCTACTTTTTGTGGTTGCAGTCTTCAATCTGAATGTAGTTCCTTCCATCGCGGCCAACGGCGGGGTCACAGTCTGGCTTTGGCTGATCGCCCTGGTCCTGTTCTTTTGGCCTCAAGGTATCGCGGTCATCGAACTGGCGCACCGCTATCCGGGAGAGGGCGGTGTTTATCTGTGGGCAAAAGAAGTGTTCGGCGACTTTCACGGCTTCCTCTCCGGCTGGTGCTACTGGACCAACAACATGCTGTACGTGCCGACGGTCATGCTTTACTTCGTCGGAGTCTCGGTATTTGCGCTCGGTCCAAACCATGCCGCCCTGGCCGACAGCAAAAACTTTGCGATGTTCGCTTCTATCGCACTGCTGGCATTCCTTACCGTGCTTAACATCGTCGGCCTGGGGGTGGGGAAGTGGATGAACAATATCGGGGGGATCGGGACGTTCGTCGCCGCCGCGGTGCTGATCCTGCTGGGAATCACCGTCTGGTCGCGCTTCGGAACGCCTGTGACATGGTCGGAATTCCGCATCCCCAGCGACCCGAAATTTGTCCTGAACTCTTTCGGCGTTATCTGCTTTGGGCTGGTAGGGCTCGAACTCGCATCGGTGATGGGCGATGAAATCCGTGATCCACAGAAAGACCTCCCCGTCTCGGTGGCCTGGGGTGGTGTTCTCTCCGGGGCGCTGTATATCGGCGCAACCCTTACTCTGTTGGTTGCGATTTCAAAGAATGAGATCAGCGTGCTGCAGGGCATCGTACAGGGCGTAAGCCAGATGGCAGCTCGCGTCGGGGTTGCGTGGATCATCGGTCCGTTCGCGGTCATGCTCAGTTTATCTATCGCCGGCATCGGGTCCGCCTGGATGGGCGGCTCGGCACGGATTCCATTCGTCGCGGGACTGGACTGCTACATGCCGAGCGCGATGGGAAAGGTGCATCCGCGATATGCAACCCCCCATGTCGCGCTTATCGTGCAAGGCCTGGTTTCACTTCTGCTGATCGTGCTTAACTTCACGCTTTCTGGCGGCGTGCAGGAGGCGTTCCAGAAGATGCTCTCCGCTGCCGTGGTTTTGCAGCTGATTCCCTTTCTGTACGTTTTTGCCGCACTGGTGAAATTCGCGTTACGCGGCTCAACTGAAAATGCCCGGTACGGGCGCAGCACACTCATGTTCGCCGGCGTCGCCGGGCTGGTTACTACTGTGCTCGCCATCATCGTCGCCTTCTTCCCGGCGAAGCAGATCACCTCACTTTGGAGATATGAGTTCAGCATGTTTGGCATCACTCTAGGCTTCATCGCACTGGCGGTGTTCTTCTTTTACGGTTACAGCAGGTTGAAAACGCCCGCGACAGATTTCGCGAAGAGCTCTGTCGTGACCAAGGGCATTTAATCGCAGGAGGTCTTATGCCCGCTGGAGTACAAACTGAAGTCAAAGCTTACCAGCTGTACGTTAATGGCGAGTGGGTCGAGAGCGCTTCCGGGAAGACTTTCCCGGTCTACGATCCCGCCAGCGAAGAAATCATTGCGCAGGTTCCCGACGCCAATGCAGATGACGTGAACCGCGCGGTTGCCGCAGCCCGCGCCGCTTTTGACCAAGGCCCATGGTCCTGCACCACCGCCCAGGAGCGGGGGCGCGTGTTGTTGCGTCTGGCCGAGAGAATACGCGCCAATGCCGCCATGCTCGCCGAACTGGAAGCACGCAATTGCGGCAAGCCGATTGTCGAGGCCGAATTCGACATCGCCGACGTGGCTACCTGCTTCGAATACTACGGCGGTCTGGCCACCAAGATTCTGGGCTACGTGAATCCCGTTCCCGACAACGCCCTCAGCCTCTCTCTGAAAGAACCGGTCGGCGTTGCCGGACAGATTATTCCGTGGAACTATCCCCTGCTGATGGCCGCCTGGAAGCTGGCGCCCGCGCTTGCTGCCGGATGCACCTGCATCCTGAAACCGGCCGAGCAGACCCCGCTCACCGCGCTCGAAATGGCGAACTGGCTCAGTGACGTAGGCCTTCCGCCCGGAGTAGTCAATATCATCACCGGCTTTGGCGAGAGCTGCGGCGCTCCGCTCGTCAAGCACCCTGACGTGAACAAGATTGCATTTACCGGTTCGGCAACGGTCGGGAAAATCATCGTGAAGCAGGCAGCAGACACGGTAAAGCGTGTCACGCTTGAGTTGGGCGGAAAATCTCCCAACATTTTCTTTGCTGATGCTGATTTTGAATCCGCCATAGATGGCGCACTGTTCGGGGTTTTTATCAATCAGGGCGAAGTCTGCTCTGCCGGCAGCCGAATCCTGGTGCAGAAGCCGATTTATAAGAAGTTCATTGACGCCATGGCGGAGAAGGCCAGGAAAATTAAGCTTGGCCCGCCATTGGATCGCGAAACGAAGATGGGTCCGCTGGTCAGCAAAGAGCAGTACGAACGCGTACGCGAGTACCAGGATCTGGGCAAGAAAGAAGCCAAGCTCGCCTTCGGGGGAGGCCGCGCTGAGGCCTTCGAAAAAGGATTCTACGTCGAACCGACGATTTTTTATGACGTCGATAATTCCGCTCGCATTGCGCGCGAGGAAATCTTCGGCCCAGTTGCGGCCGTGATCCCATTCGATGATGAAAAAGATGCAGTAAGGATCGCCAACGACTCACCCTATGGCCTGGCGGCCGCGGTTTGGACACGCGACATCTTCAAAGCGTTTCGGGCTGTGAAGCAGCTACGGGCGGGGATTGTGTGGGTGAATCACATGCAGCCGACTTACGTGGAAGCCCCCTGGGGCGGCTACAAGCAATCCGGATTCGGCCGTGAGCTCGGGCCCTGGGGCATCGAAGAGTACCTCGAAACCAAGCAGGTACACATCAACCTGAACGAAGCACCCATCGGCTGGTACTGAACTGAGAACGCAAGAAGGAAGAACTTAGAACTGATTTATTAGGACGCTATGCCATCCATCCACCTGCGCACACCGATTCCCGGGCCGCGCTCGCAACAGCTGATGCAGCGCGCCGAAGTTGCCACGCCGCGCGGTCTTTATCATGCGACGCCAATCTTCATTTTCCGCGCCGAGGGGGCGCTCATCGAAGATGTTGACGGCAATCATCTGATTGACTTCGCGGGGGGTATCGGTTGCCTGAACACCGGCCATCGCGCGCCCAAGGTGATCGAGGCTATCCGCCGCCAACTCGATCGTTTCCTGCACACCAGCTTCAACGTCCTCTCCTATGAGGGGTACGTGAAGCTCGCCGAACGCCTCAATCAGCTCACTCCCGGCAAGTTTCCCAAGAAAACACTGTTCGTAAACTCCGGGGCGGAGGCGATCGAAAACGCCATCAAGATCGCGCGCTGCTACACTCGCCGACCCGCCATCCTGGCATTTGAAGACGCATTCCACGGCCGGACCTACATGGCGATGTCCGTGACCAGCAAGACTCATCCCTATAAAGCTGGCTTCGAGCCTTTCCCTGGCGATGTCTACCGCGTTCCGTTCGGCTACTGCTACCGCTGCTCCTATTCTTTAAGCTATCCGTCATGCGAGTTGCACTGCGCACGCCATATTGAGGATACGTTCAAGCGCGTGGTCGCTGCCGAATCAGTGGCGGCTGTGATAGCCGAGCCGATTATGGGCGAAGGCGGATTCATCACGCCGCCAGCTGAGTTCTTTCCAATTCTCAAGCAGATTTGCCGCAAGTACGGCATTCTTTTGATTGCTGACGAAGTGCAGACCGGCTTCTCCCGGACGGGCGCGCTCTTCGCCAGTGAGCGCCTTGGAGTGGAACCCGACCTGATCGTAACCGCCAAGTCTTTGAGTGGCGGATTGCCCCTGGCAGCAGTGACCGGCCGGGCTGAAGTGATGGATGCTCCCGGCTACGGTGGCATAGGCGGCACTTTCGGCGGCAATCCCGCTGCGTGCGAGGCTGCCCTGGCCGTTCTCGACGCCATTGAGGAACAGGATCTTTCCGCTCGCGCCAATATTCTTGGTCAGCGCTTCCGCAAGCGCTCTGAGGGATGGCAAGCTCGTTGGGACCTGATCGGCGAAGTTCGCGGACTTGGCGCTATGCAGGCTCTGGAACTTGTCCGGTCACGCGGCTTGCGCGAGCCGGCCGACGAGGAAACCAGATTAGTGTCACAATATTGTTATGAGCACGGGCTGGTCCTGATCACGGCAGGCACATATGGAAACGTAATCCGGCTGCTGATGCCGCTGGTCATCACGGATGCACAGATGGATGAGGCGCTCGATGTGCTCGAAGCTGCCTTTGCATCGGTAGCAGAGCAGAAAACTGCGATCGCCCAGCCGGTTTAGAACGGAGAATTTATGAGTGTAGCTGCGCCTCCTGTCACAAAGCTTTCTAATTTCATCAATGGCGACTGGAGAGATTCTTCGGCCACCGAATGGCTGGATGTCATCAACCCTGCTACCGGCGAGCCAATTGCCCGCACTCCGTTATCTGACGCTTCGGAAGTCGCTGCCGCGGTTGAAGCTGCCGCGGCCGCGTTTCCGGAATGGCGCCGCACTCCGGCGGAAGATCGCATTCAGCCGCTCTTTAAGCTGAAGTACCTGCTGGAAGAGCACCTCGACGAAATCTCCCGTCTGATCACCACCGAGAACGGCAAGACTTTTACCGAAGCCAAGGCGGAGATGCGCCGGGCCATCGAAAATGTCGAAGTCGCCTGCGGCATTCCCATGATGATGCAGGGTTACAACCTGGAAGACGTCGCCCGCGGCATTGATGAAATGATGATCCGCCAGCCACTTGGCGTGGTCGCTGCCATCGTGCCGTTCAATTTCCCGGGGATGATCGCTTTCTGGTTTCTGCCTTATGCCATCGCCTGTGGGAATACCTTCGTCATCAAGCCTTCCGAGCGCGTGCCGCTCACCATGCGCTATATCTACGAGCTATTGCAACAAGCTGGCTTGCCCAAAGGGGTGGTGAACCTTGTAAACGGCGGTAAAGCAGCCGTAGATGCCCTGCTCGAGCACCCCAAGGTCCGCGCCATCAGCTTCGTTGGATCTACTCCGGTTGCGAAATACATCTACGCTCGCTCCGGCGCCAATGGCAAGCGCTGCCAGGCGCAGGGAGGCGCGAAGAACCACGTGATCGTGCTGCCCGATGCCGACATGTCAATGGCGACGCAGATCATCAGTGACAGCGCTTTCGGATGTGCCGGCCAGCGCTGCCTGGCGGTTTCTGTTGCCGTGACTGTGGGCGAAGCCCAAAAAACTTTCCGTGATTCCATCGCCGAAGCTGCTTCCAGGCTCAAAGTCGGCAATGGCCTGGAGGAGGGCGTTCAGATGGGTCCGGTGATCACGCCCCAGAGCAAGTCGCGTGTGGAATCATTGATCGCCGCCGGTGAGCGCCAGGGAGCAAAAGTTCTGCTCGATGGGCGCAACGCGCGGGTGCCGAAACATGAAAGCGGCAACTTCGTTAAGCCCACGATTCTGGATGATGTCCCCGCCAGCAGCGAGCTCGCCGACACCGAAATTTTCGGCCCCGTGCTCAGCCTAGTCCACGCGGACGATCTGGACGAAGGCCTGCGATTCCTGGAGCGCAGCGCCTATGGAAATCAGGCTTCGCTTTTCACTTCCAGCGGCGCTGCGGCTCGCCGCTTCCGTTACGAAGCGCCTGCCGGCAATGTCGGCATAAACATCGGCGTAGCCGCGCCCATGGCCTATTTCCCGTTCAGTGGATGGAAAGACAGCTTTTTCGGGATCATGCACGGCCAGGGCCGCGATGCCGTGGAATTCTTTACGGAAAAGAAAGTTGTGGTCGAACGCTGGGCAAAAGAACACTCACGCAAGTTTTAGGCGTTCATGGGTGTACCTTTGTGCCCTTTGTGGTTACATCTTCGAGGTTAGCGATGCCCGACACCCTCCAAAAATACAAAGACTACGTCATGACCGGCTTCCTCAAGTCGGTCGCGCCCATCATCATCGACCGCGCCTCTGGTTGCACCGTCACGGATGTCAACGGACGAGAGTACCTTGACTGCTTCTCGGGAATTTCCGTCGTCAACGCCGGCCATTGCAATCCGGAAGTGATCAGCGCTGCCAAAAAGCAGATGGAAAAGCTGGTCCACTCCTCGTCGTATCTCTATCACGTGCAGCCAGTCGCTGACCTTGCCGAAAAGCTGGCCCACATTGCTCCGCGTGGTCTCACCAAGACGTTTTTTGGGAACGGCGGCGCTGAGGCTATTGAAGGCGCGCTCAAACTGGCTCGCCTGTACACCGGCAAACATGAATTTATTGCTCTGCACGGCAGTTTCCACGGACGTTCCTGGGGCGCGCTCAGCATTACCGGCAACCAGGGACGCAAGAAGCGCGGCGGCCCTTACGCTTCGGGCATCGCATTCGCACCGGCACCGTACGTGTATCGCTCGCAGTGGCCCGACGACCCCGAAGAATGTGGCCGCCAATGCGCCAAGTCAATTGACGAGGTCATACGCTTCGCCACCGCCGGCGACGTCGCCGCCTTCATCGCTGAACCGGTGATGGGCGAGGGTGGCATTCTGGTCCCGCCCCGGAACTATTTTCGTGAAGTCAAAAAGATCCTCGACCAGCACGGCATTCTATTCATCGCCGACGAAGTGCAATCTGGATTTGCCCGCTGCGGCAAGATGTTCGCGATCGAGCACTACGGGGTAGAACCTGACATTCTGGTGACTGCAAAAGGCATCGCTGACGGCTTCCCGCTCAGCGCCTACACTACACGCCCGGAAATCGCCGCCGCCTACAAACCCGGAGACCATCTTTCCACCTTCGGCGGCAACCCTGTTTCCTGCGCCGCCGCGCTCGCCAACATCGAATTCATGGAAAGAGAAAACCTTGCGCAGCGTGCCAGTGACACCGGCGGGTATGCGATGTCAAAGCTCCGCGATCTGCAGAGAGAAAATCCACTGATCGCCGCTCCTTGGCCAGTACGGCCTGTCAGCATCGGCCAGCTTCCCGATGATCGGGATGCCCACCAACGCCATCGGAAGGTACAACTCGCCCCTCGTCTCGCCCCTCAGGAACAAGCTACGCCTAGACTGGAAGCCTTTTCCGTTCGGCTTCCGAAACCACGTACACCATCAGGATGCCCAGCTCGGGCTCAATCGGATGCCGATACCGGGGATGCGGAAAGACAATGTAATAGATTGCTGGATATGAAAGCACCAGCCAGAAGAACAGCCATGCACCCGGCACCTTCTTGCGGAGAGCACGGCCCAGCCCCCAGAACGCAAGCACCGAGGAGGCGAGATAGAGCGAGTTCTTGAACGGCGTTAACGCAGGAATTTCCGAAAGCTTGGGTATGCCGCCCCAGTAATAGATGAATCTCCTGATGCAGAGCACAGCAAACACTCCAGGGTTATCACGAATGAATTTCGTCGCTGAGTGTTTGCGTTCTGCGATATATCTGAGCTCCCCGAGTTCGTGGAAGCGGCCCATCTCATAGACATTGCGGGTGGGGTGCAGATATTCCTGCCAGGTTCCATCCGCCATCGGACCATTACCAATTCGCAGTTCGGCGCCGAAGTTGTCGCGCACAAAAATGAATTTTCCAAACGTGCGGTAGTTGCGGACGATCCACGGCGTGACGCACGCGATGAAGATGCATGACGCAAGCACGACGCCCGCAAGCGATCCCTTCCCTGCTCTCCATCTGCGATACCAGATCCACAATCCCGACACAGGAAGAAATGCCAGCAGCGAGGTGTTGGTCAGTGCGGTCATGCCCCAGAGCAGGCCGAACTGCAACCAGGGCTTCCACCCACCGCGTTCTTCCATGTCGAGCGTCAGCCAGAAGATCAGCGCCAGAAGAAGCGCTGCCAGGCTCGTCTCCCAAACCCAACGCGTGCACCAGTACATGACCGAAGGCAACAAGGCCCACAGCCATCCGCTCCACACCGCCAGCTTTTCTCCGAAACTTCTTCTTGCGATCAGGAAAACTTGTACGCATGTCAGCGCTGAACATAGGCTGTTGATGGAGAGCAGAATGATCGCTGACGCGTGGGTGTACACACCCGTTAACCTGAAAACACCCGCCACAAGAAACGGATAGAGCGGCGGCTCCCACGCGGTTGGCCCTGTGGGTTCGTTGAATGGATTGGCGAAACCCTGACCCTCGGCCAGCGAGCGTCCGATGCGTCCCATCTCCCAGCCGAAGCTGAAATTGTTATCGATATTTTTAAAACGATAGGTGTGCCCGATGGTGATCAGTGCGAAGCGCAGTACGAACGCAATCACGACCATCCAGAAGAACGATGTGCGCGCGTGCGTCCACCACCGGCGGAAGCGGCCAGACAAAGGATTGGAATCCAGGGTACGCGAGTGGATAGCTGTGCCGATGTTTATTTGTAGCTGATGCGCACCCGATCAGCAACCGGGCGCCCCGGCAGGCGCAAAAATGACGATGTGTTCCTGCACGAACGTTTTGTACTCCGTACCTTTATGTATGCACTAGCCGATAAGCTGATGAATCAGTGCTTCAGCTATTTTCGGTCAAAACTTGCGGGCACCCTGCCGGGCACGATCACTTACAGTTCCATTGTGACTGTATGCCGGGCGGCTTCATCAAGGTTTGCATGACCACGCAATACTGTTCGGTCTTTTCCTGCAAGGCCTTGATCTGCTCTGGAGTAGCCTGTGGGGCGTCAATATCGAATTTAAGGCGTATGGCTTCGAAGCCCACGGGAACATCTTTCGACATACCGAGAGTCCCCTGGAGATCGAGATCACCGCTCACGGTGACTTCAATTCGCTGGGTGAGAACACCCATGGCGGTCGCCACCAACTGACAGGTCAGCTGCGCGCAAGCGGCCAGAGCGCCCAATAACAGATCGCCTGAACACGCAGCGCCGCCTGGACCACCAACCCCGGTGTGAGCTTCTGCCTGGTAAAGGGCCCGACCAATGTCAATCGAACAACCCATCGGTGTGTTGGTCTGTGATCCCTTGGCAGTCAGCGTTATCCTTGAACGGGATGGTTCGCGCCTATACTGCTCCTTGAGCGGCTTTTGAATCGATCTAACGTCCATTAAGGTCTCCGAAATTTGTTATTCTGCATGATTCCGACTGTGATCTGACTGCGCGAACATGAGTGAACATGCGGATCCGCGACAATTAACCACCGCGGCGACCGAAAGAACAAGGCGAATATTTCGTCCCGGCGCGCGCTTTGGCCGCTACGAAATTGTCTGTCCGCTCGGCGCTGGAGGCATGGGCGAAGTGTACCGGGCGCGTGATCTGCAGCTCGGGCGCGAGCTTGCGATCAAGGTTCTGACCCGCGACCCGAAGTCGGGCGCTAGCGACCTGGAACGATTCGAACGCGAAGCGCGCTCAGCCTCCACCCTCAGCCATCCCAATATCATAACGATTTTCGAGATGGGAAATGTGGATGAGACGTATTACATCGCCATGGAGCTGGTGGAGGGCGAACCGCTCCGCAACATTCTCAACCGGGGAGCGATTCCTCTGCAGACAACCATGGCGATTGCGGTGCAGATCGCAGAAGGCATGGCGAAGGCCCACGAAGCGGGCGTGATTCATCGCGACCTGAAACCGGAAAATGTCATGCTCTCGCGTGACCAGTTTGTGAAGATCCTGGATTTTGGAATCGCAAAACTTTTTGATACCAGCATTGTTTCCGCCAACACTTCCAGCGCGCCAAATGCGTTCATCACCCGCCCAGGAACCGTTCTAGGGACGATTGAATACATGTCTCCGGAGCAGGCCAAGGGCCTGCCGCTTGATTTGCGTTCCGATCATTTTTCGTTCGGCTCGGTGCTCTATGAGATGGTGACCGGGAAGCGAACGTTCCAGCGCGCCACCAAGGCGGAAACGATCACGGCCATTCTGCGGGACCAGCCGGAATCGGTTGCCAGCCTCAATCCGCGGGCCCCGGCCCCATTGTGCTGGCTGATTGAACGCTGCCTTGCGAAAAGCTCCAGTGAGCGATTTCCGTCTACCCGCGACCTTGCACGCGATCTCGCTAACATCCGCGACCGCTTGTCAGAAGCTCCTTCCAGGTTTTTCGCGCCCCAGCAACGCAGCCTGCCGACCCAGCCCACTGTTCTAATCGGTCGCGACCGGGAGATAGCTTCCGTGAAGGAACTGCTTCTGCGAGAGGAGGTGCGTCTGGTTACGCTCACCGGACCCGGGGGCATCGGGAAAACGCGGCTTGCGTTACAGGTCTTGGACCATGTGAAGCATCAGTTTTCAGGCGGGGTCTGCTTTATTCCGCTTGCCGCGGTCAAGGATGCGAACCTGGTGCCCTCGATCATTGCGCAGGCGCTGGGCCTTAAGGAGGGTGGGCAACAACTAACGGCCAATAGCCTGAAAGATTTTCTCCGCGAACTGCACGATGACCTGCTGCTGTTCTTCGATAACTTTGAACACTTGCTTGCGGCCGCACCGCTGGTGGCAGAGCTTCTGACTATCACGCCTCGACTCAAGGTCCTGGTTACGAGCCGAGCGCGGCTGCAGATTTCGGGCGAGCACGAATTTGTGGTTCCGCCACTCGCGCTGCCAGAGACCCATTCGCGGATTTCAGTGAGCACGCTCGCCGAGAATCCGGCGATAGCACTATTTGTGGAGCGCGCTGTCGCGGTAAAACCAAATTTCGCGCTCACCGAAGAAAACGTTTTTGCTGTAGCAACGATCTGTACTCGCCTGGATGGATTGCCGCTCGCAATTGAACTGGCGGCCGCGCGAATCAAACTGCTGTCACCATCCGCCATGCAGGCAAGGCTGGAGAGCCGCCTGCAACTGCTGACTGGAGGCGCTAAGGACCTTCCGCTACGTCAACAGACTCTCAGAGGAACCATCGACTGGAGCTACGGTCTGCTGAATGAGACTGCACAGGCGCTGTTGCGGCGGGCTTCCGTTTTTGTGGGCGGCTGCACCCTGGAAGGGGTCGAGGCAGTGTGCAATACAGCGCAAGACCTGCAACAGGACATTCTGGAGGGCATGTCATCATTGGTCGATAACAGCCTGGTGGTCCAGACAGAAGATCGAAACGGAGAACCACGTTTTGCCTTTCTCGACACTATCCGCGAATACGGATTAGAACGGCTCGCGGCCAGCGGCGAAGAAACTGCTACCAGGCGCGCTCACGCGGCGTACTGTGTTGTGCTGGCGGAAGAGTACGCCTCCTTAGCAGGTAGCCCCGCTAACACAGAGTGGGCAGACTTGTTCGAACTGGAGCACGACAATTTTCGCGCTGCCCTCGATTGGTTGACGCAAGCCAATCAGGGGGAGTGGGGCTTGCGGCTGGGGGCCGCGATTTTCCAGTTCTGGGACACGCGCGAGTATCTTGCAGAAGGTCGCGAACGGCTGCACAAACTGCTGAGAATCGAAGCGGCTGCCCGACCCTCCATCATGCGTGCACGCGTGCTGTTCGCGGCTGGTGTACTGGCCGGCGAGCAGGGCGACTACGCCGAAGCGCACGCAGCGCTGCGAGAGAGCCTGGATATCGCACGGGAACTGAACGACTCTCGCTCAGTTGGAATTGCATTGAATGCGCTGGCCGTAAATGCCCGCGACCTTGGGGAACTCGAGCAGTCGCAGGCCCTGTTCGAAGAGAGCATTTCATTGTGGCGACGCATGGGGGATCGGGTTCTGGTTGCGCGCTCGCTGAGCAACCTGGCCAATCTTGCCAAGCTCTCGAAACAATATGCGCGGGCACGCGCATTATATAAAGAGTGCCGCTCGATCTTCCACGAGCTTGGCGACGGCACTGGCGCCGCATGGGCGCATAATCACGAAGGCGACGTTGCGTATGAACAGGGCGATAACGAAGATGCTCGCGGCTTGTATGAAGAGAGCCTGAAGCTCTTCCGCGAACTAGGGGATAAGTGGGGAGTCGCCGGATGCCTGATTGATCTTGGCAACCTGCGCCGGGACGAGGGAGACTTCAGCGGGGCCCATGCGTGTTACGTGGAGAGTCTGATTCTTTTCCAGGAACTCGGCCAGAAGCGGGGAATCGCGCGACTGCTCGATTGTATGGCCCACTCCTCTGCCCTGCGTTCCAAGCCGGAACGCGCGTTGCGCCTGGCAGGAGCCGCGGCCGCAGTTCGACGAGTGTTGGGAGTGCCTCTTACCCCGGCGGAGAAGGAACGCCTGGAAAGAATGCACCAGCAGATGAGGGAGGCTGTCTCATCCGATGTGGCTGGCGCGGCGTGGCTGGATGGCTGGACGTCACCAGTTGACGACGTTGTGAGCGACGCGCTGGTCGAACCATAAGCTAGTCGGCAGACGTGGGATCCATCATGCGGCGCACGGCCGAGATTCGGTTCGCAGGAAATCCGCCGCGCTTAGCGTGCTCACGAATCAGGTCTTCACTGGCTGCCAGGTACACACAGTAAATCTTGTTGCCGGTGACAAAACTGTGCAGCCACTGAATTTCCGGGCCCATTTCATGCAGCACTTTCACCGATTTCTGGGCGATTTCGTGCAATTCGCTTTCGCTGAGATTGCCGGCGTTCGGAATTTCGCGCTCGATAACAAATTTGGGCATAAGTGTTTTTGTTGAGTCGAGTTTCAGTCGGTTCAACTCAGGAAAATCAACAGCAATTAAGAATCTACTCGGTAGGAGGAAGAGCAGTCAACCGAGGCGACGAGCCCTGATTTCGACCAGTTTGCGATCGGCCGCTGCCAGTATTCCCGGCGCCAGGGCCCCATTGTGGGATGTCGTCCAAGTCGTCCCTCTTCGTCGTCTCCCTTGCAACGACAGGAAACCAACGATTCGCGTCCCAAGCGACGCGCTGGACCGAGTTCAAGATACATTCGTCCAGTTCTGGTTAAACCCAAGCATCCCTTTCTTCTGGCTTCATAGTTTTGTTACGAACGCTACACTGAAGCGAGCCATTCGATAGAAAGTAATAGGACAGCGTTGTCGATGTAGTCGTAGTTTGACACCACATTCCGCTCCACCTAGACTGAGGGCTCAAGCACTTCTGTCCGAATTTTGTCGGGGCACAAGGGCGGACAACAACTCCTTATGGGCTGGCTTCAGAATAAATTCGAAAAAAACTTTCTGATCACCACTGTTGACTATGTTTTTAATTGGGCGCGTAAGTCCGCTGTGTGGCCGATGACGTTCGGGTTGGCGTGCTGCGCGATCGAGATGATCGCTTCGTCGACGGCGCGCTTTGACATTGCGCGCTTTGGATCGGAAGTGTTCCGGCCCAGCCCCCGCCAGAGCGATCTGATGATCGTGGCCGGCACGGTCACGCTGAAAATGGCGCCGGTGGTGAAACGCATTTATGACCAGATGCCGGACCCGAAGTGGGTAATCTCGATGGGCGCCTGTTCGTCAGTTGGCGGGCCCTTCAACACCTACGCGGTGCTGCAGGGCGTCGACAAGATTGTTCCGACTGACGTCTATGTCATTGGCTGCCCTCCGCGTCCCGAGAATCTTTTTTACGCTCTGCTCAAGTTGCAGGACAAGATCGATCAGATGTCGCTGGCCAAGAGGCCCACTGAGGTTCGCCTTCACGAGAATATGGTGGAGAACTTCAAGCGCCAGGTGATGATCGCGCAAACCCTGCAGCCGAAGTAGCACGCCTGTCACTTGCCATGTTTTTCACTTGCCATGTTCGTCCGAATTGCCAGTGAATCAGAACTTCCGCCTGCAGGTGAAGCCAAAGAGTTTTCGCAAGGCGACCAAGTAATCTGCGTTGCGAACGTGAACGGAACAATTGCGGCCATGGACAATGTGTACCTGCACATGGGAGGGCCACTCGGTCAAGGCCTGGTGGAACGAAATAAAGTCGTTTGCCCGTGGCACGGGTGGCAATGGGACCCTAAAACCGGGAAAGCCGGGCATAGTTCTGAGGTTAGTGTTGCGGTCTATCCCATTAAAATCGAGAACGGCGATGTGCTGGTGGATATTTAAGTTGCCGTCGATTTCGAACGTACGACTTTGGCAGTCGTAATGGCCTGCCCGACGTGCCGTTGGGTGTGTTCCGCGATGTGAATCAGCAAGCCGGCAACTGTGGTCGGCCGTTGCTTTCTGCCGACCTTTCGAGGCTGGTCCAGCTTTTCGCGACCGAATGCGTTGATTCGCCGAGTTGCTTCTTCCATGCCGGTCTTTAGCTCCTGGAATAATTTCTCGCGATCAAAAATGTTCTCGGTTTCCAAATTGAGGGCCGAAAGCTGTTGCTCATTTAAAATGCCACCCTCGGCGTAGGTCAGCAGTCGATCGATACTTCGAGCAATATGGCGCAGCTGAAATGCGATGGAAGGCAAGTTGGCCGCCCTGGCATTCAGTTCGGCGAGCGAGAGGTCGGCACACCAGCGGGTGAGATCATGTTCTGCAAGTTGCAAGGCGTGAAGCACGGCACGCTGCACGGGAGGAACATGCAAGAGAGTTCCAGACAGCCACGGCTCGGGGTCCATTGGAAGTCAATGATAAACGCTAAAACCCCGGCCGGGATTTCAGCATCAGAGCTTCGGAGGAAAACCTGGATGGCGAATTCAGCCCTGAATCAGAAGCTGACCCCTTCTCGCAAGCTGGCCGATGTTTTAGGATCCTCAGACCCGGTAAGCCGCGCCGAGGCCGTGAAAGGCTTGTGGGACTATGTGAAAAAACAAGACCTGCAGAACCCGGAAAATCGCCGGGAAATTCTGGCTGACGACAAACTGCGTCCGCTGTTCGGGAAAGATAAGATTTCCATGTTTGAAGTGGGCGGAATCATCAACAGCAATCTGGAAGGCAGCAAAAAGAGTTCCGGGAAGAAAGCTGCCTGAAACGCTTCACTTGTGCTCGTAAACCGTGTTTCCGCCGACAACGGTTCGAAGAACGCGGGTTTGCAACAGCGCGCTGGGCGGGACCGCGGTGATGTCGCGATCCAGCACCACAAAATCAGCCAGCATGCCGGGGGCAAGAGTTCCTTTTTCTTTTTCGGCGAATTCGGCGAAAGCTGATCCGCGGGTGTAAGCCGCAATCGCCTGCTCCATGCCCAGTTTTTGGGCGGGAAAATACTCTTTCTTGCCGTCTTCACTCTTGCGCGTCACTGCGGCGTACAGTCCGCGAAAGGGCGTAACCGGCTCCACCGGGTAATCAGTCCCGAATGCGAGCACCACGCCTCTGTTCAGAAAATCGGCCCATGCGTAAGACGTTGCGGCGCGCGCCGGACCTAATCTGGCTTCGGCCCAGTTCATGTCGGTGAGCAGATGGTTGGGCTGCATGGAAGCGATGACTTTCAGGGTTTTGAATTCTCTTATCTGCTCAGGGGCTGTGACCTGCGCGTGCTCGATGCGAAGCCGGTGGTCCGCATTGCTTTCTTTCGATTGCTTTTCCGCGGCCGCGAACGCATCCAGCGCCAACTGCACACCTTTGTCGCCAATGGCGTGGAAGCCAATCTGAAAGCCGGCATTCACGCGTTCGACAGTCATCTGCGTAAGCCGCTCCTGGGTGTACTGGGGCAGACCGGTATTGTTCGGATCGTCCGCGTAGGGAGCGAGCATGGCCGCGGTCCTTGAGCCCAGCGAGCCATCCATGAATCCTTTGAGCATGCCGGTGTGGAGCATATTGTCGGACCGCGCATGGGCCGAGTGGTGCGCCCGGAGAGTGGCGAGATCATCATCGAAACGGAGCCACTCACTGATGCGAGCGGTCAACTTTCCTTCGCGCTCCAATTCTTCGTAGAGCAAAAAATCATCCCAGTCGGAATTGTCCTGGGCAGAAGTGATTCCCGACTGCGCCATATCCTGCAAAGCCGCGAGAATCGCCTGCCGCCGCTTTTCGTGGGTGGGCTTCGGGATAATCCTGGCGACCATTTCTTTGGCGGACTCGCGCAGAATTCCAGTCGGAGCGCCGATTGGATCGCGATCGATCCTGCCGCCTTCCGGCTCTTTCGACGCGAGATTCAGGCTGGCCAGTTGCAGAGCGCGGGTGTTGGCAACAGCAATGTGTTCGTCCACACGATCGAGAAAGACCGGATGGCCACCCGAGACTTCATCGAGATCCCATCGGGTGGGAAGTTCCTTGACAGGCCACAGCGTGTGGTCCCATCCGCCACCGGTTATCCACTCTCCGGGTTCGGCAGTTGCGACGCGGGCACGGATGCGCTCGCGAAAGTCATCCAGGGATTTTGCTCCGGCCAAATTGACCGTGAGCCGCTGCAAGCCGGCGGCCGCAAGGTGAAGATGGGCATCGTTGAACCCCGGCATTACGAACTTCCGTTCCAGTTCGATGATCCGAGTCGCTGGGCCTTTGAGCTTCAGCAGGTCAGTGGCTTTGCTTATGGCGAGAATGCGATCGCCTGCAATTGCGATCGCTTCTGCGCGCCCGGCTTGAAAATCAGCTGCCGAGGACACGCCGGTGTAGATATTGCCATGCAGAAAAATCCTGTCTGCTTTGACTGGCGCGTCATGTGCAATAAGGACCGTGGCGCATAGTAAGAACAGGGTCACGCGAATCACGCGGAGCCTCCCGCGAGCACCAGCAAGGTAAGCAGAATGCGCTTCAGCCCCAGCTCGCGTCCATTGCACTCGAACCATTCCTGTAAGGTGTGAGCGCCGCCGCCGGAGCCACCGCCGCCGATCGCAATTGCCTCGCGTCCGATGGAAAGCGGGATATTGGCGTCGGTGGAAGCACGCTGCACATGCGCAGAATTTCCCAGAAACGAATCGACGGCGCGAATCGCCTGGAGAATCCGCGAGTTCGGATCGAGTTCTCCGGCCGGACGATTGCCGATCAGGACAATTTCCAGGCTCAGACCGGATTTGCGAGCGCCGGCGCGATTTTCTGTCGCCAACCGCTCTTGCGCCAGAACGCGCTCGGCTGATCTGCGAAGAGAAGCTTCGAGCTTCTCCATCTCCTCGCCCGACGTGGACCGGACATCAACTCTCATGCTGGCCGATTCAGGGATGGAGTTCACAGATGTACCACCACGAATCACGCCGACGTTAAAGATTGTCTTGGGACTGGTTGGCACGGCGGTCTGCGCGAATTCATGAATGATCCTGGAGAGGACGACGATCGGGTTGGGCACACCAAAGTCGCTCCAGGAATGGCCGCCTGGGCCGCGAACAATTACCTCGAAGCGCCGGCTTCCGAGCGCTTCAGTGACGATCGTGTCCGTGCCTGCGCCATCCAGGATCAGACTCGCCTGAATCGAGTTTTTCCAGCGCGGTGAAGAAAAAATGTGGCGCATGCCTCGAAGGTCGCCTTCGCCTTCCTCGCCGACGTTGCCAACGAACAGCAGAGGCAGAGCGTGACTTATGCCGACGCTTTGCAAAGCTGCCGCAATGGCCAGCATCGCAGTCACGCCAGCGCCATTGTCGGAAACGCCGGGCCCGTATAGCCTGCTTCCCTGCTGACGGACGTTAAGCGGCGTACCAGCGGGGAAGACTGTGTCCAGGTGAGCGCTCAGGCTGATGTAACTCGAACCATGGCCGGGATGGGCTCCGAAGACGTTGCCGACCTGGTCCTGATGAACCTCCTGCAGTCCGAGCTCGTTGAACTCAGTCGCGAGCCACTGGCTGCGGGCTGACTCTCCGAAGGGTGGGGCGGGGATGCGGGCCAACTCCAGCTGCCAGTGCGCGAGTTTCGCCTCCTGAAGGCGAAACCAGTTGAAGGCGGAGCGGACAGTAGCGCTACTCGCGAGGCGAACGATTTCCTGCTGGGTGAACGCCGGGTCGGACGAAAGTTCGGAGCGGGGGATTTGTCCCATGAACTGCCCCTCATCTTACAACGAATAGTTTCGTCCTCGTTAGAGTGGTGATGATCTGTTTGGCCATTGCAGAGTGCAAATAAAGCAGCTTCCTGGCGGCGATATTCTAAGGCTAGTGCATTAAGTGGGAAGCCGCTCGAAATGACATAACTATGGTGGTACTACTGCAAGCATTCGCGAATCTCAGCTTCGCTCAGAGTGTGGTCGGATGACTTTGCGCGTTTGTAAATTCGGTCCACTAAATCTTCCGATGCAGGAATAGAACGCTGCTCAAGCCAGTACAGGACGTTTGATTTACCGCTCATCGGCCCAACATCGATGATCTGCTGCATACCGAACATGTGCGAGGGCACGCCGGAATAAACCGCGTTGGCCAGCTCGACATCTTTCTTCCGGAGCGCCTTGATGACAGCCGAAGCGTGCACGCCGGTGGCAGTGCGAAAGGCATCTTCACCCACTACCGGATAGTTGGGTGGGATAGAAACACCGGTGGCGTTCGACACGGCCTGACAATAATCTTTCAGCTCTGTGAGGTCCTGTGAGGTCCAGGGGGGGACACCCATCAGTTTGAGATTGACGAGCATTTGGTCCATCTGGGTGTTGCCGACGCGTTCGCCGACACCCAGCGCACAGGCGTGCACGCAATCGGCTCCGGCCATCAGGGCGGCCATCGAGTTGGCGACCGCAAATCCACGGTCACAATGTCCGTGCCAGTCGACACGTACTTTGGCTCCGGACGGCTTGACTACCTCGTCGATCACGAATCGCACCAGGCTGTAAGCTCCGGGCGGTGTGGCGTGTCCGGCGGTATCGCAAATCACGACTGCAATCGCGCCGCAATTGATGGCGGTTGAATAAAGCCGCTTCACGGTCTCCGGATCGCAGCGTGACGTGTCCTCGGTCACGTACATCGACTCAAGTCCGAGCGACACCGCAAATTTAACGGCCTTTTCCGTGGTCTTCAGCAGGAAGTCATCCGTCCAATCTTCGGTGTAACGGCGCAACGGGCTCGATCCAATAAATGTTGCGGCCTGAATGTTAAGCCCGCTACGCTGAACGATCTCCGCAATCGGGCGGATGTCGTTCTCATGCGTCCGGGCGGCGCAGTTGGCACCAATCTTGAGCTTCTGGTCAACAATCTCCCGCGCCAGCGCCTCGCAATGTTGAACAGCACGAGGGCCAGCGCCGGGAAGCCCGAGGTCGAGGGAGTTGATGCCTAATGACTCCATCAGGTGCAGGATCTCGATCTTTTCCTTTAACGAAGGATCCCGCACTGACGGAGATTGCAGACCATCGCGCAGAGTCTCATCGTTCAGCAAAACCGGCTTCGGCAGGCGAACGGCGGAAGACCCCGAGGTGTTCCAGTCGTAAATGAGTTCCGAAGGATTCACAGTCAGATTATTTCTGCTTAGGAGCGATCGTCAGCCCGAAGATGGATGTTCTGCCACGCCCGGCGACATTCAAACCGTTTGCTTCTTCCGGATTCGGCAGGTACAGGGTTTTGCAGTGCTCGCAGCGGTACACTTCCGCCTTCTTTCCCCAGGCGCGCTCGACGTCGCCGCAGGCCTGCTCAAGCACGTCGTCAGTGTAAAACCAGCGCTTTAAGTGTCCCCCGCAAAACTTTCCTTTTGCATTCTTTTCGTTACAGGAGCGCTGCTCCAACTGTTTGATTTTCACCTTGTGATGAGGGAGCTGCTCGGGCACCGCGGTTTGAGTTTGCGCCAAACGATTCTTCTCCTGAGCAGATTTTACTGAAAGGCGAGTTTGCGAGCTACCTTTTATAAACGCTTTCGCGTGAGGCTTGGCAGGGCTCGCAGAGCTCCGACAACTCGATCGCTTAATCTTCCGGCAAACAGTGCATCGACAAATCCCTGCATCTGGTGTGAAAAGTTCTCGCCGTAGCCGTACCACCACACACGTTTCATTCCCGGCAACCGCTCTTGATCGAGATATTTAATCCGTACCATCTCCTCCAGCCCGTAACGGCCATGCGTCCGCCCGATACCGCTGCTACGCACGCCTCCGTGCGGCGCCTCGCTGATGCCGTAACAGGAGATAACGTCGTTGATCATCACCGTGCCGGCTCGAATTCGGCGGGCGATGCGTTCACCACGCTGGCGATCTTTCGTCCAGACGCTTGCTGCCAAACCGAACTCACTGTGGTTCGCCATGGCAATGGCTTCATCATCGCTGTCAAACGCCTGGATCGGAAGGACCGGGCCAAATGTTTCCTCTTTCATGATCCGCATTTCGTGCGTGACATCGGCAAGGACGGCAGGAGCATAGAAGTTCGACCCCAGCTCACTTAACCTGCGGCCGCCACATAGCAGGCGTGCGCCGCGCGAAATCGCATCTTCGACATGCGATTCGACAGTGCGAAGTTGCTTTTCGTTGATCAGCGGGCCAATTTCGGTTTTGGGATTCAGGCCATCGCCCACTCGCAACTGCTTGGTCTTGTTTACGCAAGCATCCAGAAATGCATCATGTAATTTGCGCGCCACATAGCAGCGTTCGACCGAGAGACAAGCCTGCCCGGCGTTGACGAACGCACCCCACACCGCGCCGCTGGAAGCGACATCAATATCGGCGTCATCGAGCACGAGCATCGGATCCTTGCCACCGAGTTCAAGCACCACGGGTAACAGTCGAGAAGCCGCCTCCTGAGCGATTCGTTTTCCGGTAGCGATGCTCCCGGTAAAGACCAGCTTGTCAATTTCAGAGTGAACCAGTGCTGCACCTGTCGCGCCTAAACCGGGCACAAGCTGAAACACTGGTTCTGGAACTCCCGCGGCGCGCAACAGTTCCAAAAGTCTCACCGCTGTCAGTGTCGTCAGTTCGGAGGGCTTTAAGACGACGCTATTGCCCGCAACCAGGGCAGCCAGAGTCTCGGTCGCAGGAATTGCAAAGGGATAGTTCCAGGGCGAGATGATCCCAATCACTCCGTGCGGCTCTCTTACGATCTTCCCTGACTTGGTTCTGGCCGCCGGATTCCCGTGCGGAACAGGCTCATCGCGAAGCAGCCGATACGCGTTCTCGATCAGGAATCGCGCTGCGTCCAGCACGACCAGCACTTCGGTGGTCAGCGCTTCCGCAACAGGCTTCCCGGACTCCAGCGTGATCTGGCGAGCAATTTCTGTCTTTTGCTCGTGAACCAGTCGCTGAAATTTTCGCAAGGCATCTATACGGGCGCGAACCCCGACGCCTTGCCAGCCCGGCTGCGCCTCGCGAGCGCGAGCGACAGCGGCCAGCACTTTCGCTTCACCAGCAACTTCGATCTGCCCCAAAACCTCGCCGGTAGCAGGATTTACCGAAGCTATCCGTCCGGTTGCAACTTGCGATTCAACGATCATCTCAGACCAAGTTTCACATCAGATCTCCAAAACTTTCAATACTCGACATTCAACAGGTAAAGCCCGCGCGCCGGCGCGGTCGCTCCTGCTGCAGAGCGTTCTCTTGCCTCCAAAATGCGCCCGATATGTTCGGGCTGCAAGGTTTCTTTGCCTACCAGAATGAACGTTCCCACTAGATTGCGAACCATGTGATGAAGAAACCCGTTGCCGCGCAACTGGTAAACGAGTTCATCTCCCTGGCGCGACCATTGTGAGCTAAAAATCGTGCGCACATTCGAGTGGGAGTCGCCGGGCTGGCTGCGTTCTGGATCGACCGCCGCAAAGGAAGTGAAATCGTGCTCACCAACAACCTGGCCCGCGGCAATACTCATGGCTTGCTCATTCAACGGATAAGGATAATGCCACACGTATCGCGCCAGGAATGGCGAACAAATATCGCTGCGCAGAATTCGATAGCGGTAGATTTTTGCGCGGGCTGATTTCCGCGGATGAAACTCCGCCGGCGCTTCGCTGACTTCGATGGTGCGGATCGCCCGCGGAAGAACGTCATTCAAGGCCCCTGCCAGGTTTGCCACGGGAATGGGCGACGATGTGGTGAAACTTGCAACCTGGCCCAGCGCATGCACACCGGCGTCGGTGCGGCCGGAGCCTTGCGGCAAAACGTTTTCCCCGGTAACTCGTCCAATGGCTGTGGCCAGCGCGCCTTGAATGGTCGGGCCTGCCGGCTGAATTTGCCACCCCAGAAAATCAGTGCCGTCATAAGCGAGCGTCAGCTTGATGTGGCGGAGCAACATGTTTGGAGTCGTTTCCGTGCTGCCTTACATCCAACCGATTTACGAGTTTACAAACATTTACCGGATTTGGGCGGCCGGGTCAGCATGCTGGCCGAACGCATTCGATATACTGTTTGATTCCCGGGTACTCGGAATGGCGGGTTCTCCGAGCAAAAATTGAACCTCGCGCCGCAAAATTTCGTATCAGGCAGTGATTCAGCTGGCTATCTTCATAGTTCTACCAACGGAGAGGGAAGAATGGTTTTTTCGCATCTGCAGCCCATTTTCCGGGCAGGAGTAGCTCTGACCCTGGTAGCTGTTCTAGGGGGAAATCTTATGGCCCAGCAGGCGCAGCCGGCACCGGCCCAAGCGCCGCCTGCCCCTAAACCGCAGCATTTCGTGTTGGACGATTACACCAAACCACGCTCCCATTTTCCTAATCCGATTGGGCCTTATTTGCCCAAAAGATTGCCGCCGATTGATCTGAGCAACACTCCGCGCATGGAAACCCTGCTGCAAAATGGCAAGCTGTACCTTTCCATGAACGACGCAGTTGCGCTGGCGCTCGAGAACAATCTTGATATCGCCATTCAGCGCTTTAATCTTGGAATTGCCGACACTGACATTCTGCGCGCCAAAGCTGGCGCGAACACTTTGGGCGTCAGCCTGGGTTTGCTGCAAGGTACACCCGGCGGCACCCCGGGTGGCCTGGGCGGCACGATCGGTTCGGGTCCTGGAGGAACCAGCGTCAGCGGAACGGCGGGCGCCGGTACCGGAGCTGCGGGTATTGTGTTTTCAACCCTGGGCAGTGGCCCGACGATCACCAGCTTTGACCCGGTTCTGACGGGATCGCTGCAGTTCGATCATGCCAACACGCAGTCAGTCAATCTGTTCGGCGGAGCTCCAATCGTAACTCAGAATTCCACCACCGCCGATTTCGCATACAACCAAGGATTCCACTGGGGAACAAATCTGAGCGTTGGGTTTAACAACTCAAGAATAACCACCAACAGCTTGTTCTCGACGCTCAGCCCAAGTCTGACCTCTAATTTTCAGGCTCGGCTTACACAACATATCCTGCAAGGTTTCGGTTTTGCGCCCAACACGCGATTCATTGAGATCGCAAAGAATAACCGGGAGAGCTCGGACGTCGCGTTTCGCCTGCAGGTAATCACCACGGTCGATCAGATTGAAAACATCTATTGGGACCTGGTGTACGCCTATGAAAACGTCCGCGTCCAGCAGGAGTCGCTGGCATTCGCTCAGAAGACACTCTCCGACACCAAGAAACAGGTAGAAATCGGCACTCTGGCGCCTATCGAAGTGGTGCGGGCGCAGAGCACAGTCGCGGGCGATATGCAGCAACTTACGGTTGCGCAGACCAACCTTCAACTGCAGCAATTGCTCATGAAGAACGCTTTGAGCCGGACGCTGGTGGATGCTCGCCTGGCCGATGCCGAAGTAGTACCTACTTCAGCGATTCAGTTGCCCGCCCAGGAGCCCGTGACCCCGACAGAGAACCTGGTTAACGACGCTCTGAACCATCGCGCCGAGCTTGCGGAAGCACGCATTACGCTGGCGAACCAGGAAATCAGCAAGAAAGCAATCCGCAATCTGCTGCTGCCGTCTCTCGATCTTTTCGCTTACTACGGGGGCTCCGGGGTGGGGGGAGCGGTTAATCCGAGTGTGCCTCTTTGTAATGGGACTAACTCACAATTCTGTTTTGACCCGGCGAACGCACCACCGGCGTTTCGCAGCGGCACGGCTGTCAGCTACGGTTCCACACTGAACCAGTTGATTGACTCCACTGCTCCCGACAAAGGAGTTGGACTGAGCCTTACCATCCCACTTCGCAATCGCACTTCACAAGCTACGCAGATTCGTTCCGAAATCGAATATCGCCAGGCGCAGATGCGCTTGCAGCAGATCGAAAACCAGGTTCGCATCGAAGTCCGCAACGCTCAGTTCGCAGTGCAACAGAATCGGGCGGCCGTGGAGTCGGCGCAGGCGGCCGTGGAGTTGGGCAAGCAATCGCTCGCTGCCGAGCAGAAGAAGTACGCCCTGGGCGCCTCGACCACCACACTGGTTTTGCAGAATCGCACTACCCTGGCGCAGGCCGAATCAACCCTGCTCTCCGCCATGGCAGCATACGAAAAAGCACAAGTGGAACTTGATCGTGCCACCGGCCTTCTGCTGGATCATTCCGGCATTATGATTTCTGACGCCGAGCATGGCCAGGTAAATCACATGCCGAATATTCCTTACGTGCAGCCGCGTCCGCAAGGCGCAGCCTACGGGGTGGAACCGGCAGTGCAGAATCCTCAACAGCAACCTCAACCGCCTGAACAGCCGCAGCAGCCTCCGCCATCGGAGCAGCCGCAAGCACCACCGCCGCAGAACCGATAACATAGTTCCCTGCCCCGCTCGGCGTTTGAGCGGGGCTTTTCTTTGGCCGACTAAGCGCATCTCAGCACGCAATTTGCTGTTTTCGCGCCGCGGTTTATTCTTTCCTCGTGCTGCTCTCGGTTGTGCTGATCACATTCAACGAGGAAGCAAACATCGCTCGCACGCTGCAAAGCGTAGCGCCGCTGGTGCAGCAGGGTCGCGGTGAAATCATTGTTGTCGATTCCGGTTCAACGGACCGCACTCTGGAAATTGCGCAGTCATTGGGCGCCAGAGTTTTTTCGGAAGAATGGAAGGGGTTCGCAGCCCAAAAGAATTCCGCCCTCGCGAAGGCGAGCGGCGAATGGGTCTTGAGCCTCGACGCGGACGAAGAACTGAGTAACGAGCTGGCCGAAGACATCGAGCAAGTGCTGGCGGACTCCGCTCCAGGCGCACCACAGCCGCGGTCTGCAGTTGCCTATTGGATTCCCCGGCGGAACTCCTTTCTCGGGCGCTGGACCAGGCACGGCGGCTTCTGGCCTGATGACAAACTCAGGTTGTTTCGGCGCGGCGCAGCGCAATTCAAGCACACACCTGTTCACGAAACGATTGAAGTCCTGCCTCCCGCGAAAGGCCTGCCCATTGCTTACGGCCATTTGCCCGGCCATTTGCTGCACTACTCGTATCCAACGCTTTCCAGCTATATCGAGCACATGAACCGCTATTCTTCACTCGGCGCTGAGATGGCGGCAGCAAAGGGCCACGGCGCATTCAGCTTCAGCAACATCGTTCTCCGGCCGGCGGCAACGTTCATCTACAACTATTTTTTTCGTTTGGGATTTCTGGACGGAAAAGAGGGATTGCTGTTGCATCTCTATCACGCCTCATACGTGTCCTGGAAATATGCCAAGGCATGGGAGAGGTCACGCGACGCGCGGAAATAACCTGGCCCTGACGAATTCAACCACCTCATCGGAAACGTAGTTCGGGGGGCGTATCAGAAATGCCGGCTTCTGTTCTAACGCTTTTGCAGTAACATCCGGCCAGTTGCCCTTTCGATCGCTTGCATGCAGTACCACCGCATCGGCGTACTGCAGATATGTCTGCGCCGACTTCTTGAAATCCGCGGTGGCAGAATCCAGTACCGTCAGATACAGATTGGGCTTCAAAAATTCCATCACACTGTTGGATTCGATAATCGCGTTCGAAGCCTGCGCAACTTTTTCTCGCACCAGCGGCATGGCTTCTGCAAGCCTTCCCTGCTCGGTGCGGACCCACCAGGAACGCACCGCACCGGCAACCAGGAATCTGGAAGTGTCGGATTCTCCTGAGCGGTCGCGCTCTTCGCTTACTGCCCAGGAGTGATCGGCGCAGGCGCAGTCGCAAGCAGCGCCATTCTGCGAGCAAATCCCATGCCCATATTGCGTTATTTTAAAAGCACTCCATTGGTGATTGGGCAGCGCAGAAATTAATCCAGCGACTACGCTGGTCTTGCCCACGTTGCGCGAGTGCCCGCCGATCACGATGGTGGCCATGGAGAAGCTACTTGTTCTTTGCCAGCGTCGAAAGTAGCGCCAGCTGTTTGAGGTATTCGCGGATGGGGCGCGCCGGCGTGCCCCAGAAAACCACGCCTTTGCCGCGAATCACCTTGTTGGATGGGATGCCGCTTTGCGCTCCCAGGATGGCGCCTTCTTCAATCCGAACATGGTCAGCGATGCCCACCTGTCCACCCAAAATTGCGTTTTTCTCGATCAGCGCGCTGCCGGAGATGCCGGTCTGCGCCGCAATGACCACATCTTCGCCAATCTCTACATTATGGCCAACGTGCACCAGATTATCGATTTTCGTGCCCCGGCGAATGATGGTCCCATCAAGCGCGCCACGATCCACGGTGGAGTTAGCGCCGATCTCAACCTGATCTTCGATTTCAAGACGCCCGACCTGGGGAAAGGGAAAATAGCGGCCGGTCTGTTCATCGCGCACATAACCAAAGCCGTCGCTGCCCAGCACCGCACCGGCATGAATGACCACCCGGTTGCCGATGGTTGTAGACGAGTAGATCGTGACCTTCGGATAGATGCGACAGTTGCTGCCGATTTTCACTCCCGCCGACAGCACACAACCGGCTCCAATGAAAGTGTTGTCTCCGATCTGGACGTTTCTGCCGATTACTGCCAGTTCAGCAATGCTGACATTTTTACCGATGCTGGCGGATCGATCGACCAGCGCGCTGGGATGAACTCCGACGGGCGGGGTAGTCGCAGGGAATATGAGGGCTGCGGCTTGGGCAAACGTCAACCGGGGCTGCGAGGAAATCAGCAGCGGCTTGGTCGAAGAAAGGTTGGCCGCGAATTCCCCGCCGACGATTGCCGCCGCGGCCGAACGCAACGCGTCATCCAATCGTGAGGCCTGCTCAACGAATACCAGGTCTCCGGCCTTCGCAGACTGAACGCTGGCAACTGCAGAGACAGTCGCGTCCTGGCCGATAAGCCGCGATCCGGTTTGAGCGGCGATTTCACTAAGCAGCCGTGGCATGGGTTCTTTTTATACGTTTGCCGCAGTAATTGAAAGCACGAGCGCTACAATGCAGGGGTGGAGCGAAAGATCTTTTGGACTTCGTTCACAGTCCTCGGGCTTCTTGCCGATTTTCTACTGCCAATCTGGTGGGCGCTCGCGGCCACCATCCCGATTGCCTTTGCCAGCTGGTGGATCGCCTACCGCAGTGATTGGTTCTAGATTCGCCTACCACTGCCAACGTTAAAAGCATAAACCGCAAAGAGCGCGAAGTTGATCGCATAGGACGAAAAAGAGAGGGGGTATCAGTACAATCCCGCCTCTCCGGGCGGCCTGGTCTTCCAGCGGCGATGCACCCACAACCACTGGTCCGGATACTGACGAATTTTTCCCTCAATTACCGAGGTGAACAGCTGTGTGTTCGAAACGATGTCCGCTTCCTCGTCGCCGGTGCGAATCAAAGTCAGCGCCGGATCAAACAGCAGCCGATACTTGCCAAGCTGCGAGTCCCACACGGTGAATCCGGGCACCACGGTGGCATCGGTGCGCATGGCGATGCGGGCCACTCCGCTTGCGGTGCATGCATCGATCCCAAAGAACTTCACGAACACGCCTTGCGGTGGCGTCATGTTCGTATCCATCAACACGCCCGCGGTCTCTCCGCCCCGCATGGCAGCCAGCAACCCGCGAACGTTCTCATCTTTGTCGAGCATGCGGTTACCGTGCAGGGTGCGGTACTCCCGCGTGAGCTGGTCCATGTAGGGATTGTCCAGCGACCGCATAAGCACGTGCAGCGGATGCCCGTAAAGCGAATGCGCAAAGGCTGACAGTTCCCATCCGCCTAGATGAGCGGTCAGAAACAAGACGCCTTTGCCGCGCTGTAAGGCCTGTTCGAAATTCCCAAAGCCGTCGTACACCACTACTTCGCTGACGTTATCCCGCGTGTAGGTTGGGAACAGGCACACTTCCGCCAACTGTCGGCCGAGGGATGTAAACACACCTTTCAGAATGCGGGTGCGCTCCTGGGCGCTCTTTTCCGGAAAGGCCAGCTGCAGATTGCGTTCTCCCACCCGCCGCAGCTTTACGTGAAACAGATAAACAACCCTGCCCAGGGCGATGCCGAATGCGCGTGCCAGTGGCCGTGGCATGAGGCCGATGAGCTTGATGAAGAACCACGCGACGGCGTATTCAAGCCGATAACGCATTCAGAGGGAAGCGTGACGATGCAGCATACCAACCCGCATTTTCTACTTCTTCTCTTCGTTCGCAGCTGCCGGAGCCGGCGTTCCTGAGGCCGTCTGCGCCCACTTTGACAGCGTACTCAAGAACGGATATGCCGCTTGCGGCGCTTCGATGGTGCCCTTGAGCGACGTATTGAACGGGACCATGCGTCCGTAAAACTCGCGCGTGCTGCCTTTGTCCTGCTCGATGACGGCGCCATTCAACGCCAGCCCGGCGAATGCGCCGCGCGCACGCGAGTAGCTGAGCACCTGAGCCTTGAGTTTCCAATCGGTATCGGCGGCGGCATGCCGGCCGACCGGACCGGCGGCGACACTGGCATCGGCCCCGAGTTTGAACTGACTGGATAGCAGGTTCTTCATCCCCTGATCGTTCATGATCAGCATCACCAGGTCAATCGCCTGTCCGCCGATCTGCAGGCCGAAACTGCCACCCTTGATGGTGAAGAAAGCAGGAGCGCTCCAGCCCTTGGTTGTCCGGCAGCTGGCCACGCCGCGTCCAAAACGGGCACCCACGATAAAGCCGCCATTCAACATGGTCGGCACCACCGCCACGCATTCTGCCGATCCCAGAACTTCTTCAGGTATCCGCTGATCAGGCGCGGACTCAATCTCGTCCAGCACAGTGGAGGCAGCCTGAATACGTTCAGCCGTCTTCATCTTGCTTTCGGCGGCAAACGAACTGATGGCCAGAGACACTACAACGCAGAAGCCAATGAAAACTTTCATAATGGGAGACGCTCCTCAGTATCAGAGTGTCTGATTGTAAAGGATTCGCTAGAGGAAAAGATGGTTTGGAGTTTTAGAGGAAAAGATGGTTTGGAGTTTTAAGGTTCAGCCAAGTTATGGCTGAAAATAATTCGGGGTTGGCAGCGGTGACCCTAATCCCCACTCCCAACCCCGTCTCCCAGGTTCTGTGGTAGGTGAGATGAGTATGCTGGCGGCAACTAAATCGAACAAGATTACTTGGGTCAGTGTCCTAAAGTAACCTGCCCGCCGTGACCCTATTTCGCCGTAACCAGCGAATGGGTGATGGCATGCACCGAGAGCGCAATGCGGTTCTGCACCCCAACTTTACGCATCAGCTTGGCCACATGCGCTTTCACGGTGCGCTCTTCAATCCCCAATGCCGCGCCAATTTCTTTGTTGGAACGCCCCGCAACCAGCATCTCCAGAACTTCTTTTTCGCGATCGGTAAACGTCACCCGGCCCGCCGGGAAGATGCGTCCCGGGGCTGAACTCACCCGTTCGATGAACATCGAGAGCACTTTGCGCGGAGCCCATACTGATCCCTGGTTGACTATGCGGATGGCCTGCACGAACTCTACGGCTGAGGCTGCTTCATCCACATAACCCTTCGCACCCGAGGCTATGGCCTTCAGAATGGTCTCTTCGTCCATACCTGAGCCGGTTACAATGATCTTTAGGTCGGGGCGGCTGGCCTTCAGACTGGCCATCACATCAAAGAGATTCTGGCCGCTACGATTGCCGAGCAGAATCAGATCAACATCCTGCAGAGTGCTGATGTCCGGCAGCGACGCGGAAACCAGTTCCAGGTCGTTTTCCGAATCAAACAGTGCCCGGAATCCTACGAATCGCAGCGGGTCGCTTTCGACCACGGCAATGCGGATGGACGGCTTTTTAGTGGGTACAGCTTTCATCGCGGTTGCAGCCTTCATGGACTTTATCCTCTGGTTGAGGTACTTGGCGACTAAGCATAGCGCAATAGTTGTGGATAACAACGATTTGGGATTACTCTGACGATTACGCCAGTAATGTCGGCCAACCCAGGGGAAGAGGGCGGAAAAACATGAAAACCGGCTGGTTCAATCTGATGCGACGGATCGCGACCGTGTTTCTGCTCTCGGCCCTGGTCGCAGCCCAGGCCGCTTACCAGCCCAAATTCCGCGGCGATCCGGCCAAATCTGATTCAGAAGCCGCCGCGCTCGGTTACATGCGTACCGTACTCCGCGCCCAGAAACTCTATAAAAAGAAGAACGAGCATTACGCTACTTCCCTGGCGGCCCTGGTTCACACAGGATCGTTTACCAAACGCATGGTCAATACTGAACGTGGCGACTACACCGTCGGCTTCCGCGCCAAAAAAGACAAAGACACCTTTCAACTCACCATGACTCCCAAGCAGATGGACGCCGAACATCGTTCCTTTTACGCCGATGAAGACGGCACCATCCACGCCGACGACCAGGGACCTGCAAGCGAAACATCTCCTGTGCTCAAGTAATCATCAGGACAGCGTGATCGTAAGGGCCATCGCGGCTCGCAAGCGTGCGGGTTCGGTATGACAGGTATAATTTCAAGTCTTCAGAAAAAGTGAGGGATCATGCCGGTCGGAACTGCGTTTCACGAGAGAACGTTTGCGCTCTGCCAAAGCTTGAATTATCGCGAGTGGTCAGGATATTACACGGTCAGCGTGTACGAGGTGCATCATGAGCACGAGTACAACGCGATCCGGAACGCGTGCGCGCTGATCGATATCACGCCACTTTACAAGTATCTGGTTACCGGACAAGACGCGACCAAGCTGGTGAACCGAGTGATCACGCGCGACATCAAGAAGGTCGCGGTGGGGCAGGTGATCTACTGCTGCTGGTGCGACGAGCAAGGCAAAGTGATTGACGACGGGACGATCACGCGACTGGAGGAGAACAAATACCGCTGGACGGCGGCTGATCCGAGCCTGAGATGGTTCAGGCAGAACGCACTGAACATGGATGCTCAGATCGAGGATATTTCGGAACGCACGGCGGCGCTGGCGTTGCAGGGGCCGACTTCAGGAACGCTGTTGAAGTCGGTGGCAGAGGCGGATATTGCAAACCTGAAATATTTCCGTATGACCGGCGGGAAGATTGCGGGCGTGCCGGTGGACATATCGAGGACGGGTTACACGGGAGATCTTGGCTATGAAATCTGGGTGCCGTGGAGTGACGCGGTGAAGGTTTGGGACGCGCTGATGGACAAGGGGAAACAGTTTGATATCCATGCGGCGGGGATGCTGGCACTGGATGTGGCGCGAGTCGAGGCAGGACTGTTGCTGATTGAGGTGGACTACAGCAGCAGCAAAAAGGCGCTGATTTCATCGCAGAAGTATTCTCCGTACGAACTTGGTTTCGAGAAGATGGTGCATTTGCAGAAGGAAAATTTCGTGGGCAAGGCGGCGCTGGAGCGCGATCACAAGCAGGGAGTGCCGAGACAGCTGGTTGGACTGGAAATTGACTGGAACGAAGTGGAGGCACGCTACGACAAGTTTGGACTGTCACCGGCGGCGCCGAGCCAGGCATCGCGCGTGCCTGTTCCGCTTTATCTGGAAGGTAAGCAGGTCGGCAAGGCGACCACAACGACCTGGTCTCCGGTGCTGAAGAAACTGATCGCTCTGGCCAGCGTGGACACAGCGCATGCGAAGCTTGGAACGAAGCTGCAGATGGAGATCACGATCGAAGCCATGCGGCAGAATGTGACGGCGCAGGTGGTGAAGTTGCCGTTCTTTAATCCGGCGAGAAAGACGGCGGTGCCGGTCTAGGGTTTGCGTAGGGGCAGCCGCCCTCGGCTGTCGCCAGGTGGCTGTGGCAGCTCGCGCAAGATCCCTCGCTCCGCGAAGAAAAGCGCTTCGCTCGGGATGACATCTTCCAAGTTTTTTTACGTAGTCTGTGCGGCTCTCTTCTTTCCGTTCCAGTACAGTCCCGCGCCGATGACAAAGAGGAGGACGGAGCCTCCGGCCACTTTCAAAACGGCGAGCGGCTTGTTGGGATCGTCGGGTTGAGGGACAACCGAAATCACAATCGTAAAAGTGGTCATAATCAAGCCGACGATCGAGATCAGCACGGCGACGGGCTTTCCGCCGGGCACGCGGATAATTTCCGGGCCGGCGGGTTCGTTCTGCAGTTTGATCATGGAAGCGAACACGTAAAGGTACGGAATGAAGTACACGATTACGGTCATACTCGCCATCACATCGTAAGCGCCTTTTACAGTTGTTCCTGCCTGGCCTAGAAAAATGAACAGCACGCCGATGAAATATTGCGTGAGCAGCGCAACGCAGGGAGTTTTCCAGCGCGGGTGCAGGTGGCCGAAAGCAGGCGGAAGAAAGCGATCAATGCCGGCAACAAACGGCAGGCGGGCGACGGCGGCGAGATAGGCCCCGGCGGCGCTGACGTTGCTGAGACAGATCAGGAATGCAGCGACCGGCAGAGTCCAGCCATAGCCCACGCGCTCGACCGTCTTGGCGACCGCCTGCACCAGTCCCTGGAGATTGCTGACTTCGCCTGAGGGCAGGGCGACCAGCACGCCAAGCGTGCCGATGATGTAGCAGAAGGCCACGGTGATTCCGGCGAAGAAGATTGCCCAGGGCACGGTCTTGCGCGGGTTCTTGATTTCTCCACCCATGAATGATCCAGTCTCAGCGCCGCCAAAGGCGAAGATCAGCAGCGACCAGAAAATCATGTCGTTGAGACTGATGTGGGGCGTCATGGAGCGAACCGTGAACGGGTTTGCGGAGCCGAAGCGGTGCCATGCGATCGCACCCATCACAACGATGATCACGGCGGGAATCCACATGGCGAAAGCGCCGATGTTGTGCAGCCATTTGCCCACGTCGAGGCCGATGATGTTGAGAAACGTCGCGAGCGAAAGGGTGACGAGAGAAAAGATTATGTAGAACCTTGAATCATGGGAGAGATGTCCCCATTCGTGCAGGCGCACATAGATCAGGTTGCTGGCGGCGAAGTAGAGCACGGCTGGGAAATAGGGGAGATTGCTGGTCCAGTAGGTCCAGGCGGACATGAAGCCGGAGAAATTGCCGAAGGCGCGCTTGCTCCAGACGTAGAGGCCGCCTTCGTTTGGGTAGCGCGAAGAGAGTTCGACGACTGAAAGCGCGAGCGGCAGGTAGAAGAACAGCCAGGAGCCGATCCAGATGACGACGGAACTGGGGCCAGCGGATGCGGCTGTGGCGATCCAGCGCAGGCTGATGCCGGTGACGGCATAGAAGAGAACCAGGTCACGGAAGCCCAGAACCCGCTTAGGAGTATCGATTGCGGATTGTTCGGTGGCCTGGACGGCGGTTTCAGGGATATCCAATCGTGTGCACCGGGTGGCATCTTAAATGGCCGAGTGTGTGCAGGAAAGCCGCAGACATTAGCGCAGGCCCGGATTTCTGATCCGGGCGTGTCGAGGACCCGTCCCTACATGGCCCGTGGCTTGTTCGAGGCTCGTTTCCAATAGAGATAACCGGGAACTCCAAGCAGGACAATTCCGGTTCCTGCGGCGGCCTCGAGCGGCCGAGTGATGATGGTGTTCAGCGTCCAGGCGGCGCCGAACAGAACGTAAACAGCAGGTAGCCAGGGATAGCCGGTGCAGCGATAGGGCCGAGGCACGTCGGGCCGCTTTTTGCGCAGGATGAACAGTGCGACTACGGTCAGCGTGTAAGACAGAACCATGCCGTAAATCACGTAGGTATAAAGCTGATCGTAGCGGCCGCTCACGGCAAGGATGGCGGCCCAGATACCTTGCGCGATCAGGCTGAAGGCAGGTGTGCGCCACTTGGGATGGATTTCAGCCACCCGCCGGAAGAAAACGCCGTCCTGTGCCATCGCCAGGTAAACGCGCGCGCCCGACAGCGTGCAAGTGGCGGCGGCGCTGAAACAGGAGACAGCTATCATCATTGAAAGCCAGACTGCCGCGCCCGGCGAGAACAGAACTTTTGCGGCTTCATGCGCAATAGTTTCGTGTTGAGCAATGTCCGACAGCGGCATCGCGTACACGTAGGCGACGTTCATGGAGAGATAAATCGCGGCGACAGCAAGCACGCCGAGAACCATGGACTTTGCGACATTGCGGCGAGGGTCTTTGATTTCTCCAGCCACCCAGGTGACGTAGACCCATCCGTCATATGCCCAGAAGACAGCAATGAGTGCCACGCCCAT
>Ga0310810_10000454_pt1 | contig 41985 bp, 38 predicted proteins | sample NCmetagenome_FD_207641 | JGI IMG/M metagenome (GOLD analysis project Ga0310810, IMG submission 207641) | Soil microbial communities from experimental microcosm in Duke University, North Carolina, United States - NC | ecosystem: Engineered > Artificial ecosystem > Soil microcosm > Unclassified ...
CGAAGGTGCCAGACCCAAGGTGTTGGTTGGAAGTTGTGTAGTATGTGTTGTTTAGTGACTGATTGGCCCCGTAGCTCAGTTGGATAGAGCAGCGGTTTCCTAAACCGTTGGTCGGCGGTTCGACTCCGCCCGGGGCCTCCAGTTCTCAGAAAATTTTGTAGTAGCGCCTTTCGCGAAGACGAGAAATTACAGTTCCCTCCAGCCGCTTCCTGAATCCGCACTGCGACCGGAACCAGGCTCTGCGTCGGCAAATTCTTCCGCTTGATGAAAGTATTTGCTCAACCTTTCGCGAAGCTGCAACCGTGCTCGCCAGGAGCGGGCCTTGACCGCGGCCACACTCAGCCCCAGTGCCTTCGCCGCCTGCTCCAGTGAGAGTCCCTCAATGTCCCGCAGCACGAAAACCACCCTCAAACTCGGACCCAGCTCGTGTAAGGTTCTGCGAAGGATCTCCTGCAACTCGGTAGCTCTATATAGTTCCTCCGGATTCGGAGCCCAATCCGCGACATCGATCGGGAGTTGTTCTTCTTCTGCCTCAAAATCGTTGTCGATAGAAGTCTCTGCTATCTGGCGCCGCTTTCGCAGCTTCATCAAAGACTCGTTCAAAGCAATACGGATCAGCCAGGTGGAGAATTTTGAATTCTCCCGGAATTGTTCCAGGTTTCGAAAGGCCTTCAGAAACGCCTCCTGAACCACGTCCTGGGCGTCTTCCCGGTTGCGGGTGAGGTGTTGAGCGATACGAAACAGCTGGCGGTCGTATCGCTTTACCAGCTCCTCGAAGGCAGCGATATCCCCCATTTTGCTGGCATGCACCAGGGACAGGTCATCGCTTGCGGTTCCGTTCATGGCAAATTGTGCTGGTTGCTGGCACACATGCTTTTCTCGTTTCTCCAGTTTCGGCCCGATGCTGGATCAGTTCGGGCCCCAGGCTAGGGCACGAATCTGTACCCGACCCGGTGAACGGTTCGAAAATGAACCGGGCGGGCCGGATCTTTTTCAAGTTTCTGGCGCAGTTTCAAGACGTGGTTGTCGACCGTACGGGTCTCAGGGTAGTCCTGATATCCCCACGCCTCATTCAGCAATTCGCCCCGCGAAAACACTCGATCTGGATTTGACAGGAAGCATTTGAGAGTTTTGAACTCCTGGACAGTCAGGGGGATTGGTTCACCTGACGATCGACTCACTTTCATTCTCGTAAAATCAATGCAAATATCCGCAAACCGGGCGACATTACGCCTGGCTTGGGAATCAGAATCACGAACGAACTCCAGGACGCGGGCGATCAGTTCTTTCCAGCTGAAAGGTAAAAGAACCGCTGGCCCGGCAGCGAAAACCGGCTCCGCCGAGGATTTTCGGATAGTTTCCCACTCACGCCGGCGGACCAGTGCCACCTGGTAGTTATCCGATTCAAACATGTTCGGGAGAGCCAGAGGGTGCCGGGGATTGTCGCCGGTTGCCGAATTAGTTCCGATCTCCTTCGTGATCTCGGAGAATGACAACTCACGGTCTCGATCGTGTGGGTTGATCGGCATGAATTCTTGTCGTGTACGCTGCCCCATGCGCTGTGGATAACGGAAATTCAGCGAACTCTCATGTGCCATCGTCCGGTCCCTTCCACCGCCAGCGTTAGCTGCAAGCACTGCGGCGTGCTCAGTGCGCTTGATCCAGCTGCGCGACAGGTTTATACGTCGGGTGACCTTGCGTCAATTCACTGCAACTTTTCCCTGCATAAGCAATACATTTCCAGATAAGTTGCTGATTCTGCGTTATCTATTGATCGATATGTCCTGGCACGTTGTACAAACATGCTAGACTTCGACGCACGCCGTATGGGGCCATCGCGGCATACTTCCGTTGTGCGGTTCGGGACTTACGAAATTGCTCTCCATTCGGGAGAGCTTCGCAAGGCGGGTGTGCGCATCCGGGTGCAGCAGCAACCACTAAGGCTGTTGGAACTCTTATTGGAGCGCCCTGGAGAGGTTGTCACCAGGGAAGAACTCCGCAGTCGAATATGGCCCAATGAGAGTTTTGGCGATTTTGATCAGGCGGTCAACGTTGCTATCGCGAAGCTGCGGGGTGCGTTAGGGGACTCGGCCGACAACCCACGATTTATTGAGACTCTTCCCCGGCGCGGCTACCGCTTCATTGCGGAAGTGGCCGTAGTCGGTCCGCCTGCCGGCAGGCTGGAGCCTGAGCAGGCAGTCTCCCAGTCACAAGCAAGTGCTCCGATGGAGCTGGTCGCGAAGCCGCCCGCCCGCAAACGTTCCCCTTGGCAGACGCTGGACCTGGGGAAGACGCTCGGCCTGGTGCTGGTCGCGGTGCTGTTAATGGTGACGGTTTGGATATCTCTCCAAAGAAGCCGCCAGCCGACCAATATCTTGTCTGCCAGTCCGGTACGCTCACTCGCAGTACTCCCGCTGGAAAACCTCTCTGGTGATTCCGAGGATTACTTTGCTGACGGCATGACCGACCAGCTGATTACGGATCTGGCGCAGATCAGCGCACTGCGTGTGATCTCTCGCACTTCGATCATGGCGTACAAAGGCGTGCGCAAATCGTTGCCGGAGATCGCGCGCGAATTGAACGTTGACACCGTAGTGGAAGGTACGGTGCTGCGTTCCGGCAAACAGGTTCGAATCACGGCGCAGTTGATTCGAGCTCCCGCCGACAAGCACCTGTGGGCCCAGAGTTACGAAGGCGATGTCCGCGATACCCTGGCGTTGCAGAAGACGGTGGCGCGCGCGATCGCCGAGCAAATCCGCATCGAACTGACTCCACAGGAAGAAACCGTGCTGGGGAACGTGAAGATGGTAAATCCGGAAGCCTACGAAAATTACCTGAAGGGACGATACTTCTGGAATAAGCGAAATGAAGATGGCTTGAAAAAGGCCGCCTACTACTTCGATCAGGCAATCAAAAACGATCCAAATTACCCTTTACCCTATACCGGGCTGGCGGACATATACCAGGTGAGTGAACGTCCGCAGCTTGCCAGGAAAGCGGTTGACAAAGCGCTTGACCTGGATGATGGACTGGCCGAGGCACACAATTCCCTGGCCAGGCTGCTTTACCTGTTCAATCGGGACTGGGAGGGCGCGGACAGGGAATTCAATCGCGCCCTGGAAATTGATCACAACTACGCTCCCGCCCACCACTGGTATTCCATGTACCTGGCGCGGAAAGGCCGCAGCGCGCAGGCGGTGGCCGAAGCCGAGAAGGCACACGAATTGGATCCATTGTCGCCGGTGGTGGGCGCCAACCTGGCAAAAATCCTTCAGGAAGCGGGCCAGGATGATAAAGCGATCGCGCAAGCTAAAAGTACGCTGGATCTGGAACCCAATTTCGCGGTGACCCACGCCGTGCTTGGCATCGCGTACCAGGATAAGGGCATGTATACCGACGCGATTGCCGAATACAAGAAAGCGTTGCAGCTGGGAGGTTCGGCCGAGGAAATACGCGGGCTTCTTGGCTACGCTTACGCTGCGTCAGGAAACCAAACCGATGCGAAAAAGACAATTGCCGAACTAAAAACATTGTGGCCTGCGCAACCCCGTGCTGCTCTGGATCTGGCGGTAGTATTTTCCGGATTGGGTGATAAGGAGAATGCCCTGTACTGGCTGGACAAGGCCCAGGAGATGCATGTGAGCGACCTGATCGGAATCGAACTGGACCCGCATTTTATTAAGCTGCGAGGTGATCGAGGCTTTCAAGCATTAGTGCAAAAAGTGGGAGTACCCAAGTGAGCGTCGGTGCGTTTTTCCACCTAACGCCCTCCACATAGCTTGCCCCAATCATGCTCGAGGCCGAATATCCGACCGGCGGGAGAGTAAGCGGCTGGCGATGACGCTGAGTTCATCATCGTCGCACTGACGTTGAAATCTTTCGTACCCGCATGCGCGGCCAGACGATGATTTTTATCTTCTTCTCCTCTCCTCGTCTCCTTGTCTTCCTGGGCAAGCATGTAGAAAAGATGGCGGTTTCCATCCATCGCTGCGTTCTGCCAGTTTCGATTTCCGAGTCTTTGTAAGAATCAGTGACATGCTTTGACCGTTTCGCGCATTAGTGGACAGGGAGGTGTCAGATGCGCTCGTTTCTCTCAGGGGCGCGGCTGACGTGAGGCGCACGCCTCTAGAGTACCGTTCTCGTTCCTGACCGGAATCTTCTCAAAAAGTTGAGCTACTAAAGGTGATTTGTGCCCCAGTGTGGCTACGATCGCGTCTCGATCGTTCAGTGATGACACCAGCTTTCCGGGCAACCGATTACATGGAGGATTGCAATGAAAGACGTACGCAGACAAGGAACTTCTTCGCGTATCAACTCGCCGCTGCTGTTGGTATTGCTTACCGTAATGTTCTCGGTTCGAGTGGTTGCGGCCGTGCCCGATCCAGTATTGCAGTGGATCGGCATCATGAATACTACGGTGCTTGCGGGAGGGACCAATCCGCTGGCGACGACTCGGGTTGTGGCTCTGGTTTCAGGATCGATGTTTGACGCAGTTAATGGCATCGACCCACGCTTCGCGCCGTTGCACGTTACAACGGAAGCGCCGGCATCCGCTTCGCAACGCGCAGCAGCGATCCAGGCTGCATTTGTGATGCTGGTCAAACTCTATCCCGCACAGAGCGGCGCTTTGAAGGCACAACGAGATGCTTCGATCGCAGCGATCGCGGCCCAAGAAAGCGCGGCTTCAGTAACTGCCGGCGTGCAATGGGGACAACGGGTGGCCAGTGCGTTTTGGGGCTGGCGCCTCAGCGACGGCCTTAGCCCTGAACCGCCACCCTTCCGCGGAGTGGAAAGTCTGGCAGGTACGCCAGCCGCTGTCGGTGCCTGGCGGCCAACGCCTCCATTCAACGCCTCTGGTGCCGCACCGCAGTTTGCCAGCATGACTCCCTGGGTAATTATTCGGCCAAGTCAGTTTCGATTGCCGCCGCCACTAGCACTCTCCAGCGCTGAGTACCTTGCGGATTACAACGAAGTGCGCACCATGGGAGTTTTCGATGGTTCGGGAAGAAGCAGCGACCAGTCCGAGCTGGCGCTTTTCTGGGCGGGCAACACGCCGCTATATTGGAACCGCATCGCGTTACAGATTGCCGCCGCGCGGTCGCTGACTCTGTCGCAAAACGCGCATTTGTTCGCGCTGATGAATGTCGCCATTGCCGACGCAGGAATTGCGTGCTGGGACAGCAAATATCGATATGTGTTCTGGCGCCCGATCACGGCCATTCGTGACCCTGGGAGCGTAAATTCCGACGCGGCCTGGATTCCCTGGCTTCCCGGAACCCCAGCACATCCCGAGTATCCATCCGGCCATTCGACGGTCAGTGGCGCGGCCGCATTCATACTGAGTCAGAAATTCGGGGACAGCACAACTTTCACCGTGACCTCTGACGTGCGGCCTGGTACACGGTCGTTTCCGAGTTTCTCGGCTGCTGTCGCTGAGATAGCAGACGCGCGCGTGTTTGGTGGCATTCATTACCGAACCTCATGCGTGCGCGGAAACTTACTCGGTCAGTCAGTCGGCCACTATGTTTTGGTTCATGCCATGAGGTGAGTCTGCAGGTGGGGCAGGTTTGACCATTGTCGAAGCATGAGCTGCGCTCAAGCGCAGCTCATGTGTACTCGAGGGACATAGTTTCTGGCTCTATCCGGCTCACAACCCTCCCGTCTATCATGTAGTCTCTCTTGCGTGTTCTCTTCGAAATCTTCGGCCAGACCCTGAGCACGCTCTGGGCGCACAAGCTGCGCTCATTTCTTACCATGTTCGGAATTGCATGGGGCGTGGGCTCGCTGCTGCTGCTGGTGGGCCTGGGAGAAGGTTTCCGCTCCGGCAACAAAAAACAATTCAGCGACCTGGGCGAAAACGTAATGTTCATCTGGTCTGGACGCGCCCCCGCCTTGAACGGCAGTTTCACCGGACTTCGCCAGTACTACCTGACCGAGAATGACTATGACGACGTCGTGCGCGAGGCGCCCCATGTCAAAATCGCTGTGCCGGTGCTTTCCCGTGGCGACGTTCGGGCAGTCAGCGAGTTCTTCAACAGCAGCGGCCAGTTGCTTGGCGTACCCCCGGCTTTCAACCAAATCCGCTACATTCCCATCGACGATGGACGGTGGATGAACGATCTCGATAATTCAGAAAAGCGCGCCGTGGTGGTGCTTGGTGATGAAGCGCGCCGCGTGCTTTTTCCCGGCCGTCCATCAGTGGGCAGTATCATCCTGCTGAACGGCATTCGCTTCCAGGTGGTTGGCACTCTGAAGCGCATCGGCCACGGCGACAATAACACTCTCAATCTGCGCATTTTCATTCCTTACAACACTATGCGCCAGTACTATCCCCCGACCGGCGTGGGCGAGTTGCAGAATGCCATCAATTTCATCAACTATCAGCCGGTCAGCCGCGAAGTGCACGAGCTGGCTCGGCAGGAAGTCCACAAGATCATTGCGCGCAATCACGGTTTCGACTATCAAAACCCCGATTCGTTCGATGAATGGGACACTATTCGCACCGTAGACCAGATCGGAAAGATCTTCGACGCCATGAATGTGTTCCTCGGCAGCGTAGGCCTGGTTACGCTGGCATTGGGCGCCATTGGAATCGTCAACGTAATGCTGGTGGCCGTGGCCGACCGCACCCGCGAAATCGGACTTCGTAAAGCGCTGGGCGCCACTAACCGCAGCGTCATGTTCCAATTCTTTGTAGAAGGAGCTTTTCTCACGCTGGTCAGTGGCGTGATCGGGATGGCGGGAGCGGCCGCAATCATGGCCGGGCTGGCGCAATTGCCGCAGCCGCCAGGCTTCGATACGCCGCGCCTGGTTCCGACCACTGCGGTGCTGGCGATATCATCACTGGCGGTCGCCGGTATTCTCGCGGGGCTGTACCCGGCGAGCAAAGCTGCGGCTCTGCAACCCGTCGAGGCCTTGCGAAAAGAGTAGCCATGAAGCGTGATCTTCTACAGCAGGCTTATGACGCAATGCGGCACGACCTTCGCAAGACCGTGCTTACTATGTTGGGCATGGCCTGGGGCATTGCGACCGTGGTTCTGCTGCTGGCCTACGGCGAAGGTTTTGGCCGCGCCGTTCAGAACATCTTCGAAGCTTTTGGCGCCACTGCCATCGGCATCTTTCCCGGCCGCACCTCCCAGCAGGCTGGCGGAAACAAGGCCGGCGTGCAGGTGCGTTTCACCAACGACGACATTGAGATGATTCGCAACGTGGTGCCGCTCGTCCGCCACGTTTCCCGTGAATCGGATAAAGAGTGCACCGTCCAGTACGGGCCGCGCAGATTTACTTTGCCAGTGCAGGGAACCGATCCCACCATTGCCGACATATGGAACCTGGATATTTCATCCGGGCGCTTTTTTAACGATCAGGACAATGCCAGCCACGGCCTGGTCGCAGTCATCAGCTCCGAAGCCAGAGACAAGCTGTTTTCGGGAATCAGCCCGGTAGGCGATTCCATTCGTATTAACGGCGTGAGCTTTCAGGTGATTGGGGTGATGCGCCCGCGCATGCAGGAAGGCGATAATGACATCAATCGCGTCATTTATATCCCGTTCAACTCCATGGACGTTCTGCAGGACACGCACTACCTGGGCGGGATCTGGATTGACTCGGTCGGGCTCGACAATAATCATCTGACCAAAATAGTCCGCGACTCTCTCGCTCTGGCGCATGGCTTCAAGCCCGACGATGAGCGCGCGGTACAGATTTTCGATGCACAAAAACAGCTCTCGCAATTCGCGATCATCAGCCTCGGGCTTAAGGTGCTGCTGGCCTTCATCGGGACCGTTACCCTCGGCATCGGCGGTATCGGCCTGGCCAACATCATGCTGGTCAGCGTTACTCAACGTACGCGCGAAATCGGCGTCGAAAAAGCACTGGGCGCCCGCAGACGGGATATTCTGTTCCAGTTTCTGGCAGAAGCTATGGTGATAACCGCGGTGGGCGGCCTGTGCGGAATCCTGCTTTCTTATGTCGTTTCGTTTTCTGTCGGCACTCTGACTCTGTACAGTGCACTGGCCAAGCATGGCGAAGCGGGTGATATTCGATTGATTGTCGCGCCCAAGATTGTCCTGATCGCGACCGCCATCCTGGCTGTGGTCGGTGTAATCAGCGGCATGTTTCCCGCGGTCCGCGCCTCGAAGCTCGACCCAATCGAAGCGCTGCGCTACGAATGACAACTATGCTCCGAACCATGGTTCTGATTACGATTCTGACAATGGCAAATATTGAAGCAGGCTCCGCGCAGTCAAGGACCGAGGTGCTGCTGGTCGCTAACCAGGGAGACCACACTATCAGTCTGCTCGATCCGGCGAGCGGGAACCTGCTCAAAAATGTCCGCACTAACGGCGATCATGCGCATGAAATCGCAGTATCGCCTGACGCGCACCTTGCATATCTTCCTATTTACGGCGACTCCGGTGTGGGCCGGCCCGGAACCGATGGTCGCACCATTGAAGTGCTTGATTTCGCCACGCACACCATCACTCATACCATCGATCTCGGCCGTCCCACGCGTCCGCACTGGGCAGGTTTCGGAGCCGATGGAATGCTCTACGTTTCCGCAGAACTCGCGGAGGCGATGGATGTGATCGATCCGAAAACGCTCAAAGTCGTCGCTTCGATTCCGACTGGAGCCCCGCAATCCCACATGGTCGTGTTTTCCCATGACGGAGCCAGGGCTTACACCTCGAACGTGAACAAAGGCAGCGTCAGCGTGCTCGATCTTGCCGCGCGCAAACTGATCAAAGTGATTCCGGTGAGCGAGACGGCACAACGCATCTCGATTTCCGCGGATGACCAATTTGTCTTCACGGCCGACCAGACACAGCCGCGCATGGCTGTGATTGATACGCACCAGCTGAAAGTGAGCAGATGGATTGACCTGCCCTCGGTCGGATTCGGCAGCACCGCCACGCCGGATGGCAAGTGGCTGCTGGTCACGCTCCCGCAAACCGATCAGATAGTCGTGATCGACCTGGCAAGTTCCAAGCTCGTTCAAACTGTGGCCGTGCCCTCTCATCCGCAGGAGATTCTGGTTCGCCGCGACAAACCGATCGCTTACGTGTCATGCAATCAAAGTGGCAAGGTTGTTGTTTTAAATCTGCAGACCTGGAAGATCGAGCGAGCTTTTACGGCCGGGCCGGGGGCTGATGGCCTGGCCCTTGCAATCGGCAGATAATTCAGATCACCATGGAACTCTTAAATATGTCACGCAGCGGCGCGTTTTTGCTCGCCTGGGCATAGAAATATTTCGCGCTCGCATGTCCGCCGGTATTGTTCGGCTGTTGCTCTCGTACAGAGTTCGCTGTATTTCGTAACAATTAAATCCCCGCATGCTCATCATCATTTGTCCCTAAGCGGCTACGCTGCAACAACGCCCATCCAGCTACTCTCGAATTTGCGTTCTGCAATCAACCTTTGGCTGACCGCATGCTTCCAAGTCCTGAATTAAGCAAACCGAACTCGGAGGTTTTATGAATTCAAAGTTTCTCGGACTGTCCGCAGTCCTGTTACTCGCGGTAGGTACTCTGTGCGCGCAATCGTCATCCGTGCCAGGCCAGGAGTATCCCTCGCAATCGCCTTCTACGCAGTCGCCTTCGGCTCAGCCTTCAACGCCGCCGGCACAAACCCCGGACACTCAGGCTCCGCCACCATCGCAGGCTCCTGATCAGACCGCGCCGTCCAGCCAGACCGCGCCGCCCGACCAGAGCGGCACGGCTTCAACCACCGATTCCACTGCCGGCACACAGACCTTTACCGGAACGGTTGTGAAGCAGGGCGACAAATATGTTCTGCAGGATTCCGCCAGCGGCAAGAGCTATGAGATCGATCATCAGGATCAGGTGAAGCAGTTTGAAGGCAAGCGGGTTCGCGTTCACGGTACTCTGGACGCAAGCGGCAACATGATCCACATTCAGTAGCGTGATCTTTCGTTAATGACGGGCCGGCGCAAGCCGGCCTTTTTCGTTCACCCCTGCAGCTTCACTGTCGGGAGGAACTGCGGCTTGGTCCGGGCCTTGGTCAGCTGCTCGAATGCATACGCAATCTTCAGCAACGCCGGCTCGCTCCACGCGCGTCCGAAGAATGAGACGCCAACCGGCAATCCGAACACAGATCCCGCCGGCACCGTGATGTCCGGATATCCCGCGACTGCGGCCGCGTTTGAACTCCCGCCACCTGCATGATCTCCATTCACCAGATCGGAAAGCCACGCCGGACCTGCGGTCGGTGCCATGATTGCGTCGAGCTGATTCTTGTCCATCACCGCATCGATCCCCTCTGCCCGTGAGAGCCGGTGATTGGCCTCGAGCGCATCCGTGTACTCTTTCGAGGTGAGCGGCCCCTTCGCTTCAGCTTTGATGAACACATCCTGCGCAAAGTAAGGCATCTCTTTCAGCCGGTCGCGCTCGTTGAACTCAATCGCATCCTTGAGGGTACGAATCTTCGCGTCAGGGCGGCGGGCAAGATACTTCTCAAGATCGGCTTTCAACTCATACAGCAGGACGGTGAATTCGGTATCATCGAACTTTCCATGGGTCGGCAAGTCGGCCGGATCAACGATGACTGCGCCCTGCTTTTTCATTTCGTCGATCAGCGCATTCATCATGTCGTCCACGGCATCGCTGAAGCCGAAATATTTGCGCGCGATTCCGATCCGCGCGCCCTTCAAGCCGCTGGGATCCAAAAAACGGGTGTAATCGGTGCGGTTGGTGTCGCTCTCCTTGGTCGCTTCATCATTCGGATCAGAGCCCGCCAAAGCAGTCAGCAGGATCGCCGCATCTTTCACCGTTCTCGCCATGGGGCCGGCAGTGTCCTGACTGTGGGAGATCGGAATTATCCCCGCACGGCTGATTAATCCAAGTGTCGGTTTGATTCCAACCAGTCCGTTTGCCGATGACGGACAAACGACCGAGCCATCCGTTTCGGTTCCTACTGCGAGCGCACAGAAATTCGCCGCGGTTGCCGCCCCCGATCCAGAACTTGAACCGCAAGGATTACGGTCCAGGGCATATGGGTTGCGGGTCAGGCCGCCGCGCCCACTCCATCCGCTGGTGGAATGACTGGAGCGGATATTGGCCCACTCGCTGAGATTAGTTTTACCCAGGATTACAGCTCCTGCATCGCGCAGCTGGTGCGCGACAAACGCATCGCGCAACGGTTTCGAGCCGACTAGCGCCAGTGATCCCGCGGTAGTCTGCATCTGGTCAGCGGTGTCGATATTGTCTTTGATCAATACCGGAATCCCATGCAACGGCCCGCGCACTTTGCCGGCTCTGCGCTCACGATCCAGGTCAGCTGCAATCGACGATGCGTCAGGATTCAGTTCAATCACGCTGTTCACGCCTGGACCGGATTTGTCGAGCGCCTGAATCCGTGAAAAATATTTTTCGACCAGGGACTGCGCCGTATGTTTCCCGGAAACCATTCCGGCCTGGAGGTCAGCAACGGTAATTTCATCCAGTTCAAATTCTGCGACCGCGGCCCGCGGTTCCGGCGCTGCAAGTTCCCGCGCGGCAGAAAGAGCCGGCATGAGTCCGGCAGTCGCCGCGCCCAACCCGGCGGTCTTCAACAAGTGGCGGCGGGATGTCTTCACCATGTTTCCTCCCAAATCGAAGTTTCCTCCCAAATTGAACGTGCATTATACCGGTCACCTGGAGACGGTCCGGGCTGTGGTCCATTCAAGCCTGTATTTTGGCTTGAGTGGGTTACACCTGGGGACACGGCCTTGAACAAAACAATCGCTAAAAACACCTGGGATTCCGTATAATCAAAGTTTCATGCCCAAGTATTCGATTGTGGTTCCTCTGCATAATGAGCAGGAGAACGTGACGGATCTCTATGACCGCCTGAAGGCTGTCATGGAGATGAATTCGGAGAGCTTCGAACTGGTGCTGGTGGACGATGGTTCCACCGATCGCACCTTCTATATGCTGCGCGAAATCGCGGCCGTGGACAGCCGCGTCACGGTAGTCAAGTTGCGTCGAAACTTCGGGCAAACCTCGGCGCTGGCCGCCGGGTTTGATCACACTCGGGGCGAATACATAATTGCCATGGATGGCGACCTGCAGCACGACCCGGCCGACATTCCGATCTTCCTCGAAAAAATTGCCGAGGGTTATGACATCGTCAGCGGCTGGCGCAAACGCCGGATCGATAATTTCTGGCTGCGCCGCATTCCTTCGCGCTGCGCCAATTGGCTCATGGCGAAGCTCAGCGGCGTCGATATCCACGACTTCGGCACGACGTTCAAGGCTTATCGCCGCGAGATCATCGAGCAGGTTCCGTTATACGGGGAGCTGCACCGCTTCATCCCGGCGCTGGCATCGTGGCATGGAGCCTCGATTTGCGAAGTGCCCATTCGCAACGTGAACCGCGAGCGCGGTGCCTCGCACTACGGCATCTCGCGCACTTTCCGCGTCTTCTTTGACCTGATCACCATCCGTTTCCTGCTGCGCTATCTCTCGCGCCCGCTGCACTTTTTCGGGACCGTCGGCATGATCAGTATTATGAGCGGGTCCGCGCTGGCGTTCTGGCTTTTAATGGAAAAGTTCTTGCGCCACGCATCCATCATGACGGCGCACGGCCCCGCCATGATGACCGCTTTTGGCCTGCTGCTGGGTGGTCTTCAGATGCTGGCGTTCGGATTGTTAGGCGAGATGCAGGTGCGCCACTATCACGAGCCTACCCGTCGCGCCCCGTACTCCGTTGATCGGATACTGCGCGCCCAAAGCGAAGAGCAGAACGTTTCGGAGTAGGCCCCCCACTCTCGTCACTTTGTCGCTGTTATTTTCGCCGCAGCGCCGCGCGCCGAAGATTCATTATGCGCCGGACGCGCTGACAAGCAAAGCGAAACACCACGAGGAATAAGGCGGTTTTCACACGCCTGGCGTTCCAGATCTTCACGAAAATCAGGATGCGCGAGCCCAATGAGCGCCTTTGCGCGCTCCGCCACTGACCTTCCCTTCAAATTGACCATTCCGAACTCGGTAACCACATACATCACATCGGAACGCGGAGTGGTGACGATGTTGCCGGATGTCAGTGTAAACACGATCCGGCTGCGGCGCTCACCTCGCTTCTCGTAGGTTGAAGACAGGCATATGAACGACTTGCCCCCCTTCGAAGCGTAAGCCCCACGCACGAATTGCAGCTGCCCTCCGGTCCCGCTGAGGTGGCGATGGCCGTCGGATTCCGAAGCCACCTGTCCCTGCAGATCGATTTGCGTAGTGTTGTTGATCGACACTGCCTTCTCGTTTTGCATGATGATGTGCGGCGAGTTCGTGTAGTCCACCTGATGGCAGTACAAATGCGGGTTGCGGTTAGCCGTTGCATAAAGTGCGAGCGAGCCGAGGGCGAATGTATAAACCACCTTGCCTGGATCGAGCGTCTTGCGCGATCCGGTCACGCGCCCCGAACGATAAAGCAGGCCCAGTCCGTCGGTCAGCATTTCGGTGTGGATTCCCAGATCTTTCACCCCGCTTTCCAGCAACAGGGAACACACGGCATTCGGCATTCCGCCGATTCCAATCTGCAGGCACGAGCCATCTTCGACTTCAGCTGCAATCCGGCGGGCTACCACGCGATCAACCTCGCATGGTTCAGAGTTGGGCAGCTCCGCGCACGGTTGATCATCGCCTTCAATCACGAAATCAACCTCGCTCACATGCACACCGTTCTCTTTGCCGAACACGTAAGGCATCTGGCGGTTGACCTCGACAATCACCAGCCTGGCTCTTTCAATCACGGCCCGCTGCCACATGTTTGTCGGGCCAAAGTTGAAGTACCCCCCGTCATCCATGGGGCAAGTTTTGAGTATGACGATGTCGACCGGGTCAAGGAATCGCCGGTAATAGTCCGGTACTTCTCCGAGATTCAAAGGAGTGTAATTACAGCGGCCCAGATCGTGCTTTTTGCGCTCGTAGCCGGAAAAATGCCAGCTGAACAGGTGGAAATGCTTGCCTTCGGGATCCTCTTCGATCACAGCGCGGGGACGCAGCGAGAGGCAGCTGCGAATTTTTACATTCTCCAGTTCGTGTTTGCGTGCTGCCAGCGCTTTATCGAAGACATCGGGCTCACAGTGGCTCGCACCATAGTCCAGCCACATGCCTGACGTGACGAAGCTGGCGGCCTGCTCTGCGGAAATGCTTTCGCTTGTCATGTGCAAGCTTTTTGGCGGGCGGTGAAATTCGTCCGGAAAGAGTTTATACCGGAATGGCGATTGGCGGACTGAAGAATTGCTCCCCAAACATCAGTTCCGCCGCCCGAGAACCTGAACGGCACGCGTATTCATCCAATTCTTCTCAGGAGGAGAACATGCATCACGTTCGTCGGGAAAGCCTGCCATTGGTAGGCAGTTCGCATGAGTTTGTGGGAGCGGAGCAAGGCAACACCAATGTTTCTGTCTTCCTGTTCCACGGACAGCCTGGCTCCGGACCGGGGCCGCACCGTCATCCTTACGATGAGATTCAGTTCATTCGTGAAGGACGCGGAATGTGGACCGTCAACGGTAAAACCTTCGAAGCCGGCGCCGGAGACATCTTCGTCATCAAGGCGGGGGAGATTCACAGCTTTAAGGCAATTGGGGATTCACCACTGGTGCAGGTGGACGTACACCTCAGCCCGCGATTTATTCAGGAAAATTTGTAGCCATCTGGAGTTTCTGCCAGCAGGCTAGTTCCCGGGGATAAGACCGCACTCCCACACGCTATTTAAGCGTTACCTGCTTCTCCGCCTTCTCCATCCAGCTGTTCACTTGTTTTTCCAATACGGTCAACGGAAGCGGGCCTTCGAGCAGCAGCGAATCATGGAAGGCGCGCACATCGAATGAGTGGCCCAGCTGTTTCTCGGCTCGTGCGCGCATTTCTTTCATCCGCAGCTCGCCGATTTTATAGGCCAGCGCCTGCCCGGGCCAGGAGATGTAACGGTCGACTTCGGTAGTAGCGTTATATTCAGTGGTGGCCACGTGCTGCAGGAAATAATCGATGGCTTGCTGGCGCGTCCAGTGTTTGTAGTGCATGCCGGTATCGACGACCAGCCGCACCGCGCGCCACATCTCGTTGCTTAAGCGGCCGAATCGTACGTAGGGATCTTTGTACAAGCCCATCTCGTTGCCGAGTCCTTCGCAATACAGCGACCAGCCTTCCTGGTAGGCGCTGTATCCGCCGTAGCGGCGGAATTTGGGCAGGTCTTTGAGCTCGATGGCGATGCCTCCCTGAAAAGTATGGCCGGGAATGGCTTCGTGCAGGATAAGAGAAGTGATGTCGTACTTGGGGCGGGTCTCGGGTTTATAGGTATTGATGAAAAACTGCCCGGGACGTGAACCATCGGGGGCCGCCTGCTCAGCGTACGCCGCGGGCATTCCGGGAGCAATCTCGGATGGAACCGGTTCAACTCCGTACGGAAGACGCGGGAATGTGCGGAACAGCTTGATCAGCAGTGGATCAATTTCTTTCGCTCTGGCGCGGGTGTATTCGAGCAGGTCGTCGCCGCTGGCCGCATAAAAGCGGCGATCAGTACGAAGAAAGTTGAAGAAATCCTGCATGCTGCCGGAAAAGCCCGATTCAGCTTTGGCTCTTTCCATCTCGGCGCCGATGCGTTCCACTTCTTTCAAGCCAGTTTCGTGCACCTGCTCAGGCGTCATGTTGCTGGTGGTCATGTGGCGAACCAGGTAGGCGTAAGTTGCATCGCCATCGCGCGCTTGCCAGATGCCGGCTTCAGGAATCGAAGCGGGAAGGTATTGGTTGCGCATGAAGGCGCGGAAGCGCTGGAATGCTGGAAGGACATCCGCACGGATCGCCTGTTGTGCGGCGGAAGTGAGCCGTTGTTTTTCCTGATCGGAAAATGCCGCGGGCATGTTCTTGAAGGGGGTGTAGAAGCCGTGTCTGGTTGGGTCCTGATAGTCCATGCGATCAAGCTGGGTCAGGACTTTCTCGGCGATCACTTTTGCGATCACCACGTGCAGTTTGATGCCTTCCCCCATAAGCTCGATGTTCTGGTCCATGTAGCGCGGGAAGTTGTGCAGGCGACCGATCCAGTCGTCGTAGTCCTTTACTGTTTCAAAGCGCAAGGAGTGAACCGTGCCCTCAACGGTCTGAATTCCACTGAAGGTGTTGGTGCGGACGAGATACCACTTGTACGGTTCGCCGGCGAGAAAATCACTGGTGTTGAACTCGAACACGTCATAGCTGACCTGATCTTCGGGCGAGAGCTGCGCGCGGGTGATTGCGTGAAGATCGTTCAGGACCTGTTTCGCGTGGCGGAATTCTTGCTGCTTGGCCGCGGGACTGTCGTCAGGCCACTGATCGTTCCAACGGCGGTCGCCGAGAGATGAGGCAGCAACGGGATTGTGCGACATTTCGTATTCCCACTCGCGGTCGAACAGGGAATGGAGGGCGCGAGTGGAGCCGGTGTCGGCGGCGGTGAGCGAGGCTGAAAGCGTCATCAGGATCAGAGTACAGAGAAGTTTGTACATTGTTGAAAAGTTAGCAGAGGGCAACAGCGGTTGTCATTCGGCCACCTGCTCTCCAAAAAATTCCGTACTACCTCGCCTTGGGCTGGACGGCACGGAAGACATGGGGAGGGGAGGGCGAAGCGCTCCGGACCTGGAATTGACCCGGTGTTCGTTTGAACGGATAATCACAGTGGATGGATCTCTACGAAGAAATCGTCGCATTGCGACGGCAGGGAAGGCGCGGCGCGGTGGCGACCATTGTGAGCGCGCGCGGCTCAATCCCTTCGTTCAAAACTGCGAAAATGCTGGTGCGCGATGACGGTTCGATCTTGGGCACGATCGGGGGCGGATGTGTCGAGGCGGAAGTCTGGCAGGCGGCGCGCGAGGTGATGGAATCGGAGAAGCCCCGCACGCTCAGTTTCGATTTGAACCAGGACCCGAAGTATGACACCGGGCTGGTGTGTGGCGGGACATTGGAAGTATTCGTGGAACCGGTGCTGCCGCCGGCATCGCTTTACATTTTCGGGGCAGGGCACGTTGCCGTGAATCTTTATCGAGTGGCACAGAATGCCGGTTTTGATGTCACGGTAATTGATGATCGAGAAGCTTACGCAAGTCGCGAGCGCTTCCCGGACGCGAAGGAAGTGATCGCCGAAGATTTCGAAAACGCGATGGCGAAACTTCAGCCTTCAGAAGCTTCGTATATTGTGATCACCACGCGCGGGCATCGCGATGACATGCGGGTGCTGCGGTGGGCGGTGCAGACGCGGGCGCGTTACATCGGCATGATCGGATCAAAGCGAAAGACGATTTCGATTTTTCGCGAGTTGACGAAAGAGGGTATTGCCGCGCACCTGTTTGATCGGGTGCATGCGCCGGTCGGACTCGATATCGGCGCGATCACGCCGGAAGAAATTGCGGTTGCGATTACCGCGGAGCTGATTGCGACGCGTCGGCAGGCTGAAAGAGAACTGCCGCATATGAGCTGGTTCAAGCTGCGTGAGGCGGAGAGTTCCGGGGCTGCTGTTAAGGAACCCGAGCAGCGATAAGCTCAAAAAATCGTGGTTGCGTTCGCCGCCACGCAGACCCACTTTCCATTTTTGTTGACCCAGGCGTCGAGCAAACGCTCTCGCTTGGCGTACTTCTTTCCAGCTTCGACTACTTTTGCCTGGAATATGCCCGTGGCGATGGCGGCAAAGAGTCATAGTCAGACTGGTCGGCAGCCAGTAAGCAAGGAAGGCCTCAGCCTTACTCTCCGTCGTAATTAGATGAGCCGTTCAGGATGACAGCAGTTTTCTGTTATCTTCGCGCTATGCCTCGTTCTCCCGGGTGGTGCGGCGTCATTCTTGCTGCGGGCGAGTCCTCGCGTATGGGAACTGATAAAGCCATGTTGCGTTGGCCTCCGGGTGCGGTCTCAAACCAGACGTTTCTGTCGGCAGCAGTGCGGTCGCTTCTATTGTTTAACGACATGGTGATCGTGGTGGCTGGCAGAAACGAGAGCACGATCGAGTCTGAAGTGTATGCAACGAATGCAAGCATGGTGCGCAATCCTGAACCTGAACGCGGGCAATTCAGCTCACTGCAGGTTGGTCTTCAGGCGGTGCTGAATCGAGGGCGCGACGCGGCCATGATCACGCATGTGGATCGTCCTCCGGCTGAGCGGGCGACGCTCGCTGTGCTGCGTGATGCCTTCGTGGCGTCGCCAGACGAGAAATGGGCGGTGGTCCCGGAATTTCGAGGCAAGCATGGCCATCCCATCCTGGTCAGTCGCGACATGATTGAAGTCTTCCTGAAAGCGCCGGCCACGGCGGTTGCTCGCGAGATCGAACATCAGCACCAGCACCATATTGAATATTTCCCTGTGGATGATCCTCGCGTTACTCTCAACGTGAATACTCCGGAAGAGTACGCTGCACTCGTGAGCGCGTACGGACGTTAGCCAGGAATGCCAGCAAAACTGCCGAAATCAGTAGCTTTTGTCGAATCGGTGTTGAGCCTGAAGCCGGGGGTCGCGACATTCGATTGCGATGGCACTCTGTGGTCAGGAGATGCGGGCGAAGGATTTTTCTCGTGGGAGTTGAAGCAGGGATTTTTATCAGACGAGATTATCGACTGGGCACCAAAACGCTACGCTGCCTATCGCGAAGGAAGAGTCAGTGAGGAGCAGATGTGCGGCGAGATGGTGACCATGCATCGCGGCCTCACTGAGGCAGAGGTGCAGCACGCGGCCACGCGATATTTCGACAATCATTTCGTCGACAACATCTTCCCGGAGATGCAACTGCTGGTGACCATGCTGCAGGCGGCGGAGTGCGAGGTGTGGGCGATCTCGTCGAGTAACCAATGGTTGATCCAGGCCGCGATGCGCCACTTCGGAATTCCGGAAAACCGAGTGCTGGCGGCGGCGGCGCGCGTGGTAGATGGGAAAATTACCGATCGTTTGTTGCGCGTTCCCAGCGGAGACGGAAAGCCGAGCGCTATCCATGAATGGATACGGCACTCGCCCGATGTTGCGTTCGGCAATTCAACCTGGGATGCTGCCATGTTGGGGCTCGCGCACCACCCGTTTGTGATCAATCCCACGCCGCAGTTGAAGAAGATCGCCGAGCAGCGGCACTGGCCGGTATACCAGCCGGAAGCGCAGTGACAGGCACCAAGCGCTACGCTGCGCAACACCACACAACAAAAGATCGCTCGCGCGAAGCGAATGGCAATGCTGCCCCGGGCTGACAAGATCAGGGTCGGTGCAGGAAGGCGCTGCGTTCCTGGTCGAAAGTTTCTAATTCAAGCGCAATGCGTGATTCGGCCCAGCCCATGGCGGCTCCGATCCTGCTGGCCGCAACCCGAGTGCAGTGATTTTCCCAGCAAGCGCCCAGCGCCACCGGCACACGACGAAGCAGCACGTCGGCCAGCGTCCCGGCGCACTGAAAATCGAACGCGTCAGTGGCTTCGGCAACGATGTGGCGGGAGTGTTCACATAACGGAGCGGCAAGCTCCGGTCTTTGGCGGAGAGCGGCTGCCAGACGCAAGGAACGGGCTCCGTTCCAGGTGAATACCGCTCGGGCAATTGTCGGCGACAGGCCGGCTTGAGCGAGCGCCATAATCGATTGGTTGTTTTCAAGGCTCGCGTCCGCGACAGCGAAAACCGGTCGCGGACTTCCGTGCAGCCCCAATTTCGCGGCGCACTGGCGAGCGAGTTCGCCGGCAGTAGTCAGCTTGCCTCCGATGACCGAGATCATGCCTGCTGCACCGTCATCGCGATGATCGTAAAGGATGTGATTACGAGTGATAGCCCCGAGCTTTTTGCCGGAAGTATAGGGAAGCGGGCGAATTCCGGCGAAAGCGTAGCGCGTGTGCGATATTGCAGTGTGAGCGCCGGCGAATAATCTGAGCAGTGAGTTGCGCAGGTATTGAATTTCATCGGAGTCGGGGGTGGCGCGTGCGGGGTCATCGTGGTCGGGCACTTCGGTGGTGCCGACCAGCACCTGGCCATTCCAGGGGATGACGAAAATGGGCCGGCCATCGATCGCCTCGGTATAAACAGCAGCGTCGGGCATACCCGCGAATGATGGAACAACGATATGCGAGCCGCGCACGCCGCCGATCAGGTTATGCGGGGTTGAAATTCCGCCAGACTGTATTACCCGGTCGACCCAGGGGCCAGCCGCGTTGATGATGCGGTTGACCTCGACCCGTTTCTCAGTTCCGTTGTTGAGATGCCGCAATCTGAGTGCGGCGACTTTGCCATTGCGGACCTCAACTCCCAGCGCTTCGGTGTGATTGCGGACGGTGACACCGGCAGCGATTGCTTCGAGGAGCCAGTCCGCGACTAATCTTTCCGGGAATTCGCATTGCCCATCTTCGAAATCGAAAACCGACCACTGGTGGCCGCTGTCGAGCACTTGTTCAAGCCTGCGGGCTTCGTGCTTGCCGTCAATCGCTGAAAGCCGCCCGCCAAGATGACGGTACATCCACAACCCGGTCCGCACCGCCAGGGCATTGCGGCGGCTGCTTTCATCCATGGCCAGCAGGAAATGAATCGGACGGACGAGATGTGGCGATTCGCGAAGCAGGCGTTGCCGCTCGCGTAAGGACTCGCGCACCAAACCGAGTTCGCCATGTTCCAGATAACGCAATCCGCCATGAATGATGCGAGTGGAACGGCTGGTGGTGCCGGAAGCGAAGTCATGCTTTTCGACCAGCAAGGTTCGCATTCCCCCGCGAGCACACTCTCTCGCGATGGCCACACCGTTAATGCCGCCGCCGATTACGGCCAGGTCCATGCCTGCTCCATCCTGCGGCACTCGCGTCAAATCCTTCACGCGTTGCCCGTTCCTGCTTTGCTCATTTAAATTGAAGACTCATGCCCGGCACCGGAGAACGCTTCGAACGTGCGGTATCGATCATGGCCCGCCTGCGCGCGCCCGGCGGTTGCCCGTGGGACCGCGAGCAGACCTTTGACTCTATCAAGCCCTACACCCTCGAGGAAACCTACGAAGTTTTTGAGGCGATTGATAACCGTGATTGGAAGGAACTTGAGGGAGAGCTAGGCGATCTGCTGCTGCAGGTGCTGTTTTTTTCGGAAATGGCCCAAGAGCAGAATTCATTTTCGATGGATGATGTTCTGGATCGGCTATCGCAGAAGTTGATCGAACGTCATCCGCACGTTTTTGGGGATGTGAAGGCGGAGACCTCTTCTGAGGTGCTGCGCAACTGGGATGCGCTGAAAGCAGAGGAGCGCAAAAAAAAGCACCCCGAAGCGGACCATCCACGGTCTCTGCTGGCCGGCATTTCAAAGGCCATGCCGGCGCTGCTGGAAGCACATAAACTGAGCGCGAAAGCCTCGAGTGTCGGGTTTGACTGGGCAAATTTAGAAGGCCTGCTCGAAAAGCTGCGGGAGGAGACTGGAGAGCTCCAGCAGGAACTAGCGAAAGTACCTGCGCCACTGCCCAGTCCGCGTAGACATGGAGTTGCCGGATCTGGACGAACCAACATTGATGAGACCGCGAGGGAAGCGCTGGAGGAAGAAGTTGGGGACATGCTGTTTGTGCTGGTGAATATTGCACGTTGGCTGTCCCTGGATCCTGAATCGGCGCTGCGCAAGACCAATCGCAAGTTTCGGCAGCGATTTGGATGGATCGAAGAACGACTCAGCCGGACAGGAAAGAAACCGGAGCAGGCAAGCATGGAGGAACTGGAGTTGCTATGGCAGCAGGCCAAACAACAGGAGTAGGGTCGGGCGTGAGAGCTGATCCGGTAGTCATTCGCAAATGCGCGACGCTCGATGAAATGCGAGCCTGTGTGGCATTGCAGCAGAAGGTATGGAATTTCAGCGAACGAGATTTGATTCCGCTGCGCATTTTCGCGATTGCGGAGAAGATCGGCGGACAGGCGATTGGGGCTTTTCAGGGCGATGACCTGATCGGTTTCGCGCTGGCCATTCCTGGCTCTCGCAACCGGCATAGCTACCTTCATTCGCAGATGCTGGCGGTACGCGAGGACTCCCGTAATGCCGGGTTAGGGCGACGGCTCAAGTTGTTTCAAAGAGAGGAGGCGATTTCACGCGGGTTTGATTTGATGGAATGGACGTTCGATCCTCTGGAGATCAAGAACGCTTACCTGAATATTGAAGGGCTGGGCGCAATTGCGAGGCGCTACAACCTTGATCAGTATGGGGTAACTTCATCGACTCTGCAGGGTGGCCTGCCGACTGACCGCTTGGTTGCGGAATGGTGGCTTAAGTCCGACCGCGTTCGACAATTACTTAACGCCGGCCAGCTGCCCCCGGCGAAGATCGAAAGCAATATTCCTGTGCCGGCGGAGGTCTATACGTGGAAGGCTGCGGCGGAAACTCGCGGTCGCGCCATGGCAGTGCAAAACCAAAACCGCGAGCTCTTTATCAACGCTTTCAAACGAGGGCTGGCGGTAATCGGTTATGAGCGAGATCCGCATGGGAACGGCAAATTTTTGCTGGGCCGGTGGCAGGAACCGCTTTCGCTCTAGAGGAAGTTGTGATTCAATCAGGAGCTTCGTTCTCCGCTCTACATCATGAAAATTGACGCGATCACTCTCCGCGAAATTCAGATGCCGCTCGTCCATTTTTTTGAGACGAGCTTTGGCCGCATTTACAGCCGTCGCATCCTTTTATTGACTGTGCACGCCAACGGGGTTAGCGGTTGGGCGGAGTGCGTGGCGGCAGAAGACCCTTATTACAGCTCAGAGTGGATTGAGACAGCCTGGCCGACTATCAAGCATCACCTGGCGCCGGCGGTGCTTGGGCGCGATCTGCAATCGGGGGCGGAAACGGTTCCGCTGATGGCGAAGGTGCGCGAGCACCGGATGGCCAAGGCAGCGATCGAGAATGCAGTGTGGGACCTGGAAGCGCAGCTCAAGAAGCAGCCGCTGTGGAAACTGCTGGGGGGCGTTTTGCCTGAAATTCAGTGCGGGGTCTCGATCGGGATCCAGGATTCGATCGAGCAACTGATGGGAAAAGTAGAAGCCGAAGTTGGCGCCGGATATCGCAGAATCAAATTGAAAGTAAAACCGGGTTGGGACCTGGATGTGCTGGAAAGGGTGCGGGCGCGCTGGCCAGATATTCTGTTGAGCTGCGATGCGAACTCGGCCTACACCATGGATGACGTCAATCACCTGCAGGCTTTCGATCAGTTCAAGCTGCTGATGATTGAGCAGCCGTTGTGGGGCGACGATCTTTACTATCACGTGCGCCTGCAGAAAAAGCTGAAGACCGACATCTGTCTGGATGAATCGATCCGCAGCGCGCGCGATGCCTGTGCCGCGGTTGAGACCGGCGCTTGTCGGATTATCAATATAAAAGTTGGACGGGTGGGCGGGTTCTCGGAAGCCAGGAAGATTCACGACATCTGCCATTCGAACGGAATTCCCGTGTGGTGTGGAGGGATGCTCGAGTCCGGCATCGGACGTGCGCACAACATAGCTCTGTCGACCCTACCCAACTTCCGGTTGCCGGGCGACGTCTCGGCCTCGAAGCGGTACTGGAAGGAAGATATCGTTGAGCCCCAAGTGACCGTGTCATCAGGGGGGACAATTCCAATCAGCAATGATGCGGGTACAGGATATAGCGTAAGGGAAGATCTGATTGAGAAGCTGACGGTGCGAAAAGAAACGCTGGAAGCTCGACAAGTGTAGGGCGTGAGGTCATTTAGCGGCTTCGCAGCAGGCGGGCGCGATGGGATTAGTGGCGCTTTGTGCTTCTTTGGCGAGCATTTGCAGTCCTTGCGCGAAGGTGAGATTTCGCGGGACTTGGCGGAAGTCGCTGAACACTTCTGACGATTCGAACCTGATGCTCTTGAACAGAAGTATTTTGCCGGTGATTGCAAGATCGGTCCGGGTAATTTCCCAGTGATTGCCGTCCACTTCGCCCTGCTCGACCAGAAAATGCCCGCCTTTGTCGAGGTGACCGAAGATGCCCCATCCGAACGCCACATCATGGCTCAAAGTCCCATCAATCCTGGCCAGGCGCTTTTTGCGCGGATCGATCAACATGGATCCGGTCATGGCGGTGAGCACCTGTTCAACGCGCGAGGGCGGATTATATTTCGGATTGGGGCGGAAACGCAGTCGAATCAATTCGACGCCGGCTTCTCCAATGCCTTTTCTTCCCGGCTCCGCTCCGTCGTACTCGTATAAAAAGGCATCGGGAAGCGCTTTCATAATCCGGCTGATGCGGTCCTCGTTCTCTTTCTCCTGTTTACGCTTCTTTCGAAGCTCCTCCGGATCATGAATGAAACGTTGATTTCTGGCGAGCTCTGCCTGGCGCTGCTGCTGGTTCAGCGGATGGCCGTCATAAGCGATCACCACGCCGGCCATAGCTTCTGTGGTCTGCACCATGAGCTTGGTCGAGGAGCCGTGAGGTGTCTGCTTATGATCGCGGAACATGAACTTTAGATCGGAATCGGGCTTCAGTTCGTTGTCCACCGTTTCGCGAACCAGCTGCTGTGGTGACGCAGGCGTGAGTTCCGCGGCAGCGCTGAGGGCCAGGAAAAACAGCGCTAGAAACATCACAAAGTTCAACGCAAGCCTGCAACTCACAGTTCGACTCTATCCTTCGCGCTTTACCCGCGTCCAGTTAGACGGACGCAGCTGGTGAATTTGTTGCACAAGAGGTCACAGGAATGGCCCACCGTCTTACGATTGATACCCTGATAGCGCTGGGTTATAGTGGCAGAACAGGCGAACCATCAAGATAGACCCGCCACTCGTTTCTGCACGCAGCCCATGAGGTGAAACTATGGATCCGAACCGAACCACGGAAGCCGCTCGCATCGGCAAGACACTGGTAATAAAGGGTGAACTTAGCGGCAATGAAGATCTCTACATCGATGGCCGGATCGAAGGCAAGATTGAGTTGCAGAAGAACAGCCTGGTCGTGGGTCCAAACGGTAAAGTACAGGCTGGAGTGAACGCGGGAAAAATCGTGATACATGGGACTCTGGATGGGGACCTGAGGGCCGCAGATCGCGTGGAACTGAAAAAGACAGGCATGGTCACGGGCGACATTATCGCGCAGCGAATCGCGATTGAAGACGGGGCCTATTTCAAAGGCAAAGTGGAAATACAGAGAGATGCTGCTTCCAAGCCCGAGGCCGCCAGAGCGGCTAATGCCGCCCAGACACAAACCACTGCACAGGCCGCCGATTCGGCACTTACCAAGGCCTAGCCCTGGCTAACGCTCATAAAGGCCTACGTTTACAAATCTAACCAGCCAAATACTTCGGTAACGGTTTTGGCCGCGTTTCCGCGTTAAAATGATTATGTTTTGAATATCCGCCGGCACCTATAAGCCCGCGGTTCACTTAAAAGTTGATGAAACTATTTCGTGGGACAACGGCCCCGCCTCAGGGTGCAATCGCGTCTGCGGCAGCGAGGCGCCTGAATCGCAAGTCGAGCGGGATGGGCGAGCTGGCCAAGACGCTGAATTCGGAAGAAACCATCTGCGTGCTCGACCTGGGGTCTACTTCTCCGGCGAATATACGTTACTGTACCGAACGGGGTCACAGGATCTATTCGGAAGACCTGTTGGAGGCCTCGACCGAGCCGTCGCTGGCCATCAAGGATTCGAGCGGCAACACCGTGCTGGACGGCAAACGTTTTGTCGCCGAAAACCTGGTTTACCCGGCTGCACATTTCGACGTAGTGCTGTGCTGGAACCTGGCGGATTATCTGGACGAGAGCCTGGTAAAGCCGGTCATGGAGAGGCTGTGGTCGCTGATGAAGCCGGGTGGCGTGCTGCTTGCCTTCTTTCACACCAAAGAAGCCGGACCGGACGCACCCTGCTATCGATTTCACATCGTTAGCCCGGACACGCTGGAGATGCAGCATATTGAACCGCGCAAAGAGGGCCGCAACGGCAGCGCTGCCAATCACGGTTTCCGCCTGCAGCGGGTGTTCAACAACCGTCATATCGAGAATTTGTTCCGCGACTTCGCTTCCATCAAATTTTTCCTCGCCCGCGACAATGTCAGAGAAGTGCTGGTAGTCCGCTAGCCTTAGCGGGTTTTCCGTATCAGATATTTCGAAGCGGCGGGTGTCTTCTGCAGGAAGAACATCACTGATTTGCGCATTGCTGGCGGCAATCCGAGCAGGCGGCGTACTCCGGAAGAGTTACGAAAAACCGGCGAAAGTTCTCGCCCGTAACGTTCGGAGTAAACTGCGCTGGCTCGCGGCAGGCTCTGTTCCCCACGAAAAAATAATTGCAGGCAGCGTGCCGCCATGGCGCCGCTGCGCAGCGCCAGAGAGATTCCATCACCGACAAAGGGATCGACAAAACCGGCGGCGTCGCCCGCCATCCATACCCCGTCACGCTCCGGTTCCGGTTCACGAAAGATCAGTGGCGAAGTGTTAACCGGAACGCCAATGGGTTCCCACCCGCGACTACGCGCCAGAAGTTCTGGATGGCAAGCCATGACTTGAGGCAGGCTGGTGGCGACTTCGGGTTTTACCATGGCGCAGGCGTTGATCTCGCCGGGAGCCACAGGTTGCACGCCGCAATAGCCGCCCTTAAAGAAGTACAAATCAACTGACTGGGGAGGAATGGACTCGGCAAAGTGCGACTTGATGCCAATCCAGCGCTCGGATGCCGAGAAAGAAGCGCGAGTCAGGTTCGACCATCTTCCGCTGGCATTGATAACGGCGCGTGCAGCGAATGCCCCGGCTGAACTCGCCAGGTGGAAGGCTTGGCCATCGCGCTCAACCTGCTGAACAGTTGTCTCCTGCTTTGCTTCCACGCCCGCCTCGACGGCCGATGACCAAAGGGCACGATCGAGATCATAACGGGCGATGCTGGCCGCGGGAGGATCGACGGCAGTGGTCAGCATGCGGCCATCGAGAAACATCCGTGCTTCGGAGATGCGAAGCGCGTCTTTCAGAACCGGGGCGGCGTTTTCGGAAAGCAGGTCACGTAGAAGCAGCAGCGACTCGGCGGAAACGAACTCACCACAGACTTTCTGGCGGGGGAAACGGCCTTTTTCGAGTAGCAGAACACGCGCGCCCGATCTTGCGGCTATTATCGCAGCTGCGGTACCGGCCGGGCCTCCGCCGATCACGATCAGATCGTACGTGGCGTTTACTTCCAAGCCAGCGCTCCCATGCGAAACAGAAAGTAGCGCTTGATCTCTACCTGAGATGCGCCGGCTTGGGTCAGCATTCCGCTCATCTCAGCTTCCGTGTACGCCTGGCGGACGGAAGCAGGAGCGTCATGTCTGGTGAGCCGGCTGCGATAAAAAGGTCTGGCCGCATAGGCCAGCGTGAGATGCAGGAAGTCACGAACCAGGTCGTTGACCAGCACCGCCTTCCGGCAAACCCGCAGCGCCTCGCGAAAAAATATAATGCACTCGGCAGGGCTGAGGTGGTGAACGAACAGATTGCAACTGACCAGATCGAAGCTCGAGTCGGGGAAGGGCAGCGCGAGAGCATCAGCGACCAGCGCCGTGCTGCCATGGCCAAGGTGCGATTGGGCACGATCAAGCAGTGTGAGGTTTAGTGTGATTCCAAGGGCTTTCAATCGTTGGCGGACTGTCTCTGTAATGTAACCAGATCCGGACGCGACCTCAAGCAGAGAAAGCTGATTGTTCGAAACGCCGCGGCCGACCTTTTCGATCATTTCCTGGGTGGCGGTGATCCCCCCGAAACGCCGGTTCAATCCGCGCAGGTCCAGCAGTGAATCTGCGATTTCTTCTGCTGTTCCCGCGTCGCTGTCCAGAAGCTCGGCTGCGGGAAGTCGCTTCATGTTCAAGAGGCTCAGGGGCTAGACTTCGGCCAGCTCTTCTTCCAGCAACTGCTTATTGTAAAGATCGGTGTAGTACCCATTGCATTCAAGAAGTTCTTCATGGGTTCCGAGTTCGACGATGCTTCCGCCGTGCAACACCGCAATCTGATCAGCGTTGCGGACGGTGGAAACGCGATGAGATATAAACACCGTCGTTCTTCCCTGCATGACCTTTCGCAGGTGATTCAGGATTTTGTCTTCGGTTTGAGTATCCACGCTGGAGAGAGCGTCATCCAGCACCAGGATTCTGGGATTTCGAATAATGGCGCGAGCTATCGCAGTCCGCTGTTTCTGCCCCCCGGAGAGAGTTATTCCGCGCTCACCGACCATGGTTTGGTAGCTGTCGGGAAAGCTTTCGATGTCCCCGGCAATGTTAGCGGCATCGGCGGCGTACCTCACTTCCTCGTCCGTGGCCTTATCGGCGCCGAAGGCAATGTTTTCGCGTACGGTTTCGCTGAACAAAAATGTTTCCTGCGGCACAAACCCGATCTGTTTTCGGAGAACCGCCAACGGGTATTCGCGAATCGGCTGGCCATCAATCAACACGCTTCCGGGTGCAGCGTCGTAAATCCGGGGGATGAGGTTGACCAGAGTTGTCTTACCGGAACCGGTGGGACCAACCACGGCCAGGCTGCTGCCGGCTGGTATGCGCAGATTGATATCGTGCAGCACCGGCTGGCCATTGTAAGCAAAGTTGAGATGACGGAATTCGATGTCGCCGCGCACATTGCCGACTTCCAGGGGGCGGACTTCGGGGCCATCCTCGATTTCTGACTTTTCGACCAGGATCTGGTTGATCCGGGCCATGGAAGCGGTTCCGCGCTGGAAGATATTGATCACCCATCCCAGTGCAATTACTGGCCAGGTCAGTTGCACCATGTAGGTGTTGAATGCCATGAACTGTCCGACGGTGATGCGATGCTGCAGCACTTCGCGTCCGCCCAGCCAGAGCACCAGCACGATGGCCATACCGAGCATGGTCTCAAGGGTTGGCCACAACATGCCCATCAGGCGGACCAGCTTAAGGCTGCGGGCAATGTACTCGCGGTTGGAAGTCTCGAAGGCTCTGATCTCGGGCTCTTCCTGCACATAGGCCTTGATGACGCGCGCGCCGGAGAAATTTTCCTGGGCGCGGGCGGAGATCTCCGAGAACATCGCCTGGATCCGCTCGAACCGCTCATGAATGCGTTTGCCGAAGTACTGAACAATAATGCTGACGACCGGTAACGGCAGGAACGCGAATACGGTGAGCTTGGGGCTGATGGAAAGCATAAACACCAGCGCACCGGCGGTAAACACGATGGTGTTGGCCGAGTACATGATCGCCGGGCCAAGCAGCGCCCGGACGGCGTTCAGATCGTTGGTAGCGCGCGCCATGATGTCGCCGGTTCGGGTGCGCTGATAATACGAGTAAGAAAGTCTCTCCAGATGCTGAAACAGGTCATTGCGCAGGTCGAACTCGATCTCGCGCGAAATGCCGATGACGATCCAGCGGGTAAGAAATTGAAAGATGGCTTTAATCAGCGCGATGCCCAGCAGCGCCAGAGCGTAGTAGCCCAGCTTTTCCCGCGAGACCCCGTTCCTCAGCCCGTCTATTGCGCGCTGGATCACCTGAGGGAACAAGATCCAGATGCCGTTGTTCAGGAACACGCATAGCGTGCCCAGCACGTAAGTGCCGCGGTATTTTTTCAGGTAGGGAAGAAGAGGCCGTAAACTCTTGGGCAGCATCTGCTTAGTAGATGTGATTCTACCAGCGCCCGCTTCGGAAAATTAGCGGCCGATCCTGAGTCCGTGCGCGACCCGGGGAGTTACCGGGCCTGACTCGGAATCTTTCCGGAACGCCGCCGCGCAGGCCCACAAGAGCATGACCACCCAGCCAAGCAAAAAAATCCAGCCCAGGCCTATCAGGAACAGATAAACCGCTTCCATATCTAAGCCCTTTCAAACCGGCGGCAAGGCGTCAGTTCTGCTTTGCCGGTTATCTCTTTGTATTGCCTCATGACCGCCTGCACTGCGGCCAGCCGGCCGGGAGTGGTGAGATGACCGTCATTCAAAGCCTCTTCCATCTGCGCCATCCAGCATTCCACTGCGCGATCAACTCCGCTGGCGATCTCTTCCGCGATGATGCTGACGAATTCCTGAGCTACGGCAACTGTGGCCACACTGGCCTCCTTGTTCGGTCGTTCTTCTAATTACTGAGGTTCGGGTTGCTGAGCAGATGCTGGCTCATCCTTTGCTCGCGTTTATCCATGAAATGGTTGAGCTTGGTTTTCTGGTCTGGCGTCAACAGTTGAAACAGCTCAGATTCGATGCGCGTCTTTTGTACCGTGAGTTCGGTCAGCACCTGCGCCTGCTGGTTGGCAATGTCGCGAACTTTCGAGCCATCGAAATTGCCGTTCATTGCCAATTCGCGAAGTTGCTTTTCCGCCTGAATGCGCTGCCGCAGCAGCGGCTGCAGCGCGGGTTTCTCTTTCGCCATGATTTCCTTTGCCTGTGCCTGCTGCGCGTCGGTCAGGTCGAGGTAGTCGGCAAAAAATTCCAACATGCGCCCGCCCATGAAGCCCTCGCCACGGTAATGCGCTTTGCGTATATTTTGCGATACCGCGATTGCGCCGCCCAGAGCCACGGCCAACAGCATTCCGCCGATCAGCAAAGATCGAAGTTTCATAAGCCCTCCTTATCTTCCGCGAACGACTGCAAATCATTAGAGATGAATCCCTGATAAGCAGCGGTAAAGAGTAAGTCAAAGGCGGTAAAGTTTTGTAAAAACGGCGTTTCTAGCGTGCGATTGACAATTCTTTACCCACGCGGGCATGAGCTGTGTGTAACAGTAGAATAGATACGTGGATCGCATTCTAGTTATCGATGACGATGTAGAGCTCTGCCATCTGGTAGGCGAGTATCTGGAGCCGGAGGGCTTTCAGGTGGAGTGCCTGCATGACGGTTCACGCGGCCTTGATCGCGCGCTGAACGGTGAGCATCTGCTGGTGGTGCTCGACGTGATGCTCCCTGGGCTGAATGGTTTCGAGGTGCTGCGGCGGATACGTGATAAATCGCGGGTTCCCGTTCTGCTGCTTACCGCCCGAGGCGAGGATGTCGACCGCATCGTGGGGCTCGAGATAGGGGCCGATGATTACCTGCCTAAGCCGTTTAATCCTCGTGAACTGGTGGCCCGCATCCGCGCCGTTCTCCGCCGCACGCAAGCAGAAGCGGGTCCGGGAGAGGTCTTGCACGTGGGCGAGGTTGAGCTCGACCCCGGAACGCGCGTGGTTCGCAAGGCAGGCAGCGTGGTCGAACTGACCTCGGTGGAATTCAATCTGCTGCACGCCTTGCTGCGAGAAGCCGGGCGGGTGGTTACGCGTGAGCGTCTGGTCGAAGTGGTGCTCAGCCGTAAATTCTCGCCCTTTGACCGCAGCATCGATATGCACGTCAGCAAGATTCGCAAGAAACTGGGGGACAGTGACGGCGCCGGCGATTACATAAAAACCGTGCGGGGGGTGGGTTACATCTTCGCGCGTCCCGCCGTGGAAGCTGTGAAATCAAGGGGACTGGCATAAGGGGTGAATAGATGAGAAGCCTGTTCCTGAAAATATTTTTATCGTATTGGCTGGCGCAGGCCCTTTTCCTGGTGCTTGCCATTCTGGTGACCCTGGCTGCACGTCAGGGGCGCGAGTCCAGTGGCTGGGAGAGCCAGCAGAGTGAAGTGGTGGGCAAAGCAGTTCAGGCCTATGAGCAGGGCGGGCCCAACGCCTTGCACAGCTACCTTTCCGAAACCCGAGAGTCCCGCAAAATCTGGGCCTACCTGTTGGATGCGCAGGGGCATGAACTTTCCGGACAGGACCTGCCGCGTTGGGCGCAATCGGTGGCGAAAGGGATACGTCCGGTGCCGCGTGAGTTCTGGGTGCGTTTCACGCCCTCTCCGTTCCGGCGGCAGACATTTCGTTCCAGCAGCGGCCGCCAGTATTTGCTGGTAGCGATGCTTCCCTCCGGACCCTTCGGGCCCAACGGTATTCCCGGACTGGGCATTCTTATTGGAGTTGTTTCGTCAGGAATCGTTTGCTACCTGCTGGCTCTTTATCTCACCTCTCCGATCGGGCGTCTGCGAGAGGCTACGCGTCGTCTGGCGGAAGGCGATCTCACCGCCAGAGCGGGCAGTGGCGGCGGACTGCGGCGCGGGGACGAACTTGCCGGACTGGTGCGCGATTTCGATGCCATGGCTGAGCGACTGGAGCAATCCGTAAATGCGCAGTCTCGCCTGCTGCACGACATTTCGCACGAGCTGCGTTCTCCTCTGGCAAGGCTCAATGTTGCTTTGGCTCTGGCGCGCCAGCGCACCGGGCCGGCGGCGCAGAGCACGCTGGATCGCATTGAACTTGAGGCTGAGCGGCTAAACGCATTGATCGGCGACCTGCTGACCATCGCCCGTTTGGAAAATGGCAAGGACCTCAGCCGCGAAGCGCCCGTGCATCTGGCGGATTTAGTGGAAGGAATCACTCAGGATGCGGATTTTGAAGCCCAGAGCCGGAAGTGCCATGTTGTAACGCGTATCGAACAGAATTGTGTGGTGTTAGGCCATCCAAATTTGTTGCACAGCGCCATTGAAAACGTAGTTCGCAACGCGGTTCGTTACACCGCCGAAGGCACGACGGTCGAAGTGCGACTAAGCTGCTCAAATTCAGCTTCGCCCGAAGCCGTGATCCAGGTCAGCGATTCCGGTCCGGGAGTTCCCGAAGATTCACTGGACAAACTGTTCCGCCCCTTTTATCGCATTGATGACGCGCGCGGCCGGGGCACCGGCGGCGTCGGACTGGGACTCGCCATAGCTGAGCGCGCTGTTCGTCTCCATAACGGTTCGGTCAAAGCCGCTAATCGCAGGGAAGGCGGGCTGATGATTGAAATTCGCATTCCCAGTGCGGCTTCGGTTCCGGCCGAAACTCCACCTCTCGTCGAAGCGCCAGCCGGTTAGCCTGCGACGAGAGTGCAACCTTCCCGCTGTTCACCGGTTCAAACCTTTGCAGACGTTTGCTTTACGCGAGCATTTCCTGATACACAATGAGAGCACCTGAGAACCCTTTTGATCGCGTTCGCGTTGGCCGCGTCAAACCTTCTGAGAGGACATGTATAGGAATGGGGCTTCGCTTTCTCTGTTTTCTGGCATCGTCTCTTCTGTTGCTCTTCCTCTTCAGCTGTTCAAGCGGCAGTTCACCTTCCGGAACCGGATTTTTGTATGTCGCTACCCAGGGTGACAGCACGGTCACGCCTTTCACGATCGATCTTTCAACCGGACATTTATCCGCCAACGGGCAAGGAGCCGCCTCCGGCTCGACCCCGTCCGCTATGGTGCTGAGTTCATCGGGAAAGGCGCTGTTCGTCGCCAACAAAGGCGATAACACCATAACTTCGTATGCAATCAATTCCGATGGCACGCTCGCGACCGGGAGCTCAACCCAGTGTTCGACAGGCGTGAGTCCGGTCAACATGGCCACCGACTCCAGCGGCAAGTTCCTTTTCGTTACCTATGTCGGATCGCAACTTGACCCCAACCAGCCCAGCGCAATTTGCGTCTTTTCGATCAGCAACACCGGCTTGACGCAGGCCTCGGTTGTGACCTTCGCGGTTCCGTCTCCAGGTCCTTCCGGCGTTGCCGTCACGCCCGACGCCAAATTTCTCTATGTCTCGAATCGCTTTGATAACAGTGTCACTCAATACCATGTGGATGACTCAGGGAACCTGACTTCGTTTGCGAGCTATCCGGCTGACACCACTCCAGCTGGGATGGCTCTGGTCACTGCCAAGAACAGCACGTTTCTGTACGTCGCTAATAGCGGATCGAACACTGTTTCCGGCTACGTGGTCTGCCTGGCCGTAAATTCCTTTTGCGCGAATGCGGATGGAACGCTGGTCTCGACCGGCAGTACTTTCTCGGTGCAGCTGGGCCCGGTGGCAATGGCGGCCAGCAGCGACGGAGCATTTCTGTTTGTGGTGGATCAGCAATCTAACCAGGTTTCACAGCTGAAAATTGCCGGTGGCAGTGGGGTGCTTTCCGCGAACGCCCCGGCTACAATTTCCACTGGTTTAAATCCCGCCTGGGCAGCAGTTCGCAAGGGCGTCACCACTGTTACCGCAACCGGAGGCACGACCGATTATCTCTATGTTGCGAATCTCGGCGCATCCACTGTTTCCGTGTTCAGCTTCGATTCGACCAAAGGCGTGCTCTCGGTCGACGGACAATCAGTGAGCACCGGCGGCCAGCCCGCTGCAGTAGCGGCAGAATAATCAAAAAACAAAAAGCGCGAGCGGTAGGGTGCCCCGGCCGGCCCCCCGGCGAACGCAAGTTAACGAGAGCGACGGCGGGAACTGAACCTGAACAACGCCAGAAAAGCAGCGAGTTCATGAGGCAGGCCTTTGAGCATGTTCACTTCTGCTCCAGAAGTTCCCGACTTCTCAACCTAGAGATAGCCGCCCTCGGCTGTCCGGCCGCGCACAGCACGGCAGAGGCGAATCATGTCGGAACTTTCAGGATCAAATAGCCACCCGCAAGCCCGAACAGGAATTCTGGCGCCCAGGCAGCCAGCATCGGAGGCAACTGGCTGGCATTGCCCATTGATTCAGAGAGTCGCGACAGCACGATGTAAACCAGCCCAATCCCCACCGCTGTAGCAATCCCGGTTACCGCGCTTCGTTTTCCCGGCGACAGAGCAAACGGAATTGCCAGCACCGCCATGATGAAGGTGCTCAACGGAAATGCCAGTTTTTCCTGCAGCGCAACCTTAAGTCTGATTACGTCGAATCCGCTTTGCTGCAATTCGTGAATGTAGCCGCGCAGCTGCCCATAGTTCATCTCCGAGGATTGTTCGACTTTCTTGGTGAAATAAGAAGGCGGTTCATCCACGAACGCAAATGTGCTCACGTCGAAGTTGCGGAACTCGGCGATGCTGGGCCCCTGCAGGCTGCGCTCCCATCCACGTTCGCACACCCACCGATCAAGGTCCTGCTCCCAGTGAGCGCGGTCGGAGTAGAGCCTGCCTATCAGCTGAAAGGTTGCAGGGTCGAATTTGAATACCGAAAGATTTGCGAACTCCTCTCGGTACGGATCAAAGAACTGGTAGTAGTAAATGGTCGAATGCTGCCCCACGATCCACTTGCGCTCCGGATTCAGGTAGGTCTGCGGCGGCTTTCCTTTGATGAGATTTCGCAGCGCGTCCTGCCGCTTGTTGGCGTGCGGAAGATAAAACTGGTCGAAAGCAAACAGCCCGCCGGCAACCATCACCGAGGCAACCAGTACCGGCACCACGACCCGATAGATGCTGATACCGGTCGCCTTGATAGCCGTGATTTCATTTGAGCGCTGCATCAGGCCGAAAGTGATCAGCACTGCTATCAGCATGCCCAGGTGTGCGATGTTGTACAGAAAGAACGGTGTCACATTCAGCAGATACTCGCCGACCACCAGCGGCGAAATGCGGTTGCGCAGGATGTCGCCCAGCAGTTCGAAAACCGTGAATACCAGCAGCAAGGTCAACAGCGCGCCCAACACCATCGCCAGGTAAACAAAAAAATCGCGCAGCACCAGGTCATCCAGAAGCATCGGGAAGCGCGCGCTGAATACGCGCGTGCGAGTGGATTGCCGGGTAAAGGCGCTCTCATCGCTTACCATGGTTCTGCCAGGCATCCTGATGCGCAGGTTCATCTTCAGCACGTCCCAGCGGCCGCGCAGCCAAGGGATCTCAATCGGACGCCTTTCCGCCCGCCACAAAAGAAAAAGTCCCGCCACCAGGAAAACGATATTTGCCAGCCATGCGCCTAAGGCCGGAGACAGCTTGCCCTGACGCGCCAGCGAAACACCCACCAGTGTGACCGAGTAGTAGGCGAACACCAGCAGGATGGTGAGCACGAAACCGGCCGACTTGCCGCCTTTTTTAGATGAAAGTCCCAGCGGAATGCCGACCAGAGCCAGCACCAGGCACGAAGTCGGCAGTGCGAAGCGGCGATGGAACTCGATCAGGTCCCAGCGCGCGACGTACTTTTTTGCGGTGCGCGCCTGCTGCCACAATTCGCGCGTGCTTAATTCGCCGATGGGAGTTGGTTCCTGCTCTTTGTTCTCCGGCTCCGCCACCGTGATCGGCAGGTCAGTCGAGTCGAAAGTCGAGATTTGATACTTGTCGGGAAGCTTGGGGTCAATCTCGTGGGTCGCTCCGTTACTCAAATGCAGGTGAAGCAGCTGCGGCCCTTCACTCACTAGAACGCCCTGTTTGGCCATGGTTATGCGCGGAGAACCGGGCGTGCTGGTATCGGCAATGAACACTCCCTTCCAGATCGCCGCTCCTCGCGCCACCCGCACGTCCTGCACGTAAAGCACGAGTTTGGGAAATCCTTCGTAGAAAACTCGCGGCTGAACTTCGAAAGACGCCTGGGAAGTCTTCAATTTGTCCTGCAGGTGCCCAAGCGCGGCCTGCGATTCCGGAGCCAGGTAAGCGCCGTTGAACATTGCCAGCGCCCATGCCACCACCGCGAAACTGCCGATTACGCGTACGAACGTCCACACCCCAATTCCGCTGGCCCGCATGGCGGTGATTTCGCTGTCGGCGGCCAGACGGCTCAGTCCGATGAGGATCCCGACCAGGACGGCCATGGGAATGGTGTAGGTAAAGGCGACCGGAAGGGTGAAGAAGAAGATTTGCAGAACGCTCGGCACCGGTGCGCTGGCGCGCACCACGATATCGAGTACGCGCCCCAGGTCGCGTGTGAACAGAACAAACGTAAACAGCGCCGCCCCGATCAGGGCGTGCGATATCACTTCACTCAGGATGTAGCGGGTCAGAATCCGCATGAGTGCGCTTCAGCGCAGGATAGCATGGGAGGGAGTTTTACCACCAAAGCACAACGACCGAAGCGGCATCCGGCTGTTGTTTAATGCCACGGTGTAGAACCGAGGGGTTGTCTTTCACCATTTGTAGCGAGCGCCCGATCACGCGCTCGCCTTATCTACCAGCGGCAAAGATTCTTCTTTCGGCGCATCCAGCTCCAGTTGCTCCTGCCCGCTCAGCGCGCTCACCCGTCCACGATATGTTTTCAAATGGGTTGAGGCCTTGTCGAACGCCTCCTGCGCTTTGCCCAGGCTCTTACCCACGTTCTCGAACTGATTCTGGAAGTAATCGAATGACTTCTGCGCCTTCGCCAGTTCCTGCCGGCTTTTCTCAAACCGGCTCGCGACTTCGTACCATTTATGCACCAGCGCGATCGTCTGCAGGGTCATCAGCAGGGTGTTGGGAGAAACCGGAAACACGTGCTGCGCATTCAGCCAATCTGCCAGTTCGCGATTGCGCACCGCTTCCATATAAAGAGTTTCGCTCGGCAGATACATCAAGGCAATCTCAGTGGTCCCGTTTTCCGGCTGAATGTAGGCGCGAATACGCTTGGCTTCAGTCTTCATCACGCGCACGAATTCTACCCGCGCTTCTTCCAGTTCGGGTCCGCTTCCGCCTTCAAAAAATGCCAGCACCTGCTCGCGAGGGAACTTCGCATCAATCGGAAGCCGCCGGTCGGGGAATTGGATCACTGCGTCCGGGCGGGATCCGTCGGCTAACGTAGACTGTATCTCGAACATGTGCGCCGGCAGAAAGTCTGACAACAGCCGTTCCAGGCTTGCCTCGCCGAAATGCCCGCGCAGGTGCGGCAGCTTCAGCATATTGTTCAGATCGTTGATCGAATGGCCTAGCTCTCCTACCTCCCGCAACTGCTCTTCCGCCGCCTGTAGATGCTGCTGCACGCGCTCGAACTGCGCAAAGCCTTCCTTAATGTTCTGATCCAGCTTTTGCTGTACCTCGCCCGAAATGGCGAGCAGTTTGGCATCAACCCGGTCGCGTATGGCATCCAAGCTTTGCGCTGTTTTGGCGTTCAGCTTTTCGATCTCACTCTTGAGCTGGGAGGTGGTAAGGGCCAATCCGTTCGTCAGTTCCGCGCGAGCTTCCCGCAGATCGCTCGTCTGCTCCCGCCGTCCGCCGGCCAGCTGAGCTTCCACCGAGGTCCGGATCTCTTTAAAGCCCTCACCTAGCCGGTCCGTTACCTCCTGCCGCAGGCTCCCCTTAGTGCTCTCTAGACGCATGGCCATATCGGCAGTGGCCGAGGTGAACTGTCGCGTCAGAGCTTCGCGAAGGTGTACGGACTCAATGGCAAGTGCCTTTAAATCTGCCACTTGCGACTGATCGCTAATGTGTTTTCTTAATCCGACAATGATCGCCAGAAGTATCAGGTTAAGCGCGACAACTATGCCCAGCAGCAATGTCCCCATCGTAAGGTGCTCACCGTGATTCTAGGAGCTAGCCTCGTTGGAGCAAAGCGGAAATGTTGCCTTAATCGGCACCGCGTGTGGAAAAACCGCCGTCGTGCCAAATTTATGAACCGTGTCCTGCTCGCCACATTCGTCCTGTTGTTGGTTAGTTTTACGCTCGCTTCGCCTCTGGACGCGGCGGAAGCCCCTAAGCCGGTTTCGCTGTCGTCGGTGGTTGCTGATCCACAGGCAGAAAGACTTCTGCTCGAAATGGCAAATCAGGCGCGCGCGCAGGCGGGACTGGCCCCGCTGCGCATGGATGCAGGACTCGCCGAAGCTGCGCGGGAGCATGCGCTGGAACAAGCAGAGCAGCAACGAATTTCTCATCAGCTTCCCGGAGAGCCGGGGTTGGCGCAGCGCCTTTCGAAAAGCACCGCACTTCACCTGCAGCGCGGAGGCGAAAATGTTGCTTCTGCTGGCAGCGTCTCACAGGCTCATCAGAGCCTGATGGCTTCGCCCCCGCATCGCGAAAATCTGCTGGATCCATCGTTCAATGTCGCCGGATTTGGTGTGGCGCGCAGCGGGCACCTGCTGTACGTCACCCAGGACTTCGGGCGCGGTGTAAAAACCTATTCAGCCGAAAACTCGGAGCAGTTAATCGCCAGAACCATTATCAATACTCGCCGCCAGACCCGCCTGGCCGGACTGAATGAATTCGACGGCACACCGGCCCGCAATGCCGCCTGCCGGATGGCCGACGAAAACACCATCAAGACCCGCCTCTCACGCGAGATGAAGCAGAGCACGTATCTTGTGCGCTACACCAGCCATGACCTTGAAACTCTGCCGCCCGGCGCTACTCGCGCCATCGCCGACTCGGGCGTTCATTCCTTCGCCGTCGGCAGCTGCTACCGCCAGACTAAGACCTATCCCAACGGCGTGTACTGGGTCGCGCTGATGTTCTATTAATTCCAGTCAAAGCACTTCTCATCCCGCCCTGAGCAATCTGCTTCTTTCCCTCGTGTACCTTCGCGCCCTTCGTGGTTAAGAATTTTTCTCCGCGTCCTCCGCGCGTGTCTCCGCGTCCCTCTGCGCTTTAAGATGTTGTCCACTCGCTGTGATAACTTCTGACTATGAAAGCCGTCCGCATCCACGAATTCGGTGGCCCGGAAGTCCTGCGCTACGAAGACATCCCAAACCCAAAACCCAGAAAAGATCAGCTCCTCGTCCGCGTACGCGCTTGCGCGCTGAACCATCTCGATCTATGGGTGCGCAAAGGCCTGCCTGGTGTCACGCTTCCTCACATCCTTGGCAGTGACGTTGCAGGCGAAGTCGTCGAAGTCGGCGAGTACGTCACCGGCTTCAAGTCCGGCCAGCGCGTCCTGCTCGCTCCCATGCACTTTTGCAATCGGTGCGCGAAATGTGTCGCAGGATTGCAGAACCAATGCCCTGAGTTCAGTGTGCTCGGGAATCGAGTGGAGGGCGGCAACTGCGAGTTGATCGCTGTTCCTGCCGTCAATGTTATACCGATCCCCGACTCGCTCGATTTCGTGCAGGCGGCGAGCGTACCACTGGTCTTTCTTACTGCCTGGCACATGCTGACCGGCCGTGCCTCCATTCGTCCCGGTCAAACCGTGTTGGTGCTCGGTGCCAGCTCGGGCGTAGGTATTGCCGCCATTCAGATTGCAAAGCTTTTCCGCGCCACCGTTATCTCCACCGCGGGCAACCAAAGCAAACTGGAAAAAGCCCGCGCGCTCGGTGCCGACTACCTCATCAACCACTACCAGCAAAAGATTTCAGAAGAAGTCCGCAAGATCACCAACAAGCAGGGCGTCGACATTGTCATCGAACACGTCGGCCCGGCAACCTGGGATGAGAGTGTGAAATCACTGAAACCTGCCGGAACCCTGGTTACCTGCGGCGCCACCACTGGCCCCAACGTCGGCATCGACCTGCGCTTCGTGTACTCTCGTCAGCTTTCTTTGCTCGGCTCTTACATGGGAACAATGAGCGAATTGTACGAAGTTCTGGGCCACGTCTTTGCCGGCCGCGTCACGCCGGTGGTGGACAAAGTGTTCCCGCTACAGGAAATCCGCGCCGCCCACCAGTACATGGAACACAGCCAGATGTTCGGCAAGATCGTTTTGGCCGTCTGATTCATCTACAATAGAAATGCATGGCAACCGAACTCAGCTACGGCCCTTACGTCACCACCGAAGACGGTAAAAAAGTCGTAAAAGAGCTGACTCTGGGCAATCCCACGCCCGAAGGCGTAGTGCTCACCACCCTCGACTCGGCCATCAACTGGGTTCGCAAGAATTCGATCTGGCCAATGACTTTCGGTCTCGCCTGCTGCGCCATCGAAATGATGTCGATGGGCGCATCGCGCTTCGACATCGCTCGTTTCGGCGCTGAAGTCTTTCGGCCTTCGCCGCGCCAGTCAGACCTGATCATCATCGCCGGCCGCGTTGCAAACAAGATGGCGCCGGTCATTCGCCAGCTCTGGGAACAGATGCCGGAGCCCAAGTGGGTGATCTCTATGGGCGCATGCGCAACCTCGGGCGGAGTGTTTCAGAACTACGCCTTGGTTCAGAGCGTGAACCAGGTCATTCCGGTGGACATTTACGTTCCCGGCTGCCCGCCGCGTCCCGAGCAACTGATCTACGCTATCACCCTACTGCAGGAAAAAATCCAGAAAGAACGCGGCAGCTTCAAGCGCGTATTAAACCTCACCTAGTTTGCTGTCATCCCGTGTCCACCACCACCAACGTGGACAGGAACACGCCCACTCACGGTTCAATTCGAAGCGTGTCCAGGTTTTTTCCCGATCACCGGATGCTGCGGGCTCGGCTTTGCCACCTCATCTTTTACCGGCAGGCCAGGGGCGGCCTGTACTGTAGGCAGGCTGACGGACGGCTGCCCGTGGAACTGTGCCGAGACCACCCACCCTGCAGCAAAGAAAAACAAGACCGCCGCTGCAGCAATCAGCTGCTGCCGATGCTTTTCCCAACTCTCTTCTGCCTCGGGCTGCGGCGCCGGCTCAATCAGCACCGGGACTGGCAGCACAACCTGTTGTTCATATTCCTGTTGTTCATATTCCTGTTCGCGCTGCTTTTCTCGGATCTCGGCGCGATTCGCTGACTCAGCCAACTCGCCCAGGCGGCGCAGCATACGCACGTGCGCATCCGTGAAGCTCGCGGAATTAGCGGAGAAGACTTCGATGATGCCGACCGTCTGTCCCACTCCCCGCAGGGGTACTGCCACCACCGAGCGGATGCCAAGCTCGGTACACACCGCGGCATCGACTCGGCCATCAAGCAAGGTATCGTCGCAGCGGATGATTACGCTTCCGCGCAGGCACTCTCCCGAAATTCCCGACTCGGCGCTCAGCGGAGTTCCCAGCGGCGGCGCACTCTCGCCGCTGCGGCCGACGCAGATAACAGTTTTGCCGCGCCGCAGTGCGACCGCTGCCCCACCGGCGTTGGTGATGGTGTGGGCGGCCTCCGCCAGCGCGCCCGCGATGTTTTCCAGATCGTAGGCCCCCGAGCCTACCGCTTCGCGCAGCCGCGACACCAGCGTCTCCGCGTCGGGCGGAACAATCAGATCTATCGGCCGTTGAACCGCCAGCAGAATGGGGCCGGCGTTCGATGGAAGCAGCGGATTGGGGAAGGACGAATAGGCCATCTGACGACTCTATTATTTGTTATTTGAACTTTGAGTCGTTGCTCAATGGCTGGAACCTGCGTTGTCAGCGAGTTTGCCCGTATTGACTATGCATTGTCAAACCAACAAGCTGTGGATAATTTTCAAATAACCCGCCTCAGATAAAATCCAGGCCATGCACCCACTGGAAGTTTCGCCCGCGCAATTCCGCACCCTGGCGAATGAGATCACCGAAATTGCAACTCAGTATCTGCAGGCCCTCGACTCGCGTCCAATCGCGCCTCCCACAACCGGAAA
>Ga0310810_10000456_pt1 | contig 41729 bp, 36 predicted proteins | sample NCmetagenome_FD_207641 | JGI IMG/M metagenome (GOLD analysis project Ga0310810, IMG submission 207641) | Soil microbial communities from experimental microcosm in Duke University, North Carolina, United States - NC | ecosystem: Engineered > Artificial ecosystem > Soil microcosm > Unclassified ...
GTGAGAACGCGGTCCACGGAGTTTTTGTAAAAATCGAGCCGGAGTTGGCCAAGATATTTGAAGCTGCCGTCATGGTAATCGAGCGGCAAGCCTTTGTCGTTGAGGGTCGATGGCTTCATTTCCCACTCCCACCAGCCGATGTCGTGCTCGGTCGCTGCCAGCACGACGGAAGAATAGGGCTGTGGCCGATCGAATTGTTGATTGCCCCAATGAGCCGCGAAGTAACCTGCCACTCGCGAATGATCGATCTGCAACGCCAAGATTATCCGCGCACCGTCGTACGGATAAGCCATCATAGTTTTCTACCTCCTCGAAATGAACCTGCGATTCGACCAGCGGTTGTCGCTTACGGTTTCTTTACGGATAGCTCGCCTCGCGCCGCTTTGACAAACTGAAAATCGACGACGCGAGACATGGGAACGCGATTTTTGATGGCGCCGGTCTGGCGGGCAATCTCCAGATCCTTCTCGAGCACTTCGTCCGCGACCATGCCGTTTGGCGGATAGGCCTCGACCATTTGGCCATAGGCTTCCTGGGCCTGTTCGGCGTTGACTTTGAACCATGCGACCATGATGCCGACGACATCTTTTTTGTTCTTGGCGTCTCTGAGAAAGTCGATGCCTCGGAGCGTTGCGCGGACGGCGCGCCGCAGGAGATCGGCCTTTTTGACAATGTTTTCGTCCGACGCGCCGAGTCCCGCCATGGGTAAGCGCATCGCGTCACCAAAGTAGGCGAGTTTTCGGAAACCGGCTTTCTCGGCGACGGTTTGCCACGGCACCGAGATTACCGCGGCGTCGACGTGGCCGTTCTGCATCGCCTGGATGCTGGTGTTGTGATCTCCGGTTACGACCAAGGCGAGGTTTTTGTCCGCATCCAAATTGTTCTGCGCGAAAAATTCTTTGGTCATCAAGTGAACAGAGCCGCCGAGCGAAGCGATGCCCACCGATCTGCCGCGCAATGCAGCGACGCTGTTCACGCTGGATTTCGCGACGAGGTAATAGGCGGGCCGGTCGGCGACGACCATGAGGCTCTTCACCGGCATGCCTTGCGCGGCAGCGCGAACTATGGAGCCGTGCGCGGTGGCGAACTCGATTTCTCTCGTCGCTACTGCAGTGACGCTGATGTTCGGCCGCATGAGGATCAGCTCCGGCCGCAAGCCTTCCTGTTGGTAAAGACCGAATTTGCTCGCGGCGAGAATCGGCATCGTCGTGAAACTCGTCGACGGATAGCCGATTCGAATGTCGTCGATCGCTTGCACACGCCGCGGCTGGCAAACGGAGCCGCATAGAAACAGCGCGCACAGCCATACTATTCGCGTCGGGACGGCAGATCTCAAAACAAAATCTCCCCGGCAAACAAGATCGCGACCGGCGCCTGCATGGAATTCATCGACTTAACGGCGTTGCTGATGGCAGCGGAAACATCTTCGGTCTTTTCCACCGAGCGATGCGTGATGCGCATGCTATCGAGCAGCGGTTTGGTGCCCCAGCCGAAGGGAACCGAAAACCAGCGTTCGTCGCCGAGCTCGCCGCGGTGGCTGATCAACAGGAGCATCGGAACGCCGAACGCCATCGGCCCGCGCAAGAGCGCGTAGGTGCCGAGCGTAAAGCCGGTGTTTTCCACCATCAGCGCCGGTTTCATTCCACCTAGCCAGGCGCCCATGCAGACGCCGACGCCGTCGTTCTCGCTCGCCACTTGAACGTAGGCAATCTTCGGCTCCGCCGAAAGCGGCACGTACAATTCCTGAAACGATGAGTCAGGCAAGCAGGCGACGAAATTGACACCGGATTTGATCAGCGCTTCATGGGCTGCTTTGGCAGCGTCGGCATTCATCTCATTGTTCCTCTCGATTTGGTTTGCGATGAGTGTCTTCAACCAGCGTGTGACTTACGGTTTAGGCGCTCCGAGAATTTCAATCTGCGCGATGCGCTCGACATGCCGGACAAATTTATATTTGTTCTCTTGTCCATCCATTTTCGGCCCGGCGCCCCGACCGAGCGCTTGAATCTTGGCGACGAGCATCGACGGACCCTCGCTGGCCAGGAAAGCATCCATTTCCGAGCGCAGCAGAGCTTTGTCGCGCAGGGTGCGCACGCTCTCTATGCCCGAGGCCTTGGCGATGCCGCCAATGCTGGTCCCAGTCGCAGTCTGACTTCTGGGACCACCGCGGCTACCGAAAAGCTGCTCGTTATCGAAGACCAGGACATAAAGATTATTCGGCTGGCGCGTGCCGATCACGGGTAAAATGCTCGGCGCAAGCAACATGCTGCCGTCGGTATCCAAGGCGAAGACTCTGCATTGGGGCAAAGCCGTAGCCAGACCCAACGCCACCTGGCTGACCATACCCATGCCGACGAGATACAAATTTCCCGGCCGGTCAATCACCTGATAGGTGTCCGCCGTGGTACCAGCGAGGGCGCTGACGATCAGATCCGTTTCTTGCAGCGCGGGTTTGAGCGCGGCCAAAATTTCTTGTCTTTGCGGTTTCGACGTATCATTACTCATAGACAGCACCTCGGTTTCGTTTCAGCATGATAGGTCTTCGATCGATAAACTCTACTTTCCCTCGGCGAGCTCGCGCGGGATAGAGAAATCGGTCAGCTTATCAACGTTTGTAAGCTTGCCCTCGAAAGGCGTTCCCAAAAGCGTGTTCTCGATCGCCTTTTGCGAAGGGATACCGCTGCGCGTCGCATATTTCGTCACCAGCGCATAAATGTGATCGACGATATCCATCTCGGACACGCGCAGTCGCTTGCCGATCAGACTTTTCACTTCGGTGGGCTGAGCATACATGAAATCCAGCGAATGGAGCAGCGCGCGCACCACGCGTTTGACCTCGTCACGGTTTTGCTCAAGCTTTTTCTGGCTCACCCCGGCGCCCGCCAACAAGGTTTCGAGATAATCGCCGAGATTAAGCAAGGTATGGCCGCCGACCTTGTGCGCGAAGAAGTTCGCCGGCACCTGCGACACGATCGCTGCCAAGGTGCCGTTTTGCAATCCGGCAATTCTTGCCGCATCTTCGCCCACAGCCAGCATCTTGATCTGCTTGTCGGGATCTATGCCGTTGGCCTTGAGCCCGAATCGCAGCGCATACTCTGTCGAAGCCCCGTAGCGGCTGATTCCGACGGTTTTGCCCTTTAAATCGGCGAGAGATTTGATGTCCCGGCGGGCGATCAATTCGAAGAACGTGCGATTATAAACTCCCGCGACGGTGACCAAAGGAACTCCGGTGACGCCGGCGCGAAGAACGCTTGAAACGCTTTGGTTATAGTCGACGTCTCCGGTGAGCAATCCATTAACCGCGATATCGGAACGCATCACCACGTATTGTGCGGTGAGCCCTTCCTTTTCCAAGAATTTCTTCTCGATGGCGACCAAATAGGGAACGCTGGTCAAAGTCATCGACGACGTGGCGATGATGATGTCCTTGGCGTGAAGCGGGCGCGCCGACCATGCCCAAAGAGTCAAACCGACGACAGCGACGCCGCAGACACTGCGCCGCCGTTTCACTTGACCCCTTCTTTCTGCAGACGATCGGTAAACTGGGTGGTGATGAAGGATTCGAGATTCATCTTCTTCACTTCCGGATCAGTCTGGGCCAAGAAATCTCTGACGACTCTAACCCCCGCTATTGGAGGAGAGGGGATGTCCTTCAGTACCTTGGCGTTCATGCGCCAGGTTTCCTCCAAGGCTTCCCGATCGTTGAGTCTCATGAACTGCGCAATGGCACCGAGCGCCTGCTCTTTGTCAGTCTTGTAGATGCGGATCGCTTTGACGACCGCGCGGAGTACGCCGTAAATTTCTTTGGCTTGACGCTCGATGGTGGATTGCATCACGACAAAGGCGCCGGAAGAAGACGGAAAGCCAAGCTCGCCGAGATCGGCGAGCTCCCGCAAACCGGACTTGCGCGCAACCAAGGTTAGCGGCGGCACGACGAAGGTCGATTGCACGTGACCGTTCTGAAGCGCGGCGAAACGCGCGGTCTGCGCGCCGATCTGTAAAAGCGTGACATCTTTTTGGGCCTGCAGGCCGAACATTTCGAGCACTTTGCGCGCGCGAAAATCGCTGTAGTCGCCGAGCCGATCGATCGCCAGGCGGGTTCCTTTCAAATCGGCGGGAGTTTTAATGTTCGCGGCGGCGACAAAGCCCGCGACTTCCTTGTCCGTGATGCCGCCGATGAAGCGCAGGTCCGAACCGTGAGCGGCAGCGCGGATCGGACTCGCCGCGGCGACGATCGCCATGCGAATATCGCCGGAAATCAACGCCTGGGAAACCTGCGGGCCACCGATGTAGACAAACGTCGGCTTGATGCCTTCCTGTTCCAAAAGCTTGTGCTGCTCGATCAAGCGAATAAAAGCATAGGTTCCGCCGCGTGATACGTAGCCGATCGGAAACTCGACCTGGGCGGTGACCGGCAAGACCGCGCCAAGGAAGAACAGGATCCACAACGCCGAAATGGATAAAAGTTTCCGAACGATCATTTCCCGGTCACCTTATAGATATCAAAAATTTTGTCGACAAATCCGCTCTCCGTCAGGCTCTTGATCGGACCGTCATCGATTAGATCCGCCGCGCGAACCGGCCGGAAACAAACGGCCGCAGCTCGATGCAAATTCATGCATCAAGCGATTCGGTGTCAGAAAAAGTATCAGATTAGGCGGGAATTTGTCGATGGTGCGCGGCTCGGCAAGAGAAGATTGTCCAGTTTCTCCTCATCCGCTCTGCGCAGGAATTATGTAGGCGCGTTTTGTCCGATTCGCAACGAAAGCCGATTGGCGTTCAGGGTTTGATCGGCTCCGGCGTCTCTTTGCTCGGCGCGTTCGATGTCGAGCCGTAATTGGTGTTGCGGGTGATGCCGAGGCGCTGCATTTTCGACAGCAGCGTGGTGCGCTTGAGGCCCAGCCGGGCGGCGGCGCCGTGGCGTCCGCCGATCACTGCGCCGCACTCCTGCAGAGCTTGGAGAATGCGCTCGCGCTCGACTTCTTCCAGAGTTCCGGCCGCGCTCGCCGCGATCGGCTCCGGCCCGCTCAAATCCTTGGTCTGAATCTGCAGTGCGTTTTCGCGCGTGAGAATGACCGCGCGTTCGATCAAGTTTTGCAGCTCGCGAATGTTGCCCGGCCAGGAGTACGCGCAGAGCGCATTCATGGCTTCCTCGGGAATCGTCTCGATGCGCTTGTGCATGCGCTGAGCGTATTTGTCGACGTAGTGTTGTGCCAGCAGGCGAACATCGCCGGCGCGTTCGCGCAGCGGCGGGATGCGAATCGGAAAAACGTTCAAGCGAAAATACAGATCCTCTCGAAATTGTTTGTCGCTCACCATCTGCGCCAGGTCGCGGTTGGTGGCGGCGATCAAACGCACGTCGACGTGGATCGTTCGCGCGCTGCCGAGCCGCTCGAACTCCTGCTCTTGCAAGACACGAAGAAGTTTCGGCTGCAATTCCAGCGGGATGTCGCCGACCTCGTCGAGAAACAACGTGCCGCCGTGAGCGAGCTCGAAACGGCCGATTTTTTGCGCCACCGCCCCGGTGAAAGCGCCTTTCTCGTGGCCGAAGAGCTCGCTTTCCAGCAGGCCTGACGGGATCGCCGCGCAATTGAGCTTGACGAACGGACGATCGCCGCGCGCGCTGGTGTTGAGCACTGCACGCGCGATCAGCTCCTTGCCCGTGCCGGTTTCACCGAGGAGGAGCACGGTCGATTCCGTCGGACCGACGACTTCAACTTGGCTTAGGACGCTTTTCAGCGAGCTACTCGCACCAATGATGTCGGCGAATTGGCCCGCGTGATTTGCCTTGGGGCGTGGCGCGTGTTGAGCGCGGCCGAGTCCCTGTTGGATGGCCTCGAGCAGGTCTTCGTCATGGAACGGCTTGGTGAGAAATTCCAGGGCGCCGGCTTTGATCGCGCGCACCGAAGTCGGAATATCACCGTGGCCGGTTAAAAAAATGATCGGGATGTGAATATTCGCCTTGATCAGCTCTCGCTGCAAGTCCAGGCCGCTCAGACCGGGAAGCTGTAGATCGAGCACCAGGCAGCTCGGCGCGTCGCTCTGCGGATGAGCGAGAAACTCCCGCGCCGTCGCGAAGGTCTCGACTTTCCATCCCGCGGAGCGAATCAGGCTGCTCAGCGCCTCGCGCACCGAAACGTCATCATCGACCACATAAACCAGCGCCTCTGTCTCGTTCATCGCAGTATCGTCTTTCGGGTATGAAATGGCTGGGCGAAGCGGCAGGGTCGCTCGCGCTCGGCCGTGCTGATGGTTTTGTTTTCTTACCCCTCGTGCCCACTCGCAGGGCGGCCATCGGAAGTGATCGCCGTATCGATCGCCTTCAATAACGCTTCCTCACTGAACGGTTTGAGCAAATATTCTACCGCGCCGGCGCTGAGTGCTTGGGCGCGAGTTTCCTCATCGCCGTGCGCGGTGATGAAAATCACCGGGATCGGCGTGCGATCGCAGACCAGACGGCGCTGCAGCTCGAGGCCGTTCATACCCGGCATGCGCACGTCGAGGATCAGGCAGTCGGTGTCGGCGCGCCGCGGCCAGCTTAAAAATTCTTCGGCCGACGCGAAGGTCATGATCTTGAACCCAACCGAGCGTATCAGGCCACTGAGCGATTCGCGCATCGAATCATCATCATCAACCACCGATATGAGCGGGACTTGGGACATGCGCATCCTTTCGTTGCCGACCGATAAATTCAGATTAGCAACGAGCGCGACTGCAAAGCTATTATACTTTGGTATAGGCGCACGCCGAGGTTCACCAAGTTGTTTCGCCAGAGTGTTTCAGTCGCTCGAACATCCGCACCAGCTCCGCCAACGATTGCGCCTGCATTTTCTGCATGACCTGAGCGCGATGCACTTTGACCGTGATCTCGCTGGTGCCGAGGTCGGCGGCGACCTGCTTGTTGAGCATGCCGGCAACGACGCGTTCCATCACCTCGCGCTCACGAGGCGTCAGCGATTCGTGGCGCTGCTGAAGCTCGTCGGTTTCCGCCTGGCGGTGCCGCTGAACGCGGTCGCGGCGGATTGCCTGCGCAATGGCGTCGAGCAATTCTTTCTCGGCAAAGGGTTTGGTGAGAAATTCCACGGCGCCGGCTTTCATTGCCTTCACCGAAGTCGGTACGTCGCCGTAGCCGGTGATGAAGATGATCGGGATCTCGATGTTGAATTCGGCCATGCGCTGCTGCAGATCGAGACCGCTCAAGCCGGGGAGGCGCACATCCAGGACGAGACAGCTTGCCACCTCGGCGCGCGGGCGCGCGAGAAACTCCCGCGCCGTCGCGAAGGTCTCGACTTTCCATCCCGCCGAGCGCAGCAAGCCGCTCAGCGCTTCGCGCACCGAGACGTCGTCATCGACGACGAACACAACGGGCTCGGAGGACGGCATGATTTTCTCTCTACGACGCCGGCGGCAGCGTAAACTGAAAAGTCGCGCCGTTGCCCGCGCAGTTGGCTTCGGCCCAAAGTCGCCCGCCGTGATTCTCGACGATGGAGCGGCTGATCGCCAGCCCCATGCCCATGCCCTTGGGCTTGGTGGTGAAGAAAGCGTGGAACAGATTGTCGAGGCTCTCGGATTGCAGACCCATGCCGGAGTCTTGCACCGCGATAAGCACCTTGTCGATGTCCGCTTGCTTGGTGCGGATAATCAGCTCGCGCGACCGATCCGTCACGGCATTCATCGCTTCCAGACCGTTCATCACGAGGTTTAAAATCACCTGCTGGAGCTGCACGCGATCTCCCACCACGCGCGGCAGGTCGGCGGTCAACTCCAGACTCACCGAAGCGCCGTTCTTTTCGATCTCGCTCTGAATCAAACCGACGATTTCCTGGACGACTTCATTCATGTCGAGGGAGGCCTTCTCGGCGTTGCCTTTTTTGACCAGCGCGCGAATCCGGCCGATCACATCGCTGGCGCGGTTGCCGTCGCGGATAATCCGCTCGATCGCCTGGCGCGCTTCACCCAGGTTGGGAGTCGCGCCGGCAAGCCAGCGCAGGCAGGCGTTGGCATTAGTAACGACAGCGGCGAGCGGCTGATTGACTTCGTGCGCGATTGAAGCCGTCAGCTCGCCCATAGTCATGACCCGGTTTACGTGAACCAGCTCGGTTTGTGATTCGCGCAAAGTCTCCTCGGCTTTTTTTCGTTCGGTGATGTCGCGATAGATGGCGTAGATCGCAATCTGCCCGCCGGCCACCGATACCGGCGCGGCTACGAAAGACACATGCACGGGCGAGCCGTCTTTGCGCCGGCGCACTGTTTCCGCCTCCACGCGTTCGCCGCGCGCGAGGAGGTCGCCATACCTGCGGGTTTGCGGTCGAAGCTCCTTGGGCGTGATCAACTCTCCGGAGGAGCGGCCGACGGCTTCCTCCGCGGTGTAGCCGAAGATGCGGGTGAATTCCTGGTTCACCCGAAGCACTTTGTTGTTCACGTCGCGCAGCACGATCGCTTCAGGCGCGAGATCGAACAGCTCGTCGAGGTAGGCGGTCTGCTTGCGCAATTCCTGCTGAGCGCGGGCGCGTTCCTGACGCGTGCGCAAAGCGGTGACGCCGAAGGCCAGATTGTCGGCGAGCTCCGTGAATTGTCCGATGGTGCGATCATTGAACGCGTTGGCCTCCGGGGCGTAAATCGTCAACGCGCCAAAGGGCTCACCGTCGCGCCGCAAGGGCAGCGACAGGTTCGAGCAATAACCGCGCTTGAGCGCTTCGCCGCGCCAAGGCGCGATGCTTGGATCGATACGGATATCTTGAGTCCAGGTGGGCCGCCCCGTGCGAATCGCCGTGCCCGTCGGACCCTGGCCGCGATCGACGTCGGCCCAGGTCGCATTGATGCTTTCCACGTAGCCGTCGTCGTGGCCCGCCTGCGCCACCGGGCGAATGGTTTTGCCCGCGTCAAGCTGCCGGTAACCGACCCAGGCCATGCGCAGGCCGCCGACTTCCACCAGGATGCGGCAGACCGATTCGAGAAGCTCATATTCGTCGGTCGCGCGAATCAGCGCCTGGTTGCATTGATACAGCGTTTGCAGCGTCTGATTGAGCCGTGCCAGGTTTTCCTCGATCTGCTTGCGCTCGCTGATGTCGAGGAGCGCGCCGATCAATTTCACCACGGCGCCGTCGGGGCTGCGCACGGCCTCGCCCATACTCTGCACAAAGCGCACGGTGCCATCGGGGCGGACAATGCGACATTCGAGATTGTAAAGCTCACCCTCGCGCACCGCGCGCTGGTAGCGATCCTCCGCGTAGGCGCGGTCTTCCGGGTGAATCGAGCGCTCGAGGAAGTCGCGGCGCGAGAGCGATTCGCGTGCCGGATCCAATCCCAGAATATGAAAAACCTCGTCGGACCAGCGCGTGCGGCCCGTCGGTACGTCGACCTCGAAGCTCCCCAGCTGCGCCACCGCGAGCGCGTGCCTGAGCCGCGCTTCGCTCGACAGCAGGGCTTCTTCGGCGGTTTTTCGCTCGGCATTTTCGGCGCGCAGCTCGCGGTTGATGCGCCGGAGTTCGGCGGTGCGCTCCTGGACTTTCACTTCCAGTTGATCGCGCGCCTCGCGCAGCGATTCTTCAGTGCGTTTTTGCTTGCCGCTCAGCCAGGCGATGGCAAAGGCCGAAACGACGAAGACGACCAGGCGCGGCCCGTCCTCGGCGCTCAGCTGCAAAGTATGAAGCGGTGCCGAGGGGTGGAAATTGATCACGCCGATCGAAAGCAACGCGGCGAGCACGCCGGGGCCGCCGCCGCCATACCAACTGCTAAGCACGATGGCGCAAAAGAACAACGAGTTGGGAGTAGGATCGAAGTAGACCCGGAGCAACTGTCGAATCGCAAGCGCGGCGGCAACAGATAAGAGCGCGAGGCCGTAGCGCAGCAGCGCAGATGCCGCGCGCGGCGTCCATGTATCAAACGTCGACATCACTTTTTTACCCGGCCCTCTCGTGGCGTCCCTTCCGTGCAGAACTCTCGCGCACGGCTGTTCCGGCTTTCTCAGGTTGTTCTCCCAGATGGCTTAAAGAAGTGTAACAAAGCCGCGGGCCGGGAATCCATTATACCTTAGTATAGGGCCGCAGCCGGTGGCACCGGTGCAGGAGACGCCGGCGGGCGATGTGACGTGGGCAAAGTGTGTGGGGCAGATCTTTGAAGGAGAATACCGGTGTGCAGAAGAGAACTTGGTCGAGAAGCCGCTGCAGCCTCGAGGAGGAACAGTTTCCTCCTCGCAGGCTGATCGGTCAAAGGTTAGTCTTCGTATTCACTCGCCCAGCGGCGTTGGTAATCCTGCAGCTGCTGGTGCACCTGGTCTTCACTCGCGGGCTGTTCGCTGCACACACCGTAGAAGTCAACGATATCACCGGAGCTTTCGCTCTTGATAGTCGGATCTTCGGCGGCCAGGCTCCGTGCCTGCATGGCAGGAAATTTTATATGGCAGTAGCTGCCGGCAGTGAGGTCATCTCTGGTGCCCACACCGTCCTGCGCATAGGCTGCTGTCACGGCGGTCAAACTGCCGGCGAGCAGCAGTGCTGAGAAAAATAAAGTTGCGGTCTTCATTCGCTTCACCTCCTTTCTTGTCTTCCTGAAAAGTAGTTACCGCAAGCAGGGTGCCAATTGCAGCGCGCTTTGTTGCGAGAGAGAAATCGCCCTAATCCAAAGAGTTATGATCGCGCGAAAAATGGAAACCTATTCCGCGCCGTTTGATCGGTGACGATCGAACGACAGTCGTCTAAATATCGGCCGTGGGTAGAGGATCGGCAACAAGATGATCGCCGTTCACTGTGTCAAAGGATTCGCAAGAAAGAAAATTCGTTGTTGAGGTATCGCGCGAGTGGTCCGCGCATCGCGAGTTCAAAGCTGGGGCAGGTCCTGGACATTCCAGCCGCCGCCGAGCGCTTTCACTAAAAGCACGCTCGCGTCCATGCGCCGGCGCAAAATGTCGACCTGGTTGCGCTGGTTGGTGAGGGTCACGGTCTGCGCCGTGATCACTTGAAGATAGGTATCGACGCCGCCCTTATAGCGATTGGTGAAAAGGGTGAGGCTTTCTTTCGCGGAGACGACCGCGCGCTCCTGCTGCTCGGTTTCGCGCTCCAGAATGCGCAGCGCGGCGAGGTTGTCTTCCACCTGCTGAAAAGCATCGAGAGTCGCCTGACGATAGGCGGCGACGGTGCCGTCATAGGCGGCCACCGCCGCTTCCGAGGTCGCGTGGCGCCGGCCGGCATCGAATATCGTTTGCGCCAGGGTGCTTCCCACCGCCCAGAGAAAACTCGGCCAGCCGATCCAGTTGCGCATCGAGCTCGACTCGAAACCCAACAGCGCGTCGAGGGTCACCGTGGGAAAGAACGCGGCTTTGGCGATGCCGATCTGCTCGTTGGCTTCGGCGACGCGGCGTTCGGCGGCGGCGATGTCCGGGCGGCGCTCCAAAAGTTCTGACGGAATGCCAACTGGAATCTTCGGGGGCGTGAAATCGAGCGGCGCCGGCGGCAGGCTGAAAACCGCGGGCGGCTTGCCGATCAATGTCGCGATCGCATGCTCGAACTGCGCTCGCTGCACGGCGATGTCCGTGGCCTGCACCTGGGTTGTTTCGAGCTGGGTGCGCGCCTGGGCCAAGTCCGAGAGCGGCGCGGCGCCGCCTTCGAATCGATTGGTCGTGAATTGCAGTGCTTCCTGAAAAGCTTTCACGGTGTCGTCGAGGATGCGCTGCTGAGTGTCGGCGCTGCGCAACTCGAAATAGTCCAACGCCAGCTCTGCCTGAAGACTCAGCCGCGCGGTTTCCAGATCGGCGGCGCTGGCCTGAGCTTCATTGCGCGCCGAAGCGACGCTGCGCCGGATACGGCCCCAGAGATCGAGCTCGTAGGAAACATCGCCGCTCAAGAGAAAGTCCCGGGTCGATGCGCCGTTGCCGCCGCCGGGCGAGTTTCTGGAATTGCGCAGCGAGTTCGCCGAAATCCCCGCGGAGATGGTCGGAAACAGCGATGCACGAAAGAAGTTTGTCAAAGCACGCGCCTGGCGAAAGCGCGCCTCGGCGACCTTCAAATTCTGATTGGCTTCATTGACCTGCTGTTCGAGCGCGTTCAGCTGCGGATCGCCGAAGATCTCCCACCATTTGCCGCGGGGCAATTGATCCTTCGGTGCCGCGATTTTCCAACCCGCGTCTTCTTTGTACGCCGGTGTCATCGGCACGGGCGGTCGCTGATAGTCGGGACCGACCATGCAGCCAGCGAGAAGGATGGTGGCAAGGCTCGCCGCGATCGCGCGTGAAGGCTTCATTGTTTGGCGGTTTGGGCTGGCGCAGACTTGGCGCGCACGGCCGCGCCCGTGGTGAGCGAATCTGAAGGGTCGACGATCACCTGGTCGTTGGCCGACAGTCCGGAAATGATTTCGACCTGAGTTCCATAATCGCGGCCGATGGTGACCGGTACCAGCTCGGCGTGACCGTTTCGCACCACGCCGACGCGCAGGCCCTCGGAACGAAACAACAGCGTGTTGGCAGGCAGCATGAGCGCGTTCACCGATTGCGGCAGTTTGAGATGAACGCGCACGTAGGCGCCGGGCAATAGCGCGCCGCCACGATTGTCGACGTCGACTTCGACCCGCAACGTGCGCGACGCCGGATCGATGGCGCTCGAGTTGCGCGCGATGGTACCGGGAAAAGTCCTGCCGGGGAATTCGTCCAAAGTAAGAACCGCGCTCGCGCCCGGACGGATCGCCTGGGTATAAGTCTGCGGCAGCGCTACGAAGACGCGCAAAGTCCGGATCGCCGCCAGGTGAAACAGCTCCTGTGCCGGCGTGCTCGCGCCGGCGTTGATCAACGCGCCGATGTCGGTGTTGCGCGCGGTGATCACGCCGTCGAAGGGCGCGTAGATTTTTTGAAATCCTTTCAGCTCTTCCAAACGCCGGACGTTGGACCGGTTGGAATTGACGGTCGCCTTATTCGCGTTCCATGTGCTCACCGCCTGATCGGTTTCCTGTTGCGACACCGAATTGGTTTTCAAGAGCGCCTGCCAGCGCTCGGCCGTGATCTCGGCCTGATGCAGGTTGGCCTGCGCGGTTTCCAAATCGGCACGCGCCTGCGCGAGTTGCTGATCGATTTCCGGAGCTTCGATCTCGGCCAGCAACTGGCCCTTTCTGACACGGGCGCCGATGTCCACGTACCAGCGTTTCACGTAGCCGCTGGTGCGCGCGAAGATCGGCGCGTCGGTAAATGCCTGGGTATTTCCCGGCAACACGATTTCATCGCTGGGCGCGCTCGCCTTCGGCGTGATCACGTTGACCGTCGATACCGCGGCCGCGGTGGTTTCCTGTTTGAGGTCGGCCTCAGCTCGATTGCGGCTCAAAATTCCCAAGACGATCAGCACCAAGAACAATACCGCGGCAATCCCCAGGCCGAGATAAACACCACGGCCGATTCCCTGGGCGGCGCCCGGATCCTGATTTGGATCGTCGAGTCGCATTGGCGGTTCCGGCTTTGTGTTGGTCGTCATAAAGTTTTCTCCATGATGAATGGTAGCGGCGACTTGGCTACTCGCGCGGCGCGGCTCCGGCGTTTCTTTTGCCGTGAAAAATGCCGAACACCGCGGGCACGAAAACCAAAGTCGCCGCAGTTGCGCACAAAAGGCCGCCGACCACGGCGCGCCCGAGCGGCGCATTCTGCTCGCCGCCGTCGCCGAGCCCGAGCGCCATGGGAATCATGCCGATGATCATCGCGAACGCGGTCATGAGCACCGGCCGAAAGCGGGTAAAGCCCGCCTCGATCGCCGCCGTGACCGCGTTGCCGTGCTCGGCCAGTCGCTCCTTCGCGAAGGAAACCACCAGAATGCTATTGGCGGTTGCGACTCCCATGCACATGATCGCGCCCATCAGGGCCGGCACGCTGAGGGTGGTGTGAGTGATAAACAAAAACACGATGATGCCCGCCAGCGCGGCTGGAAGCGCCGTGATGATGATGAAGGGATCGAGCCAGGACTGAAAATTGACCACGATCAACAGGTAGACCAGCACAATGGAGAACCCCAGGCCGGCGAGCAAACCGAAGTACGATTTGCGCATGGTCGCGAGCTGACCGCGGATCGTGATGAAGCTGCCGCGCGGCAAGAGTTTCTGATTAGCTTCGACGATGCGTGTGATGTCTCGGCCGATCGCGCCGAGATCACGCCCCTGCACCGAAGCATACACGTCGACCACGCGGCGGATGTCATAATGATTGAGCACCGTCATTTCGTTGGCGCGCGTAATCGTGGCCACGTCTGCCAGGATCTCCGGGCTTTTCATGTTGGCCGAAGTGATCGGCAGGCTCTGCAAATCCTGCAGCGATTGGATGCGGTACTGCGGTGTTTGTGTCGCCATGTTGTAGTTGACGCCGTTTTGCCAGTTCAAGAAAAACGACGGCGACGTCTGGAAACTGCCGCTCAGTGACACGAGCAAACTGCCGGCAACGTCGCGCTGGGTAAAGCCGCCGCCCGCCGCTTTGGTGCGGTCCACTTCGACATGGAACTTGGGATAGTCGAAAGTTTGCTGGATGCGCGGATCGACGATGCCGGGCACTTGTCGGATCTCGTTTAAGACCTTTTTGGCGACTTCGCGATTGGCCTGCAGGTTGGAGCCGTCGATCTGAACATCGATGGGTGCCGGCAGGCCGAAGTTGAGGATCTGCGTGACGATATCCGCGGGCAGAAAATAAAAAATGTTGCCGGGAAATTCATCGGCCAAGCGCTTGCGCAAAGTGCGCACGTAGTCGGCCGTGGGCCGATGATTTTCTCTGAGCGACACCAGGATGTCGGCGTCGGCCGCGCTGGTCGATCCCGAGGTGTTATGTATGAAGTTGATCGTGCTGTAGGGCAGGCCGATGTTATCGAGAATACTTTCCATTTCCTCGGCAGGAATGATCCGCCGGATCGAGGCTTCGATCAGATCGGCAAGCCGCGCGGTCTCTTCAATGCGCGTGCCGGTCTTGGCGCGCACGTGAAGCAGGACTTGACCGCTGTCGGTGTCGGGAAAAAAGTTTTCACCGAGCCACGGCAACAGCGCCCAGGCGCACAGGCAGAGAAGCAGAAATACCGGCACGAACACGAAGCGTCGCTGAACCAGCGCCGTGAGCAGACGCTGATAGGAAAAGCGCAGCCGCTCGAAGCCGCGCTCAAAGGCCTGCTGGAAGCGGACCCAAGGATTGCGTGAGGCAACGTTGTGCCGTTCTTTGACGCGGAGCAAATACATCGCCAGAGTCGGCACCAGAGTGCGCGACAAAACATAGGATGCGAGCATGGCGAACACCACGGCTTCGGCTAGGGGCACGAACAGATAGTGCGCCACGCCGCTGAGAAAAAACATCGGTAAGAACACGATGCAAATACTCAAGGTTGAGACCAGCGCCGGCACCGCGATCTGCGCGGCGCCCTGCAGAATGCCTTCGTTCAGCTCGTGGCCTTGCTCCAGATAGCGCTCGATATTTTCAATGGTCACCGTCGCGTCATCCACAAGTATGCCGACGGCGAGCGCCAGACCGCCCAATGTCATGATGTTGATGGTTTCGCCCAGGAAGCTCAGCGCGATTACCGATGCCAGAATCGACAGCGGAATGGAAACCGCGATGATCACAGTGCTGCGCCAGCTCCCCAAAAAAATCAAAATCATCAAGCCGGTGAGGCACGCGGCGATTATGGCTTCGCGGATCACGCCGTTTACCGCGGCCCGGACGAAGATCGACTGATCCGCCAATGGCTGGACTTTCAGCTCCGGCGGCAAAGTGGCGGCGACCCGTGGCAGAATCTTGCGAATGCCGTCGACCACGTCCAGAGTCGATGCGCTTCCCGCTTTCAGCACGGTCACGACCACGCCGCGCAAGCCATCGTGGCGCACGATGTTGGTCTGCGGCGCATAACCCTGGCGCACGTGGGCGACGTCGCGCAGATAAATCGTCGAATTGCCGATGACCTTGATCGGCAGATCGTTGAGTCCTGGTATCGTCTTGGGCGCGGCGTTCAAGTCCACGTCGTATTCGAACTGGCCGATCTTGGCGGTGCCGGACGGCAACACCAGATTTTGTTGGCCCAGCGCGCTGACGATGTCGGTGGCGGAGAGACCCTTCGATTGCATCAGCGCCGGATTCAAATCGACCATGACCTGAGACTGCTTGCCGCCGTAAGGATAAGGGACCGAAGCGCCGGGCACGGTCACCAGTTGCGTGCGCAAGAAATTCAAGCCGATGTCGTTCAGTTGCTGCTCGGAGAGTCCGTCTCCGGAAAGCGCGAGCTGGATGATCGGCACGCTCGACGCGCTGAAGTTGAGGATCAGCGGCGGCTGCGCGCCCGGGGGCAACTGACGCAGCACCACCTGCGACACCGCGGTGATCTGCGCATTGGCGGTATCGAGGCTCGCATTTGGCTGAAGAAAAATCTTGATGATCGATTGGCCGGCGATCGTGGTGGACTCGATATGCTCGATGTTGTCGACCGTCGTGGTGAGAACACGCTCGAAGCCGGTGGTGAAGCGACCTTCCATCTCCTCGGGGTTGAGACCGGTGAATTGCCACGCTACGGCGATCACGGGAATGTTGATATTGGGAAAAATGTCCGTGGGCGTGCGCAAGATGACCACAGGGCTCAAGAGCAGAATCAAGAGCGCCAGCACGATAAACGTGTACGGACGGGTGAGCGCGACTCTGACGATCCACATAGTAAAACCGCTTCAGGAGGTTGATCTCGGCAAGCAGGAAGAAACCGGCCGGCAGAAACTTTTTTCCTAAATCCTTCTTTGTATCAGTAATGATTTGGTTGGCAAGCCATGTGCCAATGGTTCAACGGGATCGGGACGTTGTCACAGGTCAAAATCGAGGTTGTCGCGCCTGGATGGGGGTATTTTTGAAAAGCCAGGAGCCGTGGTGTCGACAGGTGCCGAAATAAGGGCAACGGCGTCGGCACTAAAGTTGGTTTCACAGGTAACGTAGGCTTAACGAAAAACCTCGATGCGATCGTTTTTATAGTGCAGCGCCGCAAGAACGGCGTTCAGCAAGGCGTCGCAGGAGAAGGGTTTGTTTAAAAAGTCGACGCGCCGGCGTTGAGCGCCTGTACGCGCCGACGGATCGTCTAGCGCGGTGATGAAGATCAACGGAATGCGGCACTGCGCGCCAAGACGGCGTTGAAGCTCTAGGCCGTTCATCGCCGGCATGTGCACGTCCAGGATCAGGCAACTGGTTTTATCGCGGTTGCTCGAGCGCAGGAATTCTTCCGCCGAGGAGAAAACTGCGGCGGCGAAGCCGGCGGATTGTAAAGGGCCCTTGAGCGCATCCCGCACCGATTCATCGTCGTCGACAACGGTCACAAGTGTCGAGCTGGAATTTTGCATGGTCTAATCGCCGGAAGACTTTGATATCGCCGCCGCGCAAACGCGATCGGCTCGCCACGCGGAGTCGCGAGGACCATTCCCTCCTCGCGGCGTCTCCAACATCTCGTCAGTCCTCGTAATCGTGTTGGAATCGATGGTAATTATCGAGTTTCTGCTCGTGCATCTGATCGGATCCAAGGGGATATTCGTCGCACCGCCCGTAGAAATCGATGACGTCGCCATCACTCGGGGCCTTCAAGATCGGGTCATCTGCAGCCCGGGTTCTCCCTCGAATCGCGGGGAACTTCAGGTGACAATAGCTTCCGGGAATAAGTTCCTGCTTGTAGGTCACTCCGTCCGCAGCCATTGCGGCGCGAGTCGCGCCCAATGTCCCTGCCAGAAGCAGGCTTGCCAACAGTGCAGTTGCGGTTTTCATAGCGGTCATCTCCTTTTTTGTCGTTCGTTCTACAAGGGAACTTGACAAGCCGCGTGCCGCCAGAGCAGGTGCCGAGAAAAGCTAGAGAGCGGGACAAGTTAGGATGGTGAGCGCGAGCCTTGACAGTTGCACGACGGGTTGGAGTTCTGTCGAGATTAAGACAAACGCTGCGCTGCTAACACGGTCGACGGCGAAAAAGTTTCTTGGTGGTGCGGGGATGTCGCGCTAAACGAGGCGAATGGAAATGTGTAGTGCGCGCTTCAGCGGCTGAAAAAAATCACAGCGCGCTCAATGCGGCTGCCGGTCGACTCGCCACGTGCAGAAGCAGTTCAAAGTTGCGGCGCGAGCGGGCTCCAGCCGAAAATGGTCACGATGTAAGAGGTCTCCTGCTCCGGCGACTCCTGAGAGATGATGTCGATATCGATCTTCGCATCAGAGTTGTGGTTTTGCCATGTATAGCTGCGGACAGCGTCCAGTCTAGGCGCGGTTTCCGTGCCGTTCCAATTCTCAATCGGCAGAACTGTTGCCAATTCCGCACCCAACTCTGTGAAGCGGCGTTCCGCTTCCGCCTCGCTCGCAGTTGCCGAAGCGTAGCACGCGACAAATTTGGCGACCCGATCGATGTTGCAACTCATGCGCGGAATCGGCGGATAGAGGGAACGATCTGCGGGTTCTTCGGCAACGTTTGAGTCCGGCACGACCTGCCAAGCTGCGCTATCCGCCGCCAGCATCGTGGCAAGCTGCCGCAAGCCCAGGCGTTCCTGTTCGCTGCATTCGGATGTTGTCACGGTAGAAGCCTCATCGGCCGCAAGGGAACGACTGCTTGCAATCCATCCGCTTAAAAAGCAACCGACCAGTATAACAAATGTTGTGCGGCACATCGGCTTATGCTCCTTTCCCGTGAAGCTGGGAAAAAACAAGGCAACGAATATGCCAGGAGCTTGTTACGCTAAACGGTTCGAGAGCAGGTCCTTTTGCAAGCGAAGGAACTAAAGCGCGGGAGAAAACACTTCGCAAATTCCGACATTTGTCGAAGCTATGCCGAATCCGCGACACTTCTCGGGTGTCGTGTTTACCACAGGGCAAATTTGTGGCCGTGACAATCGGCCCGCGCAATTTCCCTTCTGACGCAAGGGGCACGCGATAGGTTACGGTTTCTTGAGCGCGCGATACGCGGCTTCGATATTGGTGTTGAGACGCGATTTGCCGCCGCTCCAGGTTTTATACTCCGGCAGGTCGGGATCTTTCTTGATTTCCTCGAGCGACTTTCCTTGCGCGATTTGTTTGCCAACTCGTTCCAGCAGCACGTCGTAAAATTTATCGGTCTCGTCGAGGAGTTGGACTGCGGTTGGCCGGCCGTGGGCGGGAACGACGATTTCCGGCTGGAGCGCTTTGAGGTTTTTGATATCCGACTTGATATTTTCGATGGTCACGAACGGACGCAGAAAGCCGAATCGTTTGACCGCGGCAACCGCGGCGGAGAAGAGCACACGCTCTTTTGGCAGCCAGATCGCTGCATCGGCATCGCTGTGAATATTCTTGAGCTGGATTAGCTCCAGAGTGCGCTCGCCGAGGTTTAAAGTCATGCGATCATTGAACTCCAGGTGCGGAGTAATCACGCGAAAGCCGCGAAACGCCTCGCGCATTTCGCTCGACTCGGCGATCAGCTTTTCGTTGCGCTTGGGATCGTAATACTTTTTCATCCCGGCGGTTGCTCCCGCCGCGCCGATGACGACGGCCGGCGGCGAGAAAACAAAGTTGCCGGTGGTGTGGTCGTTGTGCGTCTCGGTGTTGATGAGAAACCGGATAGGCAGCGGCGTCAGGTGCTTTACCGCCTTCAGGATGGCGAGCGAGTCCGGTGGATTCGGTCCGCTATCGATCAGCACTACGCCTTCCTGGGTAATGATAATCCCGCAGTTCGAGCTGGGGTCTCTGCCGGCGACGTCGTCGACGCCGTACACATAGATGCCGTCGCGAATTTTCTGAAAATGGCTGCCGAGATCCTGAGCGCCGAGCGATGCGGAGCAAAACATCCAGACCAGAACGCTAGTCAGAAAAGTGAGTTTACTCAAAAGGTGCTTTGCATAAAAACTTTTCCTTGAGGGATTTGATAATTTATAAATTATTTAATATGTAGCTCAGTGCAACAGCGCTAAGCAAGATAAAAGTTTTCCGATACCGCGAAAGGAAGCCCGTGGAGTACCTGAGTCTTGCGGAAATTGCCTATCAAAAAATCAAAGAAGCGATTCTCAAGCACCAGATCGTGCCCGGCCAGCGGTTGTCGCACGAGGAACTGGTGCTTCGGCTGGAAATCAGCCAGACGCCGATCCGCGAGGCCTTGTCGCGCTTGGCACAGGAGGGATACGTCACCCGACTGACCAATCGCGGCTATCGAGTGAGCGAAATGACCGCCGAGGAAGTGGAAGAGCTCTTCGGGTTACGTGGCGCGTTGGAGGCGTATTGCATCGATGAGGCGATTCGGCGCATCACGCCGGAAGGAATCAAGGCGCTGGAGCAAAGCGTGAAGTCCTTGCGCAAGGCGGTTGTGGCCAACGATCCGCTCGTCGACCGCTATATTATCAACAAGGACTTTCACGTCATCGTGGCGGAGATCGCCGGCAATAGCGCGGTGGCTCGGGTCTTGAACGATACCTGCGAGAAGCTCGTGCTCAAGCGGCGTATCGAGGGCGTCACGCACGGCGGCTTCGCGGTGTTGCAGCACCACCGGGAAATTTTTCAGGCAATCAAGCGCAAGGATGCCAAACGAGCACAGGAGCTCATGAGATCTCATTTGCAAAGCGTCAAGATCATATTGCTCAAGCAGATCGAGGCTCGAACGCGAACGGCGCGGGCCCGATAGCTCGTCCTTCGTTGACAACGGAGTCACCCATGCAGTTTCACTCAAAAGATCTGCGTACTTTTCTGGGGATTCTCGATGACCGATGGCCCGGCGAAGTGCTGCGGGTCGATACTCAAGGCAAAACGTTTGATCTTGCCGAGTGCGACGCGGCGGCATTTCTCGCCAAGCTCAAGGCTAGCGGCAAGCGGCCGGTCACGTTATTCCGCGGCTTTAAGACCCTCAGCGGAAAAATTTGGCCAGGTGAGCTGTTGTTTTCCGAGCTCGCCACTTTGCGCAAGCAGGCGGCGGCCATGGATCTCGACGGCGAAGTCAAGTTTCAGGATCTGGCGCAGGAGTTCTCGCGGCGCAATCGTCTGACAACCAAGCCCGTGAAAATTCCGGCGTCCGAGGCACCGATTTATCAAACCGTCGTGACCGGCGCGCAGATGTCGCTCTTGGATCTGCCGGTCTATCGCAAGGACGAGTTCGACGCCAAGCCCGGCTGGCTGTGCGCCGTCGGCATCGGCCGGGAGCCGGACTCGGGACGTTACAATCTTTCCTGGCACCGGCTGCACGTGCACTCGCCCGAGCACGCTTCCGCACGCATCAATCCGCGTCATTTGATGGAATACATGAACCGCTATCGCGTCAAGGGCTACGACAAGATGCCGGTGGCGTTTGCGCTGGGTCATCATCCGGCGTTCGAAGTGGCGGCGGGCTCCAACTGTGCGTGGGGCGTCGATGAGTATGAATTTGCCGGCGGCTTGCTCGACAATCCGGTGCGCGTTACGTCGTCGGCCACGCTCGGCGACGAGTTTTTGATTCCCGCCGACGCCGAGATCGTTCTTGAGGGAATGGTCGATCTCACCAAGAAAGAAATCTGCGGCCCGTGGGCGGACGTCATGCGCTACTATTCGCCGCAGACCCTCGAGCCGATTTTCACGCCGACGGCATTTCTCATGCGGAAAAATCCTATCTGCATCGGTAACTGGACCGGCCATGATACCTACGGCGTGTTGGGCGCGGCGTCCTATGTTTACAGCGTGCTTAAGGAGCGCTACCCGCGCGTCCTCGCCGTCAATCAAGTCTGCCCTTACACCTACGTGATTCAGTTCAAACCGCGAGTTCCGGGGGAAAGCACGCGGCTCGCCGCCATGGCGCTCGGCAGCTTCGCCGATCGCATCAAGAACGTGATTCTGGTCGACGACGATATCGATCCGTTCGATTTGAGCATGGTGCTGTTCTCGATCAGCACGCGGACCGACGCCGATTCCGCCCAGGTGCAAATCATCCGCGATCTCCAGGCGAACCGGCAGGATCCTTCGACGGAAAAATATCTGCGTGTCGGCGGCTTGATCATCGACAGCACCAAGCCGGTGGGCAAACCGTTCCCAGATATTGGCAAACCGCCAGACGATGCGCTGGCGCGCATTCGTCTGGAAGATTTCGTGAGTGCAGCGGAGCTGGGAAAGATCGCGGGATAGGATTACCGCAGAGAGCGCAAAGGGCACAGAGAGGTAATTCTGATTTTGTAGAGGCGCATGGCATGCGCCCATGTTCGCGCGAAGAGCAGACGCTAGGTTTAACCACGAAGGACACGAAGAGCACGAAGGAGGCCAATTTATGCCACCGGAATTCTACATTACCTGTCCGAAATGCGGCCATCGCTACAATGTGCACAAGATGATTTACGACGAGGGCGAAGATTTCTCCATGTTCTGTCCGGTTTGCACCGCGCGCTACCCGCGGAAAGAAGGCAAGATCGACGGCGCCAATTTTGACATCAAGAAATAGGAAAGACTGTTGAAACCCGCGCAATTCGAATATCACCGGCCGCGCGAGATTCCCGAGGCGCTGGCTTTGCTGACGGAGATCGGCGACGACGGCAAGATCCTCGCCGGCGGGCAGAGCTTGATGCCGATGATGAATTTCCGCTTGGCGCAACCCGCGCACCTGATCGACATCAACTTCATCACCAACCTCGATTACATCCGCAGCGAAAACGGCGCGCTCAAAATCGGCTGCCTGGCGCGCCAGTCGCAGGCTCTGAGCGATCCGCTGCTCCTTGAACGCTGCCCGCTGCTTTCCGCCGCCTTGATGCACGTCGGCTACGAGCAGACACGCAATCGCGGCACGATCTGCGGCAGTCTGGCGCACGCCGATCCCGCGGCTGAATTGCCGGCGGCGCTCCTGGCCCTCGACGGATTCGTAACCGTGGGCAATGCGGCAGGCAAGCGGGAAATCGCCGCGCGAGAATTTTTTCAATCCTATTTAACTACGGCACTGGGCGGCGACGAGATGGTTCTCGAAGCTTCGGTCCCCGAACAACCGTCCAATTCCGGTTCTTCATTCATCGAGTTTGCGCGGCGCTTCGGCGATTTCGCCATCGTCGGCGTCGCCGTATCGTTGACCCTTGCCAACGATCAGATTGCCGACGCGCGGATTGCTTTGACGGGCGTGAGTGACAAACCATGGCGTGAGCGCAGGGTCGAAGAAATTCTCATCGGCAAAAAGCCTGCACCCGACTTGTTCAACCAAGCGGCGCAAGAGATCGCCGCCAGGATCGATCCGAACTCCGATATTCACGCGAGCGGTGCGTACCGGAAGTCTCTGGCGAATATTTTAACCCGGCGGGCTTTAGGCGATGCCTGGAACAAAGCGCGGGGCGGAAACTGAGCATGGCGACGCAACGGATCGAAATCAACCTTAACGGCAAGGCGATCGAGAAGGATGTCGATTGCCGACAGAATCTTGCGGATTTCTTGCGCCACAACTTGGCGCTGACCGGCACGCATGTCGGCTGCGAGCATGGTGTGTGCGGCAGCTGCACGGTGCAGATGAACGGCGCGCCGGTGCGCTCCTGCTTGATGTTGGCGGTGCAGGCGGATCAGTCGGAAATTACGACCGTGGAGGGATTGAGCGATAAGGGTTCGCTCGGACCGCTGCAGCAAGCATTCAAGAAGCATCACGCGCTCCAGTGCGGTTTTTGCACGCCGGGATTCCTGATGACCGCCGACGCCTTGTTGCGCAACAACGGTCCGCTCACGGATGCCGAGGTGCGCCAAGCGGTGTCGGGCAATCTGTGCCGCTGCACGGGTTACCAAAACATCGTCGATGCCATCGTTGAAACTTCAGGCGGCAAACTTGAACCGCGAACGGATCATGACCATGCGGCATCGTCAAAGTTCATCGGCGCGCGGGTGGAACGCGCCGAGGACAACGAGCTCTTGTCCGGCAAGGGCGTGTACGTCGACGACATCGATTTACCGGGGACGTTACACGCCCATGTGGTTCGCAGTGTCCATGCGCGGGCAAAAATTCTCCGGGTCGACAGCAGTGCAGCGAAACGCGCAGCCGGCGTCGTCGACGTTGTTACTTTCGAAGATCTTGGCGCGGTGCGCAAGCTGCCGCTGACGATTCCCCATCCGAATTTAAAACCGCTCACCGAATTTCCCATGGCGAAGGACCAGGTGCGCTACGTCGGCGAACCGGTCGCGGTGATCGTCGCACAGTCGCGCCATTTGGCAGAAGATGCCGCGCCGTTGGTCGAGATCGACTACGAGGTACTGCCCGGCTGCATTGATATCGAAAAAGCCTTGGCGCCGGACGCGCCGCTGGTGCATGAAGGCGAGCCGGATAACGTCGGCGGCTTCATGAAGCAGTCGACGGGCAACGTCGAGAAGGTATTTGCCGAAGCCGATCACGTGATCAAAGAAACCTTGCGCGTGCATCGCGGCGGCTGCCACGCCATCGAGACCCGCGGCATCGTCGCGCAATTCGAGCCGAAGGCGGGATTTCTGACCATCTGGGCTTCCTGCCAGGGTCCGCATCGGATTCGGCGCACGCTATTGCAACTGATGGACATGCCCGAGCACAAAGTGCGTGTGATCGCGCCGCGGGTCGGCGGTGGTTTCGGGCCGAAGGGCGGGTTCTATCCGGAGAATTTTCTCATTCCTTGGCTCGCGGTGCGCTACGGCACGGCGGTCAAGTGGATCGAAGACCGGCGCGAGCATTTCATTGCCAGCCGCCAGGAGCGAGATCAAACTCATTGGGTCGAGGCGGCGTTCAATAACGACGGTAGAGTCGTCGGCCTGAAAAACTTTTTTCTCTACGACACTGGCGCCTACAGCACGAGCTTGGTGGTGCCGTGGATTACGCTGGCGACCATTCCCGGACCGTACAAGATTCCTAACCTGCAGCTCGAGTTCAAAGCGGTGTACACCAACAAAGTTACCGCCATGGTGGTGCGCGGTGCCGGCCGGCCGCAGGCGGTCTACGTGATGGAAACCATCATGGACCGGGTCGCGCGCGAGCTCGGTATGGATCCGGCCGAAGTGCGGCGGCGCAATTTCATCCAAAAAGACGAGTATCCGTACAACGTCGGCATTCTTTACCGAGACAACAATCCGCTCGAGTACGACAGCGGCAACTATCCCGCTTGCTTGGAAGAAGCGCTCAAGATGATCGGTTACGAAGACTTTCGCAAAGCGCAGTCGGCCGAGCGCAAGCGTGGCGCGCGTCTTGGCGTCGGCATCGCCGCTTACGTCGAGGGCACCGGTTTCGGTCCTTATGAAGGCGGCAGCGTCAAGGTCGGCACCGACGGCAAGATTTACGTGTTCACCGGCGCGGCGTCGCAGGGGCAGGGACAGGAAACCGCGCTCGGGCAGATCTGCGCCGATTATCTCGGTGTCGATTTCAAGAACGTCGACGTCGTCACCGGCGACAGCGCGGCGATCCCGTACGGCGTCGGCACTTTTGCCAGCCGGGTGATGGTGACGGCAGGCAACGCGATCGCGCAGGCTTCTGAGCAGCTCCGGCAGAAAGCGATGCAATTGGCGGCGAACAGGCTTGAATGCCGCAGCGAAGACTTAGACCTCGTCAACGGCGAGATCTTCGTCAAAGGCACGCCGGAGAAGAAAATTACTTTGCGCGCCCTAGCCCACGAAGCGGCGAATCGTGTGTCGGGCTTCATGGTCGACCGGAGCATCGAACCGGGATTGGAAGCGACGGTTTATTATTCGCCGCGGCGCTCGACGCATTCCAACGGCGTGCATATCGCGGTGGTGAAAGTCGACGAAGAAACCGGCCACGTGGAAGTTCAGCGCTACGCCGTGGCGCACGATTGCGGCACGGTGATCAACCCGATGCTCGTCGACGGGCAGATTCACGGCGGCGTCGCGCACGGCATCGGCAACGCGCTCTACGAAGAAGTGATTCACGACGGGAGCGGGCAAATTCTCAACGGCAGCTACATGGATTATTACTTGCCGGGCGCCATGGAAGTGCCGCGCATGGACGTGGCGCACATCGAAACGCCGACACCACTCAATCCGCTCGGCTGCAAAGGCGCAGGCGAAGGCGGCACGATTCCCGCGCCGACGGCGGTATCGTTGGCGATCGAAGATGCATTGTCGGACTTGAACGTAAAAGTGAACCGGATTCCGGTGAGTCCGGAAGTGTTGGCGAACCTGATCGCGGAGCAGAAACAGAAAACGTAATGCGCGAGGGGTTAGGAGTGAAGGGTGAGGGGCACCCCCCTGACGCCTGACCCCTCACGGATTTCAAGGGAGGCGAAACCTATGGTCATGATGGAACGCTTCGGCAGCTCGGCGAATCGAGTCATGTCGATCATGAAAAGTTTTCAGATTCCGGTGCGGTCGGTGCAGCCCGGGGATAAGCTGCTCGTGATTACCGACGACGCGATGGATCCGCTGGTCTGGCAGTGCATGATGGCGGCGATCAATGAGAAAGGCGGCGAGGCGGTGCTTTGTATGTGGCCGCGATTGCCGCGCCACTTCGCCGATGTGCCGCAGATGGCGATCGAGGCGGCGCGCGGCGCTGACGTGATCGTCGCGCTGACGACGACGGCGATGAGCAATTCCACGCCGGGCTCGCGCGCCATGCGCCAGGCCTGCGGCGGACCCATGTGGCTAATGGAAGAGTTGACCGTGGAAATTCTTTGCGATGGCGGCGGGCGCACAAGCATGGCCGACATCGAAGAGATCTGCGCGCTCGGCCGCAAGGTCGGCGAGTTTCAAGACAACGGGAAAAAGATTCGCGTTCAGGCCGATAACGGCACCGACCTCACCGCCGAGATCGGCGGCCTGGAGCCCGACTTCTTCGCCAACTGGTGGGGACGCATTCCGTTTGGCCGCAATCAAAAGAACGGCAAGCTAGCCGGCGGCACGTGGCCATGGGGTGAAGCGCACGTGGAGCCCGTGTCGGGTACGGCCAATGGCAAAGTGGTCTGGGAAGTGACCGCACAGTATCCGCCGGGACGCTGGAAGCATCCAGTGACTTTGGTGATCGAGAACGGTCGCTGTGTCGACATTCAGGGCAAAACCGAAGCGGCTCAAGTGCACGAGTTCATCACGAAATATGGCGACGAAAATTCCTGGCTGGTGGGCGGCGAGATATCCGTCGGCCTCAACAAGCTCTGCCAGAAGGACAACGACTCCGTGCGCGAGTGGAAAAAACACTACGGCGCGATGCATTTCGGCATCGGCCACGGCGCCGACCGCGGCAAGGTGAACAGCATTCTCAGACTGGAAGGCATCACTGATTACATCACGATCACCATCGACGATACGGTGGTATGCGAGAAGGGGCAATTCAAGATTTGAGAACGTTCACCGCGGAGACGCAGAGTTCACGGAGCGTTGATTTCATCTCTGTGTCCTCCGCGTCTCAGTGGTGAGATCGACCGATTTTTGAGGCAAATGTAATGGCAAACACGATAGCCGAACGCCGGCCGCGGGCATTTAACGACCTGCGGGAATATTTATCCGTCGTGAAGGAGATGGGGCATCTCAGAGTCGTTGAGGGCGCCGACGGCGAGTTGGAGATTGGCGCCCTCACCGGAATGATCGGCGCGCGGCGGGATTGTCCGGTCTTAGTCTTTGACCCGATTAAAGATTATCCGCGCGGTGTTCGCTTGATTACCAACATGCTCAACAACGGTGAGCGGCAAAAAATCATCCACGGCTGCCCGCCGGAACTCAGCGAGGCCGAAGCGGCGCGCTGGTGGAACGGGCAGGTAAAGAGATTTCAGCCGCTGCCGCCGGTCTTTGTCGCTGATGGACCCGTCAAGGAAAACATCAAACAAGACAAGGACGTCAACCTCAAGATTTTTCCGTGGGTGCGCTGGCACGAGAAAGATGGCGGCGACTATATGTGCGCGACATCCACAGTGACGCGCGATCCGGAAAGCGGCTACGTCAACGTCGGCTCGTATCGCTTCAAGCTGATCGACGAAACCACGTGCGTCGGTCATATGGCGTCGGGGCATCACGGCGACATCATCAGCAAGCAATATTGGAAGCAGGGGAAGCCATGTCCGGTGGCGATTTCACTGGGACAGGAGCCATCGATTCTCATCGCCGCCGGCGACAATGCGGCGTGGAGTCATTGCGAATACGATTATGCCGGTTGGCTGCGCGGTGCGCCGGTCGAATTGACTAAAGGAGTTTTCACCGATCTGCCGATTCCCGCCACTGCGGAAGCCGTGCTCGAAGGCGAAATTCTGCCGCCGAAGGCGGGCACGGCAATCGAGGGCCCGTTCGGCGAGATGGGCGGCTACTACGGAGACGCGAGTCCGGCGTCGCTGATCAAGATTCACGCGGTGCTCTACCGTAACGATCCGATCATCATGGGATCGCCGCCCTTTCCCAACACGGCGCGCAACTTGTTCGGGGCGCGCGGTCTTCGCGTGCGCTCCGAGCTCGAAGCGCTGGGCATTCCCGGCATCAGAGGCGTGCGCTATGGCGGCGGCATCGTCGTGCTGTCGATCGAGCAATCCTTTCCTGGCCACGCGATGCGCGCCGCGCTTGGCGCGCTCGGCGGCACCGGCGGCTATCACACGCGCTTTGTTATTCTCGTCGACGAAGACGTCAATCCGCACGATTTGAACGAAGTATTCGAGGCCATGGGCAGCCGTTGCGATCCGGGAACCTCGCTCGATATCAACCGGCGCATCTGGAGCTCGCGCGTCGACCCGCGCCTGGAGCCGGATAAGGTCGAGCAGGGTGATTTTACGACGTCGTGCGCGATTATCGACGCAACGCGGCCCTATCACTGGAAAGAACATTTTCCGGAGAAGGTCGGTATATCGGCGGAGCTGCGCAAAGCGATGGAGACAAAGTGGCGCGAGTTGTTGGCTCCTTGAGAAAGAAAGATCGATGAAATTGTTTTATCGATGGCCTGTACCGCTGCTCGCGCTGATGCTGTTCTGTCTTCAGAACGAAGCGCTCGCTCAGGTGAGAAAGATCAAAGTCTGTACACCGGGCGCGGGCACAGGCAGCATGCACATCTATGCGGCGAAAGACCGTGGCTACTTCGCGCAAGAGGGATTGGATGTCGATGTGCTGGTAACGCGCGGCCAGATTTGCACGATGGCGCTGATCAACGGCCAGATGGAAGTCACCACCAATCCCAACGTGTTCGATGCGATGGTCGCCGGCAAATTCAAAGGCAAGGTGATCTACGTCACCGCCAAAACCCTCGGCCACCGCTTCATGGTGGCGCCCGATATCAAAACCTTCGCAGATCTCAAGCACAAAGCGGTCGCCATCAGCACCTTCGGCGGACTCACCGACATGCTGACCCGCGAGATTTTCGAGCAGAATAATCTTTTGCCGAATAAAGACGTTGCCATGCTCCAGCTCGGCACGCCGGATTTGCGCTACGGTGCGCTCAAGGCCGGAACCGTGAAGGGTGCGCTGGTGTCCTCGACTCAAGCGATAGCAGCGCGGCGCGATGGATTTCGCGAGCTGCCCTACCAGCAGCCGCCGTGGATGTCCTCGCCGATTGCCGCGGGCGATGATTTGCTGGCGAAAGAGCGGCCGATGTTGCGCGCTTTTATCAAGGCGGTGACCAAGGGGCACATTTGGTATGGTCGCCATCCGGCGCAGGCGATTGCGCTGACGCAAAAGGTGCAGCGCATCACCGATCCCAACATCGCCAAGCAGATTTACGACGACGACATGCTGCGGCAGAACCCGGGCGGCGGCATGGACGAGGCGGCGCAGCGCAAAGTAGTCGAGCGCGCCCGTGAGATGTTCAAAGTGCAGAACAAAGTCGAGCTGAGCGAAATTTTCGATCTCAGTCTGGCGCGAGAAGTTGAAGCCGAATTAAGAAAAACCAAATGGGAACCGTAGAAATACATTTCACCACAGAGGACACGAACGGCACAGAGAAAAAGAATCGATGACGTAGGGGCGACCGGCGGTCGCCTTCTTCGTGTTCTTTGTGATCTTCGTGGTGAAACTCTTGTTTCAGAGTACAGCTAACAGCAACAGATTCGGGGAGACAATTTCATGGTGATGATGGAACGGTTTGGCAGTCCGACGACCCGGTTGATGTCGGTGATGAAGAGTTTTCAGGTGCCGGTACGCTCGATTCAGCCGGGCGATAGGGTTCTGATTATCACTGACGATGCCATGGATCCGTTGGTCTGGCAGGGCGCAATGGCGGCTATCAATGAAAAAGGCGGCGAGCCGGTGTTGTGCATGTGGCCGCGCATGGATCACCATTTTGCCGACCCTCCGCAGATGGCGATCGAAGCCGCACGTGGCGCCGACGCGATCTTTGCGTTGACCACGACTGCACTGAGCGACGCTTCCGCGGGATCGCGCGCCATGCGCAAAGCTGCCAACGGCCCCATGTGCTTGATGGAAGAAATGACTGTGGAGATCCTCACCGTAGGCGGCGGACGGGCGAACCTCGATCAAGTCAAAGAAATTTCAGATCTCGGCCGGCGCGTCGGCGAAGTTTACGATCGCGGCAAAAGAATTCACATCCAATCGGAAGGTGGCACGGATCTGACCGCTCAGATCGGTGAGATGCCGCCGTCCTATCATGCGGAGCGCTGGGGACGCATTCCTTTCGGGCGCAGCGCCAAGGTCGGCAAACTGCTCGGTGGCACTTGGCCGTGGGGCGAAGCGCATATCGAGCCGATTCCCGGCACAGCCAATGGCACCGTGGTGTGGGAAGTGACAGCGCAATTTCCTCCCGGTCGTTGGCGTCATCCAGTCACGCTGACAATCAAGGACGGCCGTGTTGTCGATATCCAAGGCAAGACCGAAGCCGATCAAGTTCGTTGGTTTCTCGAAACCTATGGCGACGATAATTCATGGCTCTGCGGCGGCGAGATGGCGCTCGGGTTAAGCAAACTCTGCCAGCCGGATGCCGATTCGGTGCGAAGCTGGAAGAAGCATTACGGCGCCATGCACTTCGGTATCGGCCACGGCGCGGATCGCGGCAAGATCGTCAGCGTGCTCCGACTCGAAGGCATCATCGAAAAAATCACCATTGTTATCGACGACACAGTGCTGTGCGACAACGGAAAAATTTTGGTTTGATTAGCGGTGAAGAAAGCTTTGATTCACCACGGAGACACGGAGAGCGCGGAGAAAGAGAATCAGCGTAAGCGTAGGGGCGACCGGCGGTCGCCCTCTTCGTGTCCTTCGTGTCTTCGTGGTGAAATCCAATTCGCAGCGATGCGATTTTTAGAGGAAGCACAGATGAAACGGTACTCGATCGGAATAATCTTGTTTGTATTTGCTCTCTCATTCGGGAGCAGCTCGGCCTACGCCCAAACCCGACAGTTCAAGGTTTGCGTGCCGGATTACTCCGTCGGCGTGATGCCGTTTTTCATCGCCAAGCAGAACGGCTACCTGGCCCAGGAGCAGATGGACGTCGAAGTGATCGCCGGGCGGGGCAATCTGTGCACGATGGGCCTGATCGCCAATTCCTTCCAGTTTACCTATTCCCCGAGCACGTTCGATGCGATAGTCGCGGGCGACATCAAGGGGAAGACGGTTTACGTCGCCGAAAAATTTTTGCTGCACCGTCTAATCGTCGCACCGCAAATCAAGAGACTTGAAGATCTCAAGGGCAAGAAAATCGCCATCAGCGCTTTCGGGACGTTGACGGATTTGTTGACTCGGGAAATTCTCTTGGATCATGGGTTGAAACCCATGCAGGACGTTTTGTTGCTGCAAACCGGCGGAGCGCCGGTGCGCCTTGCGGCGCTGATGTCGGGCAATGTGCAAGCGGCTCTGCTCGCTTCTCAGCAGGCTCTGGCCGCGATGCAGGACGGCTATCGTAATCTCGAATACACGCCGCCGCCCTATATTTCTCATCCCCTGATTGTAAAGAACGAGATGCTCGCCGGCGAAAAGGCCGCGGTGCGCTCGCTGATCCGAGCCTTTTACAAAGGACATTTATTCTTCGGGCAGAAGAAGGAAGAAACGCTCAACATCATTCAAAAAGTTCTGCGCATCGACGATCGCAAAACCGCGCGGGAAACCTACGAAGACGAATTGCGCCGCTACAACCCGGGCGGCGGCTTCGAGGCCAACAATATGCGCAAGGTCATCGACCGAGTGCGGGAAACGAGAAAGATGGAGCGCAAGGTCGAAACTCAGGACGTATTCGATTTGAGTTTAGCAGCAGACGTCGCAGCCGAGCTCAAGAAGGCGGGTTGGAAGCCGTAACTGGGCATTAGGAGTTCAAATCGTTCAAAACGTTCAAGCCGTTCAAATCGTCGGATAGGATTCGAATGCAAGTCTACTGCTTTCATTTGATGCCCTGGGCATACTTGCCGGAGGATTTCGCGCAGACGCATAACAGCGCCTGGGTGACGGCCCCCAATTCGTTTTACGATCCGGAGCTCGGCCATCCGCTCTACAATCGCTATCTCGATGAACTGGAGTTGGCCGATGAGCTCGGCTTCGAAGGCGTATGCGTCAACGAGCATCATCAGACCGCCTACGGCGGCATGCCGTCGCCCAACATCATGGCGGCGTGTCTGGCGCGGCGCACGAAGCAGGCGAAGCTCGTCATTCTCGGCAACGTCCTGCCGCTCTACGATCATCCGCAGCGGGTCGCCGAAGAGATTGCCATGCTCGACGTGATCACCAAGGGGCGGGTGATTTCAGGCATGGTTGTCGGCACCGGCATGGAATATTTTTCTTATCGGATCAACCCGACCCATGCGCGCAAGCGCTTCCACGAGGCGCACGATCTCATCATCAAAGCCTGGACCACCGAAGGACCTTTCAGTTGGGACGGCACCCACTATCGTTTCCGCTACGGAATATCTGGCCGCGGCCCTATCAAAAGCCGCACCCGCCGATCTGGATTCCCGGTTCCGGTAGCTCCGAAACTATGGAATGGGTGGCACAGCAGAAATACACGTATATGGTTTTGCCGACCCTGGCACCCTTCGAGCTGCGCCGTCAGGCGGCGGAATATTTTTCTCAGTGCTGCGCGAAAGCGGGATACACGGTGCGCCACACACAGATCGGCTGGGGCATCGGCATTTACGTCAGTGACACCGATGAGCAGGCGCGACGCGAGTACGAACCGCACTACTGGTACTACGCGAAGAATTTGTTGAAGACCACGCCGCAGCAGGCGTTACCGCCGGGCCACACCTCGCTCGCCAGCGTAACCGGAATGATGAAACGGCGGCTCGAATCGCGGCCCTCGAATTTGTCCACATGGAAGGAAGTCGACGAGGCGGGCTATGTGATCGTCGGCAGTCCGGAGACGGTGCGCCAGCGCCTCGAGGATTACGCCAAAAGAGTGGGCTTCGGTCTGTTGATCGCGAATTTCTCCGTCGGCAATGCGCCGCGCGAATACACCGAGAAGAGCATGCACCTGTTCGCAGAGAAAGTGATGCCGAAGCTGCGGCCGATCAACGTGGATGTGCCGGCGACGGCGTGATCGGGTCATCAGATGATTTACCGTCTCCCGCGAAAGTGGGAGAGGGAAGGGTGAGGGTCTGGCGAGTGCCGAGAAGAGCCCCCCACCCTCGCACTCTCTCCCACGAAGATGTGGTGGCGAGGGAACATATTTTTCCGTCGTGGGTCACAAATGTCGACGTATAGAGAAGATAAAGTAATCGTGCGCGGACGAAACGTGAAGCTCCTCCGCGGCGGCAAAGGAGCCCCGCTGATTTTCTTGCACGATGCTTTTTGTCTGGCCTGGCTGCCGCTGCACGACCGGCTTGCGTCCGAATACGAAGTCTTCGTGCCCATTCATCCGGGATTTGCCGGCTCGGACGAAGGGTTCGAGCAGTTCGAAATGATGGAAGACCTGGTCATCCATTATCTCGATCTCTGCGAAGTGCTGAAGATCCAGCGGCCCGCGCTCGCCGGCGCGTCCTTCGGTGGCTGGATCGCCGCCGAATGGGCGATGCGCTACAGCGAGCGGCTGCGCGCTCTGGTACTCATCGACGCCCTCGGGTTGCGATTGACGTCGGCGCCGGTGGCCGATGTTCTCAGTCTCGATGGTCCGGCGCTGCGCCGGACGTTGTTCGCCGAGCCAAATTCCTTGCTTGCTTTACAGACGCTTCCCGACACTCCACAGGTCGATGCAATCGTCGGCACGATCCTCGGTCGGCGCGCGCTGGCGCGCTTCGCCTGGCAGTTTCCAGACGATCCAAGCCTGCTCCGCTATCTTTATCGCACACGCCTGCCGACATTAATTCTCTGGGGCGAGCGCGATCAGTGCGTTCCCATGGCGCACGGCGATGCTTTTCGCAACGGTATCGCCGGCTCACAGTTCGAGGTGATTGCCGGCGCGGGTCACCTGCCGCATATGGAAGCGCCGGAGGAGTGCGCCAAGGCGATGCAGGACTTTTTGCGCGGGCACGAGCGCTGAAGTTTGTGTTTGCAGGAACGCAAATATAGGTATGTTTCAGACTCGCACGAGTTCAGGAACAAATTCGGAGGACAGCATGTTTAAAGTCGAAGCCAACTTGAAAGAGATTGCTACACGGCAGCTCACTCAGCGCCGGGCGCGCAAAGAAGGTGAACCGCGCCGACCGGTGACCACCGTGCATTGCAAGGCGCTGCACGGGCTGCAGTTTCGGGCCACGGTGGAAGGCCACAGCTTCATCTCGGATGAAGGCGACGAAGTTGGCGGCCATGACGCCGGGCCGGCGCCGCTCAGGTATTTTCTCGCCGGCATCATGATGTGCCATCAGGTCTGGTGCGTAAAAAGTTCGGCGGTGGCTGACGTGAAGCTCGATCGGTTGGAGGGCGAGATCTGCGGATTTATCGAAGCCGGCGGGGGTGACGCAGACAAAGAAGTCGAGCGCGGTTTCGATCTGATCAAGTATACGGTGACGATCGAAAGTCCCGATAGCGCCGACGACGTTCGAACGATCGTTGATGCAGCGACCCGTCGCTGCCCATCTTTCGTTTCAGCGGCGCGGAGCATTCCCATCGAGCTGACGATTGCGCACAACGGACAGAATCTCGGCGTTAAAACCTACGACAGGAGAAAAAAGTGATTTTCTCGGACCTGAGGCACTACGTCTCGACCTTGGAAAAGATCGGCCACTTGCAGGTGATCGAAGGAGCGAGCTGCGAGCTAGAGATCGGCGCGATCACGGAAATGGCGACCGCGCGCGTCAATTCGCCGGCGGTTTTATTCGATTCGATCCAGGGCCATAAAAAAGGCTTTCGTGTGCTGACCAACTTTCTCTCGCATCGAACCCGCGAGCGGATGGTCTACAGCGTCGACGAAAATCTGAGCGACTCCGAAGCGGTGAAGTTCTGGAAAAACAAATTAAAGACCGTGACACCCATCGACCCGAAGCAAGTCGAAAACGGCCCGGTGAAAGAGAACGTGATGACCGGCGATCAGATCGATCTTACGAAGTTTCCCTGGCCACGCTGGCATCAGCGCGATGGCGGGCCCTATCTTTGCGCCACCGCCGCGATCACCCGCGATCCAGATTCCGGCTACATCAATGTGGGCTCCTATCGCTACATGCTGCTCGGCAAGAACACGATCGTCGCGCACATCGGCTCGGGCCATCACGGCGACGTGATCCGGAAAAAATATTGGGCCAAGGGCAAATCCTGTCCCACGGCGATTTCGTTGGGGCAAGAGCCGGTGCTGTTTGAGACCGCTGGAACGAATTTGAGTTGGGGCGCGTCCGAATACGGTTTCGCCGGCTGGATGCGCGGCGCGGCGGTGGAAGTGACTCAAGGCGTGGCGACGGATTTGCCGATTCCCGCCGCCGCCGAAGTTGTCCTAGAAGGCGAAATGCTGCCGCCTGAAGAAGGCACCCAGATCGAAGGGCCGTTCGGCGAGATGTCCGGTTACTACGGCGGCGGCGCGCGACCGGCGCCGATCACGGTGATCAAGAGCGTGCTCTATCGCAACGATCCGATCATCCTTGGCTCGCCGCCATTTCTCGGCACGAGCCGCGGCATTCTTTCGTCGCGCGGCATTTTGATCTGGAACGAGCTTGAAGCCCTGGGCATCCCAAACATCATCGGTGTCAATTATTCCTGGGGCATGACGATCATTGCGATCAAGCAGGCATATCCCGGCCATGCCATGCGCGCTGCGCACGGTGCGTTGGGCGGCACGGCCGGCTATCACGGACGCTTCGTCATCGTCGTCGACGACGACATCGATCCGTTCGATCTCGACGACGTCATGTGGGCGCTGGCGACGCGCTGCGATCCGGAGACTTCGCTCGACGTGTGCCGGAGAATCTGGAGCTACAAGATCGATCCGCGTCTGCCCAAGAATAAAAAAGAAGCCGGCGATTACACCGGCGCGGTGGCGATTATCGACGCCTGCCGGCCGTATCACTGGATCGACGAGTTTCCGCGCACCACCAAAATCAGCGAGGAATTGCTGAAGGCGACGGAAGAAAAATGGGGAAAGTATTTCAAGGAATAAGCGATCGACCACAGAGACACTGAGAGCACAGAGATGACAAAGTAGGGGCGCGATAATCGCGCCCTCTGAAAAAGAAGCGATCAATTAACTGCAAAGAACGCAAAGAGCGCAGAAAGGGCGACCGTCGGTCGCCCCTACACGAAAAACAATAGCAACGAACGGGAGGTTCACTTATGTCCGCTGATCGTTATGGGATTCCGTCGACAAAGATTGTGGAGTTGATGAAAAATTTGCAGGTGCCGTTCCGCAACGTCGGGCCACAGCACAAGATCATGGTGATGACCGACACCTCCATGGATCCGCTGGTCTGGCAGGCGGTGATGGCGGTGCTGAACGAAAGAGGCGCGGAGACGATGCTGACCATGTTTCCGCCGCTGCCGTATCACTGCGCCGATCCGCTGTCGATGGCGATCGGCGCCGCGAAGGAAGCGGATCTCGTCGTCGCATTGACCACGACCTGCATGAACAGCGGCACCCCGGGATTGCGCGAGATTCGTGACACCGGAAAAACCGGCATTCTTCTGATGGAAGAATCGACGGTGGAGATTCTGACCGAGGGCGGTGGGAAGACGACGCTCGAAGACATGGAAGAGGTCAGCGACATCTGCCGGCGTATCGGCGAGGTCTACGACAAGGGCAAAAAAATTCACATCACGTCGGACTCGGGCAGCGATTTCACGGCGGATATTTCAGGTTATCCCGCGAATTATCACGCCGAGCGTTGGTCCGAATTCCCGGCACGGATCAGCAAGAAGACCGGTCGCCTCACCGGCGGCACATGGCCCTGGGGCGAGATCCACGTCGAGCCGGTGCCGGGCACGGCCAACGGCACCATCGTTTGGGACACCACGGCGCACGTGCCACACGGGCGCTGGAAAGATCCAGTTCAGCTCGTGATCAAAGACGGCTGGGTCAAAGGCATCGAGGGCAAGAACGAAGCGGCTTACATTCGCGACTATCTCAAGAAAAATGGCGACGAGAATTCCTGGGGCGTCGGCGGCGAAGCGGCCATCGGCACCAACAAGAATTGCCCAGCAGGCACTTTTAATATGCGCAGCGAGAAAAAGCGCCTGGGAGCCATGCACTTCGGTATCGGCCACGGCGCCGACCGGCACAAGGTGAACAGCAAACTACGGCTTGAAGGCATCGTCGATCGTGTGACCGTGGTGGTCGACGACAAGGTCGTGGTCTGCGAGAACGGCCAGATAAAAGTCTAGGAAGAATTTAACGCAGAACACAGATAACACAGAAAATGTAGGGGCGACCGGCGGTCGCCCCGTGTCAAAGGATTCCATGGACTTTCCGATCAACGCTCCCATCGGCGAGCGCGTCAGAAGAAAAGAGACTCAGAGGTTCATTACCGGCACAGGGCGTTACGTCGACGATCTGCTGCCGGCCGGCACCTTGCATGTTTCCTTCGTGCGCAGTTCCTGCGCGCATGCGAAAATAAAATCCATCGATGTCGAGGCGGCACGCTCCATGCCGGGTGTGCATGCTGTATTTAGCGGCAAAGAAATCGCCGAGCACGTCAAACCTCTGCGGGTCGGCGGCAGCTCCGTGCTTCGCCCGGTGAAGCTCTATCCGCTCGCGGTGGAAAAGGTTCGTTACTTCGGCGAGCCTCTGGCGGCGGTGGTGGCGGAAAACCGCTATCTCGCCGAAGACGCTGCGGAAGCGGTGCAGGTGGAGTACGAATTATTGCCGGCGGTGATCGACCCGGAAGCCGCGATGGAGCCAAGCGCTCCGCCGGTGCACGAGGACGCCGGCAGCAACATTGTTTATAAATACCATTTTGCCACCGACGGCATCGACAAGGTTTTTCAGGACGCCGAGGTGGTGATCAAGGAGCGGATCCGCAGTCATCGCATCACTGCTTGCCCGATCGAGCCGCGCGCCTATCTCGCGCAGTATAATAAGGACGAGGACAGCCTCACCATGTGGTCGGCGACGGCGAATCCGCATTCGCTGCGCGGGCGCATCGCCGACATGCTGAATTTTCCCGAGGGCAAGATCCGGGTGATCGCGCCGGACGTGGGGGGATCGTTCGGCGTAAAAATTCAAACTTACCAAGAAGAATTGCTGCTGCCCTATCTCTCGCGCGAGCTGAGCCGGCCGATCAAATGGTGCGAGACGCGGGTTGAGCACATGCGCAACGGCCGGCACGGGCGCGATCAGATTCATTATATCGAGTTGGCGCTAAAAAAAGACGGCACCATGCTCGGCATTCGCGACAAGATCATCGCCGACATGGGCTCGACGTACACCGTGGATCACTCGATCCAGGCGGCGGCGCTGTATATGACCGGCGTGTACCAGATTCAAAACTACGCGGTCGATGCCTTCGGCATTTCCACCAACAAGACCACTCACGGGTCGCTGCGCGGCATCGGCAAAGCGGATGCTTCCTATATTCTCGAACGTTTGGTGGATATCGCCGCGCGCGAATTGAAAATCGATCCCATCGACATCCGCATGAAAAATTTCATTCCCGCGGATGCCTTTCCTTACCGCAACGCCACCGGCGCACTCTACGACAGCGGCCAATATCATGTGGCGATGAAACGCACGGCGGAGATCGCCGGTTACGAGCAACTGCGCAGGGAGCAGACGGAGCTTCGCAAAAAAGGAATCTATCGCGGCATTGGCGTCGCGCTGGTGATGGAACCAACCAGCTCAAGCCGCATTCATGCGACGGGAGGCTACGCTTCCTGCCGGCTGCGCGTCGATCCGTCAGGCGCGGCGACAGTGTTTTCCAGCATGGGCGAGCAGGGACAGGGACACGAAACCACCATCGCGCAAATCGTTGCCAGCCAGACCGGCATTCCCTTCGACAAAATCACGGTGATTCACGGCGACACCTTGCCGACTCCCTACGGCTTTGGCACAGGTAGCAGCCGATCGTCTGTGGTCTTGATGCCGTCGGCGTGGGTGGCGGGCAAACTTTTGCGCGACAAGATTCTCGGCATTGGCGGACGCTTATTGAGCGTCGCGCCGGATCGATTGGAGATCGGCGACGGAAAGGTTTTCGCGAAGGAAAACAAAGAAAAATCCGTGGCGGTGATGGAAATCGTGCGCACCGCCTACGGCGCGATTCACCTGCTGCCGGAAAACATGGAGCCCGGCCTGGAAGTGACCGGCTACTTCATCAATCCCAACATCGATTACACGCCGGATGACAAAGGCCGCATGAATACGTTTTCGAGTTATCCCTATGCCGCCGTGGTCGCCGTCGTCGACGTCGATGTCGAGACCGGCATGATCAAAATCGTTCGCTACTGCACGGTGCACGATTGCGGCAACATGATCAATCCGCAGATTGTCGACACACAGCAACAGGGCTCGATCATGCAGGGCATCGGCGCGGCGCTTTACGAGGAGCTTCGCTACGGCGAGGATGGCCAACTTCTCGCGTCCACGTTTATGGATTATCGGCTGCCCTCGGTAGAGGAAGTGCCGGAGCTGGCGCTGGAGCACATCGTCACGCCGAATCCGTTCACGCCGCTCGGCGCCAAAGGTGCGGGAGAGACCGGCATGCTCGGACCCCCGCCGGCGCTGTGCAGCGCGGTGGAAGACGCGTTGAGCCCGCTCGGCGTGAAGATTCGCGAGACGCCGCTCACGCCGGATCGAGTTTTGGATCTTATCGAGAAAGCGCAGGCGAAGGCGACCCATGGCTAAGACTATTTCGTTGAAAGTAAACGGCAAGGAATACTCGGGCGAGGCGGAGCCGCGAACGTTGCTCACGCATTTTTTGCGCGACACGTTGAGACTCACGGGTACCCACATGGGCTGCGTGGTCGGCCGTTGTGGCGCATGCACCGTGATGTGGAATGGGAGAGCGGTGAAATCGTGCATGGTTTTCGCCGTGCAGGCGGACGGCGATGAGATTGTCACTGTCGAAGGCCTGGCGCAGGATAAACGGCTGCATCCTCTCCAGGAAGCCTTTTGGAAAAACGACGCGGTGGAGTGCGGTTATTGCACACCCGGTATGCTCATGTCGGCGTACGGCCTGCTCAGCAAAGGCGACAAACCGACCGACGAGCAAATCAAGAAAGCGATCTCGGGCAATCTCTGCCGCTGCACCGGTTACGGCAACATCGTGACGGCGATCAAGGAAGCCGCAGCGAATTTTACCAAGTGAGGAAATCATGGTCAGCATTCTCAAAGACATCGCGATCGACGGCGTGAAGATAGTGCCGTGCCGCATCGCGATGCCCAATCGCGGTGTGGTGAAATCGTTCCTGGTCGCCGGCCAGGACCGCGTGATTCTGGTCGACACCGGCGCGTCGGACGCCGATGCGGATTTGATCATGGACGCGATCAAGGACATGGGTCATCAGCACGCGGATTTGAAGCTGTGCATTCTTACCCATCGCCACGGCGATCACACGGGCGGTTTGAAGAAGCTCAAAAAGACGCTCAAATTCGAAGTGATGGCGCACGAGCTCGATATGCCGGCGATCCATCAGGCGACGGGCTACGACGTTGAGCACGTGATCAAGGGCGGCGAGCGTCTGCCCGATCGCGGCGGCATTCACGTGATTCACACACCGGGACACACGGCGGGACATATCAGTCTCCATCTGCCCGAGATCAAAACCATGATCGCGGGCGATGCGATCGTCAGCGCCGGCGAACATTTGATGGTGTCGCCGCCCTACTTGTCGTCCGATCCCGATGCGGCGCACGAGAGCGTCAGGCGTCTGATCGCGATGAATCTCGATCTGGAGCGTCTGCTCGTGGGTCACGGTGACGATATCTATGTCGGCGCCAAGGAAAACATCGCCCGTATTTTCGCCGGACCTCGTCCGTAAGCGAGAGAGTTATGAAAGTGGAAGTATCGAGAGTTATCGTTGCGGCCCTGCTGCTTTCATGCTTGGCACTGCCGCAAGCGCACGGCGCGGAGGCATTGAAGAAGATTCGCATTGCCTCCAAGGCGCCCGGCGAGTCGCTGGTGCCCTACATGATTTCCCAACGGCTGGGTTTTTATCGCGAAGAAGGTCTCGATGTCGACGTGATCGTCACCCGCGGCACGGTGACCACGCAAGTGGTCGTCAGCGGCGCCGTAGACTACGGCAACGGCGGTTCGATTCCGGCGATTCTTGGCGGCGCGCGCATAAAGATCATTGAGGTGAGTACCGACAAGCCGTCGCAGTACTTGGTGGTCTCACCCAAGATCACCAGCATCAAACAGCTCAACGGCAAGACCGTGGCGATTTCCGATGCGTCCGGCAATTCGACTTTGCTGTTTCGCGAGCTGCTGGCAAAAAACGGCGTCGCCATCGAGACCGTGCAGATGCGCGCGCTGGGCGATCCGTCGGTGCGCTTCGGCGCGCTTCTCTCCGGCACAGTGGATGCCACCATGATCACCATCGGCAACGCGCGCATCGCCCAGGCTAAGGGATTCCGCATCCTCGCCTACAGTGGCGATTACGTGTCTTCGCTGAGCGCCAATCTCGAAGC
>Ga0310810_10000460_pt1 | contig 41395 bp, 36 predicted proteins | sample NCmetagenome_FD_207641 | JGI IMG/M metagenome (GOLD analysis project Ga0310810, IMG submission 207641) | Soil microbial communities from experimental microcosm in Duke University, North Carolina, United States - NC | ecosystem: Engineered > Artificial ecosystem > Soil microcosm > Unclassified ...
GCCGAATGTCGACGCCACGACGGGCACGCTGACCGCGCGCGCGATCTTCGACAATCCGGCGCGCGTGCTCTTGCCCGGCCTGTTCGTGCGCGTGCGCATTCCGACCGGCACGATCGACAAGGCGCTTTTGGTGCCGGACGCCGCGCTCGGCTCAGATCAGAGCGGGCGCTACCTGCTCGTCGTCAACAAGGACAACGTGGTCGAGCAGCGCAGCGTTACCCTCGGCGCGGTCGAAGGCAGCATGCGCGTGATCGAAAAGGGCATCGCCGCGGGCGACCGCGTCATCGTCGCCGGCATTCAGCGCGCCGTGCCGGGTCAGAAGGTCGAACCGGTGGCCGAAAGCGCGGCTGCCAAGCCCGCGCCGAAGGGCTGAGCGATGATTTCAAAGTTTTTCATCGAGCGGCCGGTCCTCGCCAACGTCATCGCCATCCTGCTGGTGGTGATCGGCGCCGTCGCCGTGTTCGGCCTGCCGGTCGCGCAATATCCGGACGTCGTGCCGCCGACCGTGCAGGTGACGACGCGCTACCCCGGCGCCAGCGCGCGCACCATCATCGACACCGTCGCGCTGCCGATCGAGCAGCAGGTCAACGGCGTGGAAGGCATGATCTACATGCAGTCCTACGCCGCCTCCGACGGCAGCTATTCGCTCACCGTCACCTTCAAGATCGGCACCGACCTCAACGCCGCGCAAATCCTGGTGCAGAACCGCGTCTCCTCCGCGCTGTCGGCGTTGCCGCAGGCGGTGCAGGCGCAGGGCGTCACCGTGCAGAAGAAATCGACCTCGATCCTCCAGATCGTGGCGCTGGCTTCGCCCGACGCGCGCTATGACGGCCTTTACCTTGCCAACTACGCCACGATCAGCCTCAAGGACGAGCTCGCGCGCCTGTCCGGCGTCGGCAGCGTGTCCGTGTTCGGCGCCGGGCAATACGCCATGCGCGTCTGGCTCGATCCGGAGAAGATGAAGGCGCGCGGCCTCGTCGTGCAGGACGTGATCAACGCGCTATCGCAGCAGAACAGCCAGGTCACGGCCGGCCAGATCGGTCAGCCGCCCGGCCCGAACGACGTCGCCTTCCAGTACACGCTCAACGTTGCGGGCCGCCTCGACGACGCGGATCAGTTCGCCGACGTCATCGTCAAGACCGGATCGAATGGCGAGATCACCCGCGTCAAGGATGTCGGCACGGTCGGCCTCGGCGCGCAGACCTACGGCCAGGTGTTCATGCTCAACGGCAAGCCGTCCGCCGGCATCGCCGTATTCCTCGCGCCGGGCGCCAACGCGCTCAACGTCGCTGCGGAAGTGAAGAAGAAGATGGCCGAACTGGCGAAGGCCTTCCCGCAGGGGCTGACCTACGACGTGCCGTTCGACACCACCATCTTCGTCAAGGCCTCGGTCGACGAGGTCTACAAGACGTTGTTCGAGGCGGCGATCCTGGTGCTGATCGTCATCCTCGTCTTCCTCCAGGATTGGCGCGCCATGCTGGTGCCGGCGACGACGGTGCCGGTGACGATCATCGGCGCCTTCGCGGCGATGTACGCGCTCGGCTTCACCATCAACTTCGCCACCCTGTTCGCCATCGTGCTGGCGATCGGCATCGTCGTCGACGACGCCATCATCGTGGTCGAGGGCGCGGCGCACAATATCGACCGCGGCATGAGCGGGCCGCAGGCATCGATCGAGGCAATGCGCGTGCTGCTCGGGCCGATCGTCGGCATTACGCTCGTGCTGCTGGCGGTGTTCCTGCCGGCGGCGTTCCTGCCCGGTCTCACCGGGCAGATGTATGCGCAGTTCGCGCTGGTGATCGCGGCGACGGCGCTGATCTCGGCGGTCAACGCCGTGACGCTGAAGCCGACGCAATGCGCGTTGTGGCTGCGGCCTTCGGTGCCGATGGAGAAGCGCAACGCCTTCTATCGCGGCTTCAACGCCGTGTATCTCAAGCTCGAAGGCGTCTACGCGCGCCTCATGCACCGTCTCGTCGGCTTCGCCGGCATCATGGTGCTGATCGCGCTCGTCGGCATCGGCTTCACCATGTTCGAATTCTCGCGCATCGCCACCGGCTTCATACCGATCGAGGACCAGGGCTACATGCTGGCGACGGTGCAATTGCCGGACGGCGCGTCGCTGCCGCGCACGCAGGCCGTGCTCGACAAGGTCGAGGCGGCGGCGAAGAAGACGGCCGGCGTCGACAAGGTGATCACCATTGCCGGGGTCTCGGCGCTCGACAACAACGCCTCGCTGGCGAATGCCGGCGTCGCCTACATCATCCTCAAGGACTGGGACGCGCGCGGCAAGAAGGAGGGGCTCTTGCCGATGCTCAACAGCCTCAACGCGGCGATGGCGCCGATCGAGGAGGCGACCGTCCGCGTGCTGCCGCCGCCGCCGATCCAGGGCATCGGATTCGCCGCCGGCTTCACCATGCAGCTCGAACTGCGCGACAACTCGCTCGATTTCGGCAAGCTGGCCGTCGCCACCGATGCCATCGTGTCGAACGCGGCGACACAGTCGAGCATCTTGCTGGTGCTATCGTCGTTCCGCTCGGGCACGCCGCAATATGCGGTCGACATCGACCGCGTGAAGGCGCAGGCGCTCGGCGTCTCGGTCGACCAGGTGTTCAACGCGCTCGCGGGCTATCTCGGCTCGTCCTATGTCAACCAGTTCACCAAGTTCGGCCGCGTCTTCCAGGTATTCGTGCAGGCCGACGCCGCCTTCCGCATGAACCTTGACGACGTGAACAACCTCGCGGTGCGCAATTCGGCCGGCAGCATGATCCCGCTCGGCACGCTCATCCATGTCACACCGATGACTGGCCCCTCGCTGATCAGCCTGTACAATCTCTATCCGTCGGCGACGGTGATCGGCATGCCGGCGCGCGGCAAGTCGACCGGCGAAACGATGACGCTGATGGAGGATCTCGCGGCGAAGACGCTGCCGCCGCGCTCCGGCTACGAATGGTCGGCGATGTCGTACCAGGAAAAGCTCGTCGGCAACCAGATGTACATGGTCTTCGCCATGGCGTTGCTGCTCGTCTACCTCGTGCTCGCCGGGCAATATGAGAGCTGGTACCGGCCGCTCGCCGTCATCCTCGCCGTGCCGATCTCGCTGATCGGGCCGGTGGCGGCGTTGCGCCTCCTGCACATCGACAACAACCTCTACACGCAGATCGGCATCGTGCTGCTGATCGCGCTGTCGGCGAAGAACGCGATCCTGATCGTCGAGTTCGCGCGCGAACTGCGCGACGAGGGCAAGCCGATCACGGAGGCGGCGGCGGAGGCCGCGCGGGCGCGGTTTCGGCCGATCCTGATGACCTCGTTCGCCTTCATCCTCGGCGTGCTGCCGCTGGTGCTGGCGACGGGGGCGGGGGCCAATGCGCGGGCCTCGATCGGCCTGACCGTGTTCACCGGCATGCTGGCCTCGACCTGCCTGGCAGTGCTGTTCGTGCCCTCTTTCTTCGTCGTTGCGCAGCGCTTCGAGGAATGGCTCAAGGGCCGCAAGCGCCCGCACGGCCACCACGTACCGGCCGAATAAATCGGGGTTTTTCGCGCACGACACAATTTCGACGCAGCCCGTCTTATGCTACCGGTCTCCCGGGTCGTACTCGGCCGAACACCGGCATCCAAGGTCACATGCGCTCTTTTCATCGTCTCCGCTTCGCGGCGCTCGTTGCGCTGGCGATTCCTCTCACCGCCGGCGTCGCGCTGGCGCAGGACAGGCCCGGCCTGTTCGGGAACATCTTCAATCGCGGCGACGATCAGGGCGACCAGCAGCAGGCACCGCAGCAGCAGGGCGGCGGCGGCAACGACTCGGCGATGCGGCTCGACCGTATCGAAAACTCGCTGCGCCAGCTCACCGGCACGATCGAGCAGCTCCAGTACCAGAACCAGCAGCTCCAGACGCAGGTGCGCGAACTGCAAAGCCGCGCCGGCATCGCGTCGCAGGCGGCCCCCGGCGCGCCCGCCGGCTCGCTGATGCCGCAACGGCCGGCCGCGCCGCAGCCGATGCCACAGACCATGCCGCAGCAGCCGGCGCCGAACGCGGGCCCCGGCAAGCGCTCCGACGTGTTCGATCCGAACGCCCATCCCAACGCCCCGGGCGCGCCGCGCGTGCTCGGCACCGAGACCGCAGCGGCCGGCGCGGTGAACGCCATGCCGCCGGTCGGCGCGCCGGGCGGCCGCGAGGCCGGCGCCCCGCTCGATCTGTCGAATATTTCGGGTCCGCAGCCGCAGGGCGCGCCGGCCGCAGGCGGCCAGTTGCCGCCGCCGCCGCAGAGCAATCCGAGCGCGACCGGCGCGCGGCTCGCGACGCTGCCGCCGTCGGCCAAGCCACAGGACGAATACGACCTCGCCTACGGCTACGTGCTGCACAAGGATTACGGCCTGGCGACGCAGGCCTTCCGCGACTTCGTCCGCAAATATCCCGAGGACAAGCTGATCCCGGACGCGCAGTACTGGATGGGCGAGTCGCTCTATCAGCAGCAGCATTACCGCGACGCGGCCGAGTCGTTCCTCGCCGTGTCGACCAAGTACGAGCATTCCGGCAAGGCGCCGGACTCGCTGCTGCGCCTCGGCCAGTCGCTTGCCGCGCTCAAGAAGAAGGAAGCGGCCTGCGCCACGCTCGCCGAGGTCGGCCGCAAATATCCGAAAGCGTCGGCCAGCGTGAAGCGTTCGGTCGCGGCCGAGCAGAAGCGGGTGCACTGCTGACCGCTTCCGCGTTTCGGAGCCTGCGCATCACGGTCTAGGATGCGCGGCCGGTCCTGAACCGGCGGCGGGCAACGTGCATGGCCTCTCACGACAGCGAGCCGGTATCGCAGGCGGAAGCGGCGTCGCTTCTCGACGACCTGTCATCGTGCCCCGCGCTGGTGCTGGCAGTGTCCGGCGGTCCGGACTCCACCGCGCTGATGGTGCTTGCCGCGCGCTGGCGCGCATCCCTGAAATCCGGGCCGAAGCTGATCGCCGTGACCGTCGGCCACGGTCTGCGCGCGGAAGCGGCCGGAGAGGCCAAAGCGGTGGCAAAGCTCGCGCGCAAGCTCGGCGTGGCGCATCGCATCCTGCGCTGGACCGGCAGGAAACCGAAGACCGGCGTGCCGCAGGCGGCGCGTTTGGCGCGCTACCGGCTGCTGGCGGACGCCGCGCGCGAAGCCGGCGCGCCGGCAATCCTCACCGCGCATACGTTGGACGACCAGGCCGAGACGGTGCTCATCCGCATGAACCGGGGCAGCGGAATTGCGGGATTGGCGGGGATGAAGAGGGTTTCCGTCATTCCGGGACGCGCCGACGCTGATGTTCAGCTCATCCGCCTCTTCCTCGGCATCCCGAAATCTCGGCTGATCGGCACGCTGAACGCCGCGAAAATCCCCTTCGCCGATGACCCGACCAACCGCGACCCGCGCTTCACGCGCGCGCGGCTGCGCGGCCTGATGCCGCGTCTTGCCGGTGAGGGGCTCGATGCGAGGCGGCTGGCGACACTTGCGCGGCGGCTCGCCCGCGCCGAGGCGGCTCTGGCCGAGATGGCGGCCAAAGCCTTCGACCGTCTCGCCGAGACGAAATCGGGCCTGATCGCCTTGGATCGTGCCGGATTTAGCGCCCTGGCGCCGGAAACCGCCCTGCGGCTGCTCGGCCGCGCCATCGATCACCTGGGCGAGGAGGGGCCGGTCGAACTCGGCAAGCTCGAGGCGCTGTTCGACGCCCTCGCGCCTGTCCTCGCCGATCCGACAGGCCGTTTGCGCCGTACCCTCGCCGGGGCGGTGGTCGCGGCGACCCCGACTGCGGTCACGGTTGAGCGGGCACCGGCACGGCGAAGCCGGCCCTTAACCACGCGCCGGGCGGGCCCGCAAAGGGGCGGCAAAAGGCGCTAGATTATTGGAAATCGGGCCCTTTCCATGCGGGAGGGCGGTGCCTACATTGCGTTGACGTGACGTCGCCACAAAGATTCGTCATAAAACGGTACGGCCGCGGCCATGGTCTCTCGCGGCGGGTAAGGACGCCTAGATGAACGCCAATCTCCGCAATTTCGCCCTCTGGGTGATCATCGTCCTCCTGCTGCTGGCCCTCTTCACGCTCTTCCAGAATCCGGGCCAGCGGACCACTGCCCAGGACATCTCCTTCTCGCAGCTTATGACCGAGGTCGATCAGGGCCGCGTGCGCGACGTCGTCATCCAGGGTCCTGAAATCCACGGCACCTTCGCCAACGGCACCTCGTTCCAGACCTATGCGCCGTCCGATCCGGGCCTGGTGCAGAAGCTCTATACCAAGGGTGTTGCGATCACCGCGCGGCCGCCGTCAGACAACGTGCCGTGGTTCGTGTCGCTGCTCGTGTCGTGGCTGCCCTTCATCGCGCTCATCGGCGTCTGGATATTCCTGTCGCGGCAAATGCAGGGCGCGGGGGGCAAGGCCCTCGGCTTCGGCAAGTCGCGCGCCAAGCTCTTGGCCGAAGCGCACGGCCGCGTGACGTTCGAAGACGTCGCCGGCGTCGACGAGGCCAAGCAGGATTTACAGGAGATCGTCGAATTCCTGCGCGACCCCGGCAAATTCCAGCGCCTCGGCGGACGCATTCCGCGCGGCGTATTGTTGGTTGGCCCTCCGGGCACGGGCAAAACGCTGATCGCGCGTGCGGTCGCCGGCGAGGCCAACGTGCCGTTCTTCACGATTTCCGGTTCCGACTTTGTCGAGATGTTCGTCGGCGTCGGCGCATCGCGCGTGCGCGACATGTTCGAGCAGGCGAAGAAGAACGCGCCGTGCATCATCTTCATCGACGAAATCGACGCGGTCGGCCGTCATCGCGGCGCCGGCCTCGGCGGCGGCAATGACGAGCGCGAGCAGACGCTGAACCAGTTGCTGGTCGAGATGGACGGCTTCGAAGCGAATGAAGGGATCATCCTCATCGCCGCGACCAACCGCCCGGACGTGCTCGATCCGGCGCTGCTGCGTCCCGGCCGCTTCGACCGTCAGGTCGTCGTGCCGAACCCGGACGTCGTCGGCCGCGAGCAGATCCTGAAGGTGCACGTGCGCAAGGTGCCGCTGGCGCCCGACGTGAACCTCAAGACCGTCGCGCGCGGCACGCCGGGCTTCTCCGGCGCCGATCTCATGAACCTCGTCAACGAAGCGGCCTTGATGGCGGCGCGGCGCAACAAGCGCATGGTGACGCAGGCCGAGTTCGAGGACGCCAAGGACAAGGTGATGATGGGCGCCGAGCGCCGCACGCTGGTGATGACGGACGAGGAAAAGCTCCTCACCGCCTATCACGAAGGCGGGCACGCGCTGGTCGCGCTCAGCGTGAAGGCGACCGATCCGGTGCACAAGGCGACGATCATTCCGCGCGGCCGTGCGCTCGGCATGGTCATGCAATTGCCCGAGCGCGACAAGCTGTCGATGTCGCTCGAGCAGATGGAATCGCGCCTCGCCATCATCATGGCCGGCCGCGTCGCCGAGGACCTGGTGTTCGGCCGCGACAAGGTGACGTCCGGCGCCGCGTCCGACATCGAGCAGGGCACCAAGCTCGCGCGCATGATGGTGACGCGCTGGGGTCTGTCCGATGCGCTCGGCCCGGTGGCCTATGGCGAGAACCAGGACGAGGTCTTCCTCGGCTATCAGGTGTCGCGCCAGCAGAACATCTCGGAAGAGACGAGCCGCAAGATCGACGCCGAAGTGCGGCGTCTGGTCGAAGCCGGTCTGTCCGAGGCGACGCGCATCCTCACAGAGCGGCGCGCCGATCTCGAAGTGCTGGCCAAGGGCCTGCTGGAGTTCGAGACGCTCTCGGGCGACGAGATCAAGGACCTGCTCGCCGGCAAGCCGCCGGTGCGCGAGAGCGTGATCGAGCCGTCCGGTCCGCGCTCCTCGGCGGTGCCGCCGGCCGGCAAGCCGCGGCCACGCCCCGACGCGCCGCCGACCGGCGACGTCGCGCCGCAGCCGCAGGGCTGACAATTCGGAATATGCGTGATGAAGGCCGGGCCGGTTGCCCGGCCTTTGTTTTTACGGTCAGTGTCGCCGCCATGAGCGCAATCGATTCCGCAGCAGAGAAACCGTACTGGTCCTGGCCCGGCGTCTGGGTGGGTTTCCGCCGCGGCCTGCCCGTGGCGCCCGGCATCATGGTGTTCGGCCTCGTCGTCGGCGCCGCCGCGGCGCGCCACGGCATATCCGGTATCGAGAATTTCGCGATGAACCTGCTGATTTGCTCAGGCATCGCGCAACTGGTTGCCTTGGAAATCTGGCCATCGACGATGACGTGGGCGGCCGTTGCCTCGCTTTCGCTGCTCGCGGCGGTGATCGGCGCCCGCATGTTCCTGATGAGCGTGTCGATGCGGCCGTGGTTCGGGCAATTGCCGAAGTGGCAGGCCTATCTCGGCCTGTTCTTCCTCACCGACGCGACCTGGCTGATCGCCACGCGCTACTACAACGAAGGCGGCCGCGACGTCGGCGCCTATTTCGGCGCGGCGATCATGATTCTCCTGGGCTGGCTCGCCGCGGCGAGCGCCGGCTATTTCCTCGGCGGCCTCGTCGTCGATCCGAACCGCTACGGCCTCGACCTCGTCATGCCGGTGTTCTTCGCCGCGATGCTGGTGCCGCTGTGGACCGGTCGGCGTCGCGCTTACGGCTGGATCGTTGCCGGCGTCGTCGCGGTCGCCGTGCAGCACCTCGTCGGCGGCTGGTGGTTCATCATCGCCGGCTCGCTCGCCGGAGCTTTTGCCGGCGCCTATTTCGACGAGCGCAAGAAATGACCTCCGATCTCGGACCGGCCGGCGTATGGATCGCCATCATCGCCATGGCGCTCGTTACTTACGCGGTGCGCGCCGGCGGCTTCCTGCTGATGGGCTACGTTCCATTGACCAAGCGCGTGCGCGCCTTTCTCCAGGCCTTGCCCGGCGCTGTGGTGGTCGCGATCATCCTGCCGATCGCCGTGCATGGCGGCGCGGCGGCGGCCGCCGCCGTCGTCGTCGCACTCGTTATCATGGCCTGGCGCAAGAACGACCTCGTCGCCGTGGTCTGCGGCGTCGCCGTCGCGGCGGCGATGCGGGCGATCTGAACAACGGAGAGGCGCGATGCCTCTGCAAAACCGCGTCTCACCCTTCGGCGAATTGTTCGCGACGTCCGCGCGCGGAACGCTGTTCGGCAATCGCGGCGGGAAGTTTCACGCCGACGGCAAGGCGCTGACGAAGCGGCGCTGGGCGTCGCGGCAGTGGATCTGCTGCGTGCTCGACTTCAAGGGCCGCCAGCGCGACGTCTGGGGCCGCTACTACACCGAATTGTTCTTCCTCGACGAAGTCACGGCCTTCGCCGCGGGGCACCGGCCGTGCTTCGAGTGCCGGCGCAGGGATGCGGAGCATTTTGCGCGCCTGTTCGCTGGAAACGAGACGCGCGCCACGGCCGACGCCATGGACGACGTCTTGCACGGCGAGCGGCTCGACGGCCGCGCGAAGCGGACGCATCGCGGACCAGTCGATACGCTGCCGGACGGCGCAGTGATCGCCGTCGACGGCGAAGCTTTCGCGCTGCGTGGCGGCAAGATGCTTCACTGGACCCCGCAGGGCTACGACGCCGTGTCGCCGCGCCCGCGCGGGGCCGAGGTCGACGTGCTGACGCCGCCGTCGATCGTGGCGGTATTGGCGCGCGGCTATGTTCCGCTGTGGCACCGTTCCGCCGAAACCCTGACGTAGATCAATAATAGGTATTCAGGATACATGTATTAAGCGGGCACCCCGTCGGAGGAGCCTGCTCATGTCCGCACCCGCCGCCCTGCAACGCCGCCGCGATTATGCGGGGCCCGCGCTGTTCGCCTACGGCTTCCGCCCGTTCTTCCTCGCCGCCGGCCTCTGGGCCGCCTTCGGCATCCTGCTCTGGCTGCCGCAATATCTCGGCCTGCTGACGATCCCGACCGCCTTCGGCCCGCTCGACTGGCATATCCACGAGATGATGTACGGCTATGTCGCCGCGGCGATCGCCGGCTTTCTGCTCACCGCCATTCCGAACTGGACCGGCCGCCTGCCGGTGTCGGGCTGGCCGCTTGCCGCGCTTGCCGCGCTGTGGCTCGCGGGGCGCATCGCCATCCTCTGCTCGGGCAAGATCGGCGGCATCGCCGCCGCCGCGATCGACGTCAGCTTCCTCGTCACGCTCGCCGCCGTCGCGGCGCGCGAGATCGTCTCGGGCAAGAACTGGCGCAACCTGCGCGTCCTCGTCATGCTCGGCGTGCTGGCGCTCGGCAACGTCGTCTTTCATGCCGAGGTGCTGACGAAAGGCGCCGCCGATTACGGCATCCGCCTTTCAATCGGCGCGGTGATCCTCCTGATCTCGCTGATCGGCGGCCGCATCGTGCCGAGCTTCACCAACAACTGGCTCGCCCGCAACAATCCCGGCCGTCTGCCTATCCCATTCTCGCGCTATGACGGCGCCACATTGGCGCTATCGGCGCTGGCGCTGGTCGCCTGGATCGCGATGCCCGCGCATGCCGTCACCGGCGCGCTGCTGCTGGCTGCGGGCATCATGCAGAGCGGGCGTCTCGCGCGCTGGGCGGGCTATCGCACCTTCGCCGACCGGCTCGTCCTGGTGCTGCATGTCGGCTACGCCTTCGTGCCGCTCGGCTTCCTGCTGCTCGGCGTTTCGGTGCTCACGGACGTCGTGCCGCCGAGCGCCGGCATCCACGCGTGGACGGCGGGCGCGGTCGGTTTGATGACGCTTGCGGTGATGACGCGCGCCACGCTCGGCCACACCGGGCAGGCGCTGCATGCGGGGCCGGCGACGCAAGCCATTTACGCCTGCGTGCTCGTCGGCGCGCTGCTGCGCGTTTGCGCCGCGGCGCACGGTTCGATGGTGCTGTTGGAAGCAGGTGGTACGCTTTGGATACTGGGCTTCGCCGGCTACGCGGCGGTCTATGCGCGGCTGCTCGTCACGCGGAAGCCGGCCTGGGCGCAGGCGCGCTGCTGAGGCTCACGATGCCTGCGGCTGCGGCGGCGTGCGCCATGTGACGGCGACGATTGCGGCCATGACCGCCAGCATCGCCGCGATCATGGCGACGCAAGCCGGCCAGCCACCGAGCGTCCAGGCGATGCCGCCGAGCGCGGCGCCGAAGCTGCCGCCGAGATAGAAGCTCGTCACATAGAGCCCCACCGCCGACGAACGCCCGACCTGCGCGGTGATCGTCACATAGCCGGTCGAGACCGCCTGGCACAGCATGCCGCAACAGGCGCTGATGCTCAGGCCGATCAGGATTACCCAGACCGGCCCAAGCAGCGTCAGCAGGACGCCGCCGAGCCAGACGGCGATCACGATCTGCACGAAAGTCCGGCGGCCGAAGCGGCTGACGAAGCGGCCGGTCATCGGCGTCAGTGCGGTGCCGCTGAGATAGGTGACGAAGATGATGCCGAGCAAGGTCGGCGACATGTTGTAGGGCGGCGCGGCCAGGCGGAAGCTGATGTAAGTAAAGGTGGCGAGAAAATTGAAAAGCACGCCGAAGCCGACCGCGTAGGTCGCGAGCAGTTGCGGATTGCGGAAGTGTCCGAGCATCTGCTTGCCGGATGCGACCAGACCCGACGACTTCACGAAGCGGCGCTCGCGCGGCAGCAGCTTCGCAACCACGACCGCCCCGACCACTGTCAGGGCCGCGAGGGTGAGAAGCGCGAAGCGCCAATTGACCGCGTCGGCGAGCGCGCCGGTCAGGAGCCGGCCGGTGAAGCCGCCGAGGCTCGAGCCGGACGTGTAGAAGCCGGTGACCGCGGTCGCTTCCTTCGGGCTGAGCTCCTCGCCGATATAGGCCACCGTCACCGCGAACACCGGCGGCATGGCCAGCCCCTGCACGAAGCGCCAGAAGATGAGCGCGTGCAGGCTCTCCGACATCGCCGAGAACACGGTCGGGATCGCCAGCACCACCATGGCCGTGACGATGACGCGCTTGCGGCCGACCACATCGGCGACGGTGCCGGAGAACGGCGCGATGATCGCCACGGCGAGCGTGCTCGCGGTGATGATCGCGGAGATGTCGCGGGCGGTGGCGCCGAACTCCTGCGACAGCAGCGGCAGGATCGCCTGGGGCGAATAGAGATTGATGAATGTGCAGAAGCCGGCAATCGACGCGGCGATGCGGATGGCGAGGGTGCGGCGGCCGGCGGCGGCGTTCATCGAGAGGGGAACCGGGGTGAGGCGGGGGCGCGGATCGAGGCCTTGCTATGCATGGGTTTGCGTACGGGCGCTATGGGCCGGGGTGGGCGGAGGTCGTCCGCGGGGCGCATGGCTAGACGCGCTCCAGCGCCGCGCGCGAACGGGCGAGCGTGTCGGCCGGCGTGCCGGACGCGTCGATCTCATCCCAGTCGACATGGCCGAGATCGTAGCCCTCCTGCTGGCGCGCAATCCCGGCATCGGCGTCGGAGGCGTCGGCCAGCCGGGCGCCGACGCGCGCGACGCGGGTCGCGAGGTCCGCGAGCACGCGCCGCGCTTTCTCGGCGATCGCCGCATAGACGCGGGCTGTCACCTCGGCGCTGTAGGCTTCCGGCGGCAACCGCTCTGTCTCGGCAGCGCCCATGAGCTGCTTTGTCTCGGCAGCGCCCATGAGCTGCTTTCGGATGACGTCGCTGCGCAGCACGACCGCGCCGGGCGGCGGCGGCACATGCGCGGCGAGCGCGGCCGCCAGCACCGACTTGCCGGTGCCGGACAGGCCGCCGACCGCGAGCAATTGAGCTGCCGGCGGATCGATCAGCGTGCGGGCAAGCGTGAAATAGTCGCGCGCGCTGCGCTCGGCCTCGGCGCGGTCTTCCGCATGCGCGGCACGCGCCGCCGTCACTTTGGCGCGGATCGCGGCGCGCACCGAGAGGAAGAGCGGCAGTGCGGCAAGTGCGTCGAAGTCGTCGTCACGCGCCCTCGCGACGAGATAACGATTGAGCACGATCGCCGCCGCGGGGGCGAGATCGCGCTCGATCAGATCCATGAGCAGGAAGGCGAGATCGTAGAAGACGTCGGCGGTGGCGATGCGGTCGTCGAACTCGATGGCGTCGAACAGGACCGGGGCGCCGTCGATACGCACGATGTTGCCGAGGTGCAGGTCGCCGTGGCAGCGGCGCACGAAGCCGTCACGCTCGCGCGCTTTGAGCAGAGGCCTTATGCGGTCGAGCGCGGTGCGGGTCTTCTGCGTCAATGCAGCGATGGCGTCCGGCGAAAACAGCGCGGGGCTTCCGCGCAATTCGCTGTCATTCTGCGTCACAATGTCGACGAGCGCATCGGCGAAGCGGAAGTCCTGCGCCGGCGCGGCTGCTTCATGCGCCGCGGCGACGGCGCGGCCGAGCTTGTCGGCCAGCGCGGCATCGACGGCGCCGCGCCGCGCGAGATGATCGAGCGTTGCATTTTCGTCGAAGCGCGCCATTTCGACCGCCCACTCGACCGGCTTGCCGGTGCCGCCGAGGGCAAGAAAACCGTCGGCCTCGCGGGTGATCGCGACGACGCGCTTGTAGATTGCGGGCGCGTAAGGCCGGTTGACGGCGAGCTCGGCCTCGCAAGCAGCCTTGCGTTTTTCCAGCGTCGTGAAGTCGAGAAAGGGGAAGCGCACCGCGCGCTTGATCTTGAGCGCGTGCGGGCCTGCGAGGAAGACAGACGCCGCATGCGTATCGACACGGGTAACCGCTGCCCCGCCATGTGTCGAGGGCGCCGCGAGGAAGTCGATGACGGCTTGCTGGTCGCTCATGAAGGACGGGACGGACCTGATATAAATCAAAGGGCGGGGGCGGCCGGCATGACACAAGACGGGTGCAGTCTAGACGATGGAGACCGTTCCGTGACGACGCTGCCGCACAATTTCAAGCGCATCCGGCTCAACCTCGCCCGCTCGAAGGAGTTTCCGCAAGGCTCGGCGCGGCACGGCTACGAGTTCGTCGCGCCGCTCAAGGCCGACGGCCACATCGATGAGGCGCAGTGGAAGCAGGACCGGGGACACTGCCGGGTCCGCCGGTTCTGGGATGGCGAGCAGGACGAGGTCGGCTTCCTCGTGCACAAGCCGGGCGGGCCGGAGCACGCCCGCTGGGTGTTCGACTACGATCGGAGCGCCGAGGACGACGACGAGAGCGGTTACCGCTTCGGCGCGCACGTTTTTCGTCCGGGCGAATACGTCTCGATCCGCGACGAGGCGGGCGCCATGCATACCTTCCAGGTCGCCGCGGTTGAAGCCGCGACCTGACGACCCTACCAAGCCGTAATGTGACCGGTCGAACTCGGGAACCGTTCGCGCGTTGAGGCCAGGGGCGTCGCCCAGGCTTCAGCACGAGATACCGTATGCTTGCGCTCACCGTCCTGCCCGGGACGCCGAATTCCATAGACCTGACGACTGTCCAGGAGCCGCCAGAGAGCGACGGCGACGTGCTGGTGAAGGCGCTGGCGCTCGGCGTCTGCGGCACTGACCGCGAGATCATCCGTGGCGACTACGGTACTGCCCCTCCGGGCGAGGAGCGCCTGATCCTCGGTCATGAATCGCTCGGCCGGGTGGAGAAAGCGCCGGCGGGCTCCCGCTTCAAGCCGGGCGACCTCGTCGCCGGCATCGTGCGCCGACCAGATCCCGTGCCGTGCCCAGCCTGCGCCGCCGGCGTCTGGGACATGTGCCGCAACGGCCAGTACACCGAGCGCGGCATCAAGGAACGTAACGGCTACGGCTCGGAGTATTTCCGCGTCGAATCGGACTTCCTGATCAAGCTCGACCCATCGCTCGGCATGCTCGGCGTGCTGATGGAGCCGACCAGCATTGTTGCCAAGGCCTGGGAGCATGTGCGCCGCATTGGCGAGCGCGCGCCGGCGTGGAAACCGCGCGTCGCGCTCATCACCGGCGCGGGGCCGGTCGGTCTGCTCGCGGCGCTGATCGGCACGCAGATGGGGCTCGAGGTGCACGTGCTCGACCGCAACGATCACGGACCGAAGCCGAAGCTGGTCGCTGCGCTTGGTGCAAGGTTCTACACAAAGCTCGACGACGTGCCGTGCCCGGACGTCGTCATCGAGTGCACCGGGGCGCCGGCACTCATCGTCGAGGTGTTCGGCCGCACCGGGCCGGACGGCATCGTCTGTCTTGCCGGCGTCTCATCCGGCGGACGGAAATTTCCGCTCGACATCGGCAACCTGAACCGCAGCATGGTGCTCGAGAACCACGTCGTGTTCGGCTCGGTCAACGCCAACCGCGATCACTATGACGCCGCGGCCGATGCGCTCGCCAAAGCCGATCGTGATTGGCTCGCCGGCGTCATCACGCGTCGCGTGCCGCTGAAGGACTGGCGCGATGCGTTCACGGGCCGGGAGGACGACATCAAGGTGATCGTGGATTTCACCGCATGAGCGAGCCGGCGGCGAACCCATCGCATATCGAAGACTACGCCATGATCGGCGACCTCGGCACCGCTGCGCTGGTGTCGCGCTCGGGCTCGATCGACTGGCTGTGCTGGCCGCGGTTCGACAGCGACGCCTGCATGGCGGCGCTGCTCGGCACGTCCGAGCACGGCCGCTGGCAGATCGCGCCGAAAGAGGAGGGCGCGCGTATCACGCGCCGCTACCGGCCGGATACGCTGATCCTCGAGACGCGGTTCGAGACGACCGAGGGCGCGGCAACGCTCATCGATTTCATGCCGGCGCGCCGCGGCAATTCGCACATCATCCGCATCCTCAAGGGCGAGCGTGGCAGTCTTGCGTTCTGCTCCGAGCTTGTCGTGCGCTTCGGCTACGGCGCGATCGTGCCATGGGTCACGCGCGTCGACCCGCAGACGCTGCGCATCGTCGCCGGCCCGGACATGCTCGTACTGCGCACGCAGGTGAAGATGCGCGGCGAGAATTTAAAGACCGTCGGCGAAGTCACGGTGAACGCGGGCGACGAGGTGCCATTCGTGCTCTCCTATGCCGCTTCGCACGAGGTTTTGCCGGAAGAGTGCGACGTCCCTGAATGTCTGGCGGCGACGGAGTCGGGCTGGCGCGATTGGGCACATCGCAACAAGATCGACGGGCCGCACAAGGACGCCGTGACGCGCTCGCTGATAACGCTCAAGGCGCTCACCTATCTGCCGACCGGCGGCATGGTCGCTGCGCCGACCACGTCGCTGCCGGAATCGATCGGCGGCGAGCGCAACTGGGACTACCGGTTTTGCTGGCTGCGCGACGCGACGCTGACGCTGCTGGCACTGATGAACGCCGGCTATTACGACGAAGCGCACAAATGGCGCGATTGGCTCCTGCGCGCGGCCGCCGGCACGCCGCAGCAGATCCAGATCATGTACGGCCTCTCCGGCGAACGCCGGTTGACGGAATGGGAGGTGCCGTGGCTGCCCGGTTACGACGATTCCAGGCCGGTGCGGATCGGCAACGCGGCGCACAACCAGCGCCAGATCGACGTGTTCGGCGAGGTCATGGACGCCCTGCACCAGGCGCGCGCGGGCGGCCTCGGCGCCAACGAGGCCGGCTGGGCTCTCCAGCAGGAGATATTGAAGCACGTGGAGCGCGTCTGGCCGCGGCGCGACGAGGGCATCTGGGAGGTGCGCTCGGGCCGCGAGCACTTCACCTATTCCAAGGCCATGGCGTGGGTCGCCTTCGACCGCGCCATCAAGAGCGCGGAGATGTACGATCTGCCGGGGCCGCTGGCGCACTGGCGCCGCGTACGCGACGAGATCCACCGCGACGTCTGCACGCGCGGTTTCGACGAGCAGATGAACTCGTTCGTTCGCGCCTATGGGTCAAAGGAGCTCGACGCGAGCCTGCTGCTGCTGCCGGCAATCGGCTTCCTGCCGCCGGACGATCCGCGAATCGTCGCCACGGTCGCGGCGATCGAGCGCGACCTCGTCGCCGACGGGCTGGTGCAGCGTTACGATACGGTCATCTCGGAAGACGGCCTTCCAGGCGGGGAGGGCATGTTCATCGCCTGCTCGTTCTGGCTCGCCGACGCCTATCTCATGCTCGGGCGGCGCAAGGATGCGGAGGCCTTGTTCGAGAGGCTTCTGGCGTTGCGCAACGACGTCGGTCTGCTGAGCGAAGAATATGCACCGGTGTCGAAGCGGCTGGTCGGCAATTTTCCGCAGGCTTTCTCGCATCTGGCGCTGGTCAATACGGCCAGCAATCTTGCGCACGGTGAAAAGCCGGCCGAGCAGCGCGCAGAAGTGAAGGTCAATGGTCATGGCGAGGGCAAGGAAAAGACCAAGGTCCCTTGACCGCGCGCCGCCTCGGCGTTGAAAGTCCGCGCCTCGCCGCCGCAACAGGCGGCCAATCCTTCCCAGGAGGAGCGCGTGCTACTCGACGTTCGGACTTACACCTGCCATCCGGGCCGCCTCGCGGCGCAGCTCGAGCTCTATCAGAAATACGGCTATCCGGTGCAGCTGCGCTACATGGGCGAGCCGCTGATGTATGCGGTGGCGGAGACGGGCGAGCTCAACACCATGACCCACGTCTGGGTCTATGCCAGCGCCGCCGACCGCGAGGAGAAGCGCGCGCGCATGGCCAAGGATCCGGCGTGGAAGACCTATCTCGCCGAGAACGGCAAGGCCGGCAATATCGCCGCGCAGCGCAACGTGCTGATGACACCGACCTCGTTCGCGCCGCCAGTCGGCATGCCGAAGATTCACGCCTAGCGCGCGGTCTCCGTAAGGCCGGACGGCGGTCCGTCGATCGCCGTCCAGCCGCCGTCGACGGCAAGCGCCGTGCCGGTGACGTAGCTCGCCGCATCGGAGGCGAGGAAGGCGACCGCGGCCGCCACCTCGCTCGGCGCGCTCCAGCGGTTGAACACGGTGTGCGCGGCGAGCTTGTCGAAGATCTCCGGCCGTGCCTTCAGAGGCTGCACCAGCGCCGTGTCGACGATGCTCGGCACCACCGCGTTGACGCGGACATTGTGCTGCCCGAGCTCCGAGGCGAGCCCGCGCACGAGCTGCGTCAGCCCGGCCTTGGTCGCGCCGTAGATGGCGAGCCCCGGCTCGAGCGTCGTCGCGCGCATCGATGACGTGGCGATCAGCGAGCCGCCGCCCTGGTCGCGCATGATGCGGCCGAAGGCGCGCAGGAAGAAGAACACGCCGCGCAGGTTGAGCGACACGATGCGGTCGAACTCGTCGTCGGTATAATCGAGAAACCATTTGCGGATGTGCATCGCCGGCGTGGTCACGGCGATGTCGACCCGGCCGTGTTTCGTGGCGGCGGCGGCGGCGGCGAGCCGCGCGACATCCTCGGCCGAGCCGGCGTCGACGACCTGCGCGTCGGCGCCAAGTTCGCTCGCCGTGCGCTCGACGCCGGCGCGGTCCTTGTCGGCGCAGACGACCGATGCGCCCAGCGCAGCCAGCACCTCTGCCGAGGCCTTGCCGATGCCTGAGGCGGCGCCGAGCACGACCGCGGTCTTGCCGGTGAGGTCGAACAGGCCGCGGTACCGCGCAAGCCGGGCCCCGATATCGTCTGCCGCGTCGGTCATGGTTCCCTCCGCCGCCCGGATTGGCGCGCGCTCGCCCGATCGTCTATAGCTTTGGCGGTTTTCCGGCCCCATTCCAAGCGGAACGACAGTCCATGCGATCAAACGACGGCGCGCGCACCGGCGGCAAAATCCTCATCGATCAGCTCGAAATCCACGGCGTGCGCCACGCCTTCTGCGTGCCGGGCGAGAGCTATCTCGCCGCGCTCGACGCGCTGCACGACAGCAAGATCAAGCTCACCGTCTGCCGGCACGAGAGCGGCGCGACCATGGCCGCAGAGTCGATCGGCAAGGTCACGGGCCGTCCGGGCATCTGCTTCGTGACGCGCGGACCGGGCTCGACCAATGCGTCCGCCGGGGTGCACATCGCCAGGCAGGACTCCTCGCCGCTTATTCTGTTCGTCGGCCAGGTCGGCCGCGAGATGCGCGAGCGCGAGGCCTTCCAGGAGCTCGATTACCGCGCCGTGTTCGGCAGTATGGCGAAATGGGCGACCGAGATCGACGACGCCGCGCGCATCCCCGAGATCGTGTCTCGCGCCTTCCACGTCGCCTGCAACGGCCGCCCCGGCCCGGTGGTGATCGCGCTGCCGGAGGACATGCTACGCGACCGCCTCGTCGTGCCGGACGCGACCGCCTTCGAGCCGGTCGAGACCTGGCCCGGCCAGACCGACATGAGCCGGCTGCAAAAGATGCTGTGGGCGGCGAAGAAGCCGGTCGTCCTCATCGGCGGCAGCCGCTGGTCGGAAACGGCCTGCGCCGCGCTCGCGCGCTTCGCCGAGCGTTTCCAGTTGCCGGTTGCGACCACGTTCCGCCGTGGCCATCTCTTCGACGCGATGCATCCTTGCTACGCCGGCGACTTCGGCATTGGTCCCAATCCGAAGCTGCTCGCGCGCGTGAAGGGCGCCGACCTCGTCCTGCTGATCGGCGACCGCATGAGCGAAATGGAATCGCAGAGCTACACGCTGTTCGGCATTCCCGAGCCGGGCACGAAGCTCGTGCACGTGCATCCCGATCCGGACGAACTCGGCCGCGTCTATCACCCGACGCTCGGCATCAACGCTTCGGCGACCGCGTTTTGCGCGGCGCTCGAAGGCTTGCAGCCGCCGAACGAGATCGCATGGAAGGGTGAGAGCGACATGGCGCATGCCGACTTCCTCGCATGGACCGAGAAGGCGACGCCGCAGCCTGGCGGCGTCAATCTCGGCGAGGTGATCGTGTGGCTGCGCGAACACCTGTCCCGCGACTCGGTCATCACCATCGGCGCCGGCAACTTCTCCGGCTGGGTGCATCGCTTTCATCGTGTGCGACAGTATGGCGGCCTGATCGGCTCGACGTCGGGCTCGATGGGCTATGGCTTCCCGGCCGCGCTCGGCATGAAGACGCAATTCCCCGAGCGCACGGTCGTCTGCGTCGCCGGCGACGGCGACTTCTTGATGACGGGGCAGGATTTCGCGACGGCGGTGCAATACGGCCTGCCCGTCATCGTCGTCATCGCCGATAACGGCCTCTACGGCACCATCCGCATGCACCAGGAGCGCGACTTCCCCGGCCGCGTCGTGGCGACGGAATTGAGAAACCCGGACTTTGCGGCCTATGCGCAGGCGTTCGGCGGCTTCGGCGTCAGGGTCGAGAAGACCGCGGATTTCGCCGCCGCCTTCGCCGCGGCGAAAGCGTCGGGCAAGCCATCGATCATCCACCTCAAGATCGATCCGGAGGCGTTGACCATCGGCACGACGCTCACCGGCATCCGCGAGAAGTCGCTCGCCCACGGGGGCGGCAAGGCCAACGACCCGCGGTGACGGAAGTGTCATGGCCGGGCTTGTCCCGGCCCTTTACGTGAATGGACACTCCGTCTCCGGTGACGCTTGCACAGGAGGCGTGAATCACCATTCACTCCATGCATGCCGTACCGTCGCACGGAGAACGTGGTCCGCCGGCTCGCCGCGCGCGAGCAGGCGATCCTCCATGCGGCGCTGTCGCTGGCCGGCGAGGGCGGCATGGAGGCGGTCCAGATCGCCGCCGTCGCCAAGCGCGCCAATATCGCGGCCGGCACGGTCTACAGGTATTTTCCCTCGAAGAACGACCTGGTCAGCGATGTAATCGTCACGGTCTCCGACCGTGAATTGGCGGCCATACGCCGCGCCGCCGACGCCGCGCCCGGGCCCTTGTCGGCGCTGGCCGCCTGCATCGCCACCTTCGCCGCCCGGACGCTGGCCGAACGCAGGCTCGCCTGGGCGGTGCTGGCCGAGCCGATCGAGGCGGAGGCCGACGCCATCCGTCTCGATTTCCGCCAGTCTGTCGCCGCCGAAATCGAAGCGCGCATCCGTGCCGCCCGGACACGCCAGCTTCTACCCGAGCTGGACGCCCGCGCCGCCGCGCCGGCGATCGTCGGCGCCGTGCTCGAAGGCCTGATCGGCCCGCTTGCGCCGGAGCCAGCCGACGCCGCCGCCGCGCGTCAGGCCGTGCAGGAGACGACGCTGCTGGCGCTGCGCGCGCTCGGCGTCGTCGACGCGCGCGCGCGCGGCCTCGTGGCGCAGGTGCCGCTCGGCTAGGCCATCGCCTCGGCGGGCAGCTCGGCCAGTGGCAGCGTGACCATCTTCACGCCGCGCTCGATCGGATCGTCGGCGACGTGGAAGCCGAGTTCCTCGCACATCTGCAACATGGTGACGTTCTCGGCGAGCACCTGGCCGCGCACCGTGGCAAGCCCCTTGTCCTTCGCATTGGCGATCATGTGCTTCATCATCAGCCAGCCGAGACCGTGACCCTTCAGCCGGCTACGCAGGATAATGGCGAATTCGCCGGTCCGGCCGTCGGCATCGTCGTGCAGACGCACGACGCCAAGCATCTTTCCACTCGCTTCGGCGATGGCGATGAACGCCATCGCCGTGTAGGGGTCGTAGTGGATGAGCTTGTCGATCAGGTCGGGCGAGACCTGCCGCATCGGCGCGAAGAAGCGCAGGCGCAGGTCGTCCGCCGTCACCTCGGCGAGGAAATCGGGATAGAGCGCGGCGTCCGCGACCGTCAGCGGCCGCAGGAAGACTTTCTCGCCGTCGCGCAAGATGACGTGGCGTGAAAGCAAAACGCCTCTCCCGGCTCCCGTTCCGTCATTCCGGGCGAGCGAACGAAGTGAATGAGACCCGGAATCCAGTAACCCCAATCCCGTCATGATAACGCAGGCTGGGGTTACTGGGTCCCCGCTTTCGCGGAGGACGACGGTCCTCAGTGCGACATCAGCACCGGCACGGTCATCGACTCCAGCATGCCGCGCGTGGCGCCGCCGAGCACGAATTCGCGCAGCCGCGAATGGCCGTAGCCGCCCATCACGATCATGTCGGCCGAACTGTCGGCCGCGTATGACAGGATGGTCGAGGCGACGTCGATGTCGGGCGAGGTGATGCGTTTGACCTCGACCTTGAGGCCGTGGCGGGCGAGGTGCTGGCCGAGATCGATCCCGGGCACCTCGTCGCTCTTGGCTCGTCCGTTGGCGACGATGACCACCTCGACCTGCCTGGCCTTCTTCAGGAGCGGCAGGGAATCGGCGACGGCGCGCGTCGCGGCGCGGCCGCCGTCCCAGCACACCATGACGCGGTCGAGCTTGACGCCGGTCCGGTGGATGAACGGCACGAAGATGACCGGACGTCCGGATTCGAACAGCGCGCCTTCATCGACGATCTCTTCCGGCACCGTCTCCTCGCGCTCGGGCTGGCCGACCACGACGAGGTCGAAGCGACGCGAGAGGCGTCCGAGTTGGTCGGCCGCGCCGGACAGGCTCGCGCTCAGGATGCGGTGTTCGTAGGAGACGCCGGCGCGGCGCGCGCGTTCGTCGAAGCGGGCGACGGCGGCCTTGGCCTTGCCGTGGGCTTCCGCGCGCTGCGACTCGATGAATTCCGGCGGAATGCCGCCCATCACCGCGCCTGGAATGACCGGCTCATAAGCGAAGGCGAGGCCGAGCACGTGCGCCTCGCATTTTTCGGCCATGGCAATGGCAAAGTCGCCCGCCGGATCGTGCTCGCCCAGCCCTAAATTGACAATCAGATCCTTGATCATGGCAGTTCTCCTGAACGAGCAACGACGCTCACGTTGCCAGCATGCAGGGGCCGCCATGGACCGGCCTTGACGGAAGTCAAAAGGCCGGGCGCACCCAACTCCGGACGAATACGGAGGGACTACTTCTTCTTGCCGTCGGCGCCGAACGAGCTGAGATAGGCCCAGAGGCTCTCGGCTTCCTTCTCGTTCTTGATGCCGGGGAAGATCATCTTGGTGCCCGGGATCTTGACGCGCGGGTCCTTGATGTATTCGAGGAACTGCGCCTTGTCCCAGGTGATGCCCGACTTCTTGTTGGCCTCGGAATAGCTGTAACCCGGCGCGGTGCCGGAATGGCGTCCGTCTATGCCGTTGAGCTCGGGACCGACCTTGTTCTTGGCGCCTTCGCCGATCGAATGACACGGCAGGCATTTCTTGAAGGACTGCTCGCCCGCGGCTGCATCCTGTGCGCGCGCGGCGCCGGTCAGCATCGCAGTCGCCACGGCAAGCGCGGCAAGACCCATTCCAGCTTTCATTCTTCTTGCTCCTCCACCAGACGCCCCGCCGCCGGCCGGGGCGGTACCCAATCGCGGCCACGGGTGACGAACAGTTTCTGCCAGCCCTATGTGTGTGCCGTCAAATGGCTGCTATCTTGGCGCCGGCAAAGGCGGAGAGGGTCGAAATGTCGGTGAAGATGCCCGATGTGGATCAGGCGGTTCTGGACCGCCGGGCACGCATTGTCGCGACCCTGCGGCAGCTGGTCCCCGGCGAGGGCGTGATCGCGACCGAGCGCGAGATGAAGCCCTTTGAAAGCGACGGCCTGACCGCGTACCGGCAGATGCCGATGGTCGTGGTGTTGCCCGAGACCACCCGGCAGGTCTCGGAGGTGCTGAAATACTGCCATCAGGAGGGCATCAGGGTCGTGCCCCGCGGCGCCGGCACATCGCTCTCGGGCGGCGCGCTGCCGCTCGCCGATGGCGTCCTCTTGGGCATGGCCAAGTTCAACAAGGTCCGCGAAATCGACTTCGACAATCGCATCGCCGTCGTCGAGCCCGGAGTCACCAATCTCGGCATCTCCACCGCAGTGGCGCAGGCCGGCTTCTACTACGCGCCGGACCCGTCGTCGCAGATCGCCTGCACCATCGGCGGCAACATCGCCGAGAATTCCGGCGGCGTGCATTGCCTGAAATACGGCATGACCACCAACAACGTGCTCGGCTGCGAGATCGTGCTGATGGACGGCGAGATCCTGCGCATCGGCGGCAAGCACCTCGACGCGGCCGGCTTCGACCTCATGGGCCTGATCACCGGCTCGGAAGGCCTGCTCGGCGTCGTGACCGAGGTGACGGTGCGTATCCTCAAGAAGCCCGAGACGGCGCGCGCCGTCCTCGTCGGCTTCCCGACGTCCGAAGATGCCGGCGAATGCGTGTCGCGCATTATCGGCGCCGGCATCATTCCCGGCGGCATGGAGATGATGGACAGACCGGCGATCCACGCCGCGGAAGAATTCGTGCACGCCGGCTATCCGCTCGACGTCGAGGCGCTCTTGATCGTCGAACTCGACGGGCCTTCCGCCGAGGTCGACTATCTCATCGGCCGTGTCGAGGCGATCGCGCGCGAATGCCGTGCCGTATCGGTAAAGGCGTCGCGTTCGGAGGATGAGCGTCTTCTGTTCTGGGCGGGCCGCAAAGCCGCGTTCCCCGCGGCGGGCCGCATCTCGCCGGACTATTACTGCATGGACGGCACCATCCCGCGCGCCAAGCTGCCGCTCGTCTTGAAGCGCATGAAGGAGATGTCGGCGAAATACGGTTTGCGCGTCGCCAACGTCTTCCATGCCGGCGACGGCAATTTGCATCCGCTCATCCTCTACGACGCCAACAAGGAGGGCGAGCTCGACCGCGCCGAGGCGTTCGGCGCCGACATCCTCAAGCTCTGCGTCGAGGTCGGCGGCGTGCTGACAGGCGAGCACGGCGTCGGCGTCGAGAAGCGCGATTTGATGCCGGCGATGTTCTCGGAGATCGACCTCAACGCCCAGCAGCGCGTCAAATGCGCCTTCGACCCGAAGGGCCTGCTCAATCCCGGCAAGGTGTTTCCGCAGCTCCACCGCTGCGCCGAACTGGGCCGCATGCACATTTCGGGCGGCAAATTGCCGTTCCCGGACATTCCGAGGTTTTGACCGGATGCAGTTCGGGTTGTTCTGTTCGCCGAAGGCCGATGCGCCCGGCTTCGGTCCGGAAACCGGTCGCGGATTCCGCGACTATCTCGATTTCAACATCGAGGCCGAGTCGCTTGGGTTTTGCTCGAGCTTCTCCGTCGAGCATCATTTCAGCGGCTGGAACCAGGCCTCGGCGACGCTGATGCTGCTGATGGCGCTGGCCATGCGCACGAAGACGCTGCGGCTCGGCACGGCGGTTTTGGTCGTGCCATGGCATAATCCGGTGCTGCTGGCCGAGCAGGCGGCGACGCTCGATTTGTTGTCGAACGGCCGGTTCGATTTCGGCATCGGCAAGGGCTATCGGCACAGCGAGTTCAAGGGCTTCGCCATGCCGCGCGAGGAGGCCGACGCGCGCTTCGACGAAGGGCTCGACGTCATGACCCGCGCCTTCACCTCGCGCGAGCGCTTCTCGCACCATGGCCGCTTCTGGCATTTCGACGATATTGTCGTCGAGCCGCCGCCGATGCAGACGCCGCACCCGCCGTTCTGGGTGGCGGCCGGACATCCGCAATCGATCCGCAACGCCGCGGCGCGTGGGTTCAACCTGATCCTCGATCAGTACGCGTCGCCGCAAACGCTGGCCGAGCGCATCGGCATCTACCGCACTGAGCGGAAGGCGCGCGGCCTCGGCTTCAGGCCCGATCAGGTTGCGGTCGCGCGCCAGCTCTATATCGCCAAAGACGAAGCCGACAGGGACGCGGCGCTGGAGAAACAGCGGCAATATACGCAGCGGACCATCACTGCCGCCCGGCTGCCCGACGGCAAGACCGGCTCGCACGTGCTCGCCTACGCCGACAAGGCGGGCGCGACGGAAGAGAACGCGATGTTCGGTACTCCGGACGAGATCGCTGCGATGCTGGAGGCGCTGCACGGCGCCGGCGTCCATTATGTCCTGCTGACGATCGCCGGCGGCGCCGAGCAGTTGCGCCGTTTCGCCCGCGAGATCATGCCGGCCTTTACGTCTCCGCCTTCCGCCCGGGCCGCGGAATGATAGAACTCGATCCATGACCGACCACCTCAAACCCCGCGACGCGCGCGACGTCGAAGAGGCCCTGCGCTGGGCCGTCGCCGAGGAGAAGCCGCTCGAGCTCGTCGGACAGGGCTCGAAGCGCAATATGGGCCGGCCGAGCCAGACCGACCTCACCCTCGATCTGTCGGGGCTGACCGGCGTCACGCTCTACGAGCCGGAGGAACTGGTGCTGTCGGCCAAGGCCGGCACGCCGATCGCCGAGATCGAGGCGCTCATCGACAAGCACGGCCAGCAGCTTGCCTTCGAACCGGCCGATTACGGCGGGTTGTTCGGGCAGCCGGCCGGGCAGGGCACGCTCGGCGGCGTGGTCGCGACGAACATGTCCGGACCGCGCCGGATCAAGGCGGGCGCCGCGCGCGATCACGTGCTCGGCGTCACCGCCGTCACCGGCCGCGCCGAAACCATCAAGACCGGCGGCCGCGTCGTGAAGAACGTCACCGGCTACGACATGTGCAAGATCCTCACCGGATCCTGGGGCACGCTCGCGGCGATGACCGAGATCACCATCAAGGTGCTGCCCAAGCCTGAGACAGAAGCCACTGTACTGGTCGAGGGCCTCACTGATGCGCTGGCCTGCGCCGCCATGGCGGCTGCCACGGCCACTTCCGCAGACGTCTCGGGCGCGGCGCATGTGCCCGACCATGTCGCCTCCTGGTTTTCCGGCCTGCCGAAGCCGGACGCCGCGACACTGTTCCGCATCGAGGGGGTGGCGCCGTCGGTTGCGCACCGGCGCGAGCAACTTGCCGCGCACCTGAAACCGTTCGGCCCGGTCACGATCCTTGACGAGACCGCCTCGCGCACACTCTGGCGCGACATCCGCGACGTGAAGGCCTTCGCGGTCCAATCGGCGCGCCATCGGCCGCTGTGGCGCATCTCAACCGCGCCGGCAGCCAGCCATCGCCTCGTCGACTTCATCACCCCGGCCGCGCAGATGTTCTACGACTGGGCCGGCGGCCTCGTCTGGGTCGGCATGCCCTACGAGGATGAGCCGGACGCCGGCTCGGTGCGCACCGCGGTCGCGGAACTCGGCGGCCATGCGGCGCTCGTCCGCGCGCCGGCGGCAGTGCGAGCGGCAGTCGACGTATTCCAGCCGGAAGAGCCGGGCGTGCGCGCGCTGAACAGGCGCGTGAAGGAGAGCTTCGACCCCAAGGGCGTGCTCAATCCCGGCCGCATGTGGGCAGGCGTGTAATGCAAACCTCCTTCACCCTCGCCCAACTCGCTGATCCGCAGACCGCCGAAGCGGAGAAGATCCTGCGCGCCTGCGTGCATTGCGGCTTCTGCACCGCCACGTGCCCGACCTACGTGTTGCTCGGCGACGAGCTCGATTCCCCGCGCGGCCGCATCTACCTGATCAAGGAGATGCTGGAACAGGACCGTCCGGCGACGGCCGAGGTGGTCAAGCACATCGACCGCTGCCTCTCGTGCCTGTCGTGCATGACGACCTGCCCCTCGGGCGTGCACTACATGCACCTCGTCGATCACGCCCGCGACCACATCGAGAAGACCTACAAGCGGCCGCTCACCGACCGGCTTATCCGCGGCTTGCTGGCGCGCGTGCTGCCGGACCCGGCGCTGTTCCGCTGGGCGGCGGTGGCGGGCCTTCTCGGCAAGCCCTTCGCCCCGGCGCTCAAGGCGCTCGGCCTCAAGCGTCTCGCCGCCATGCTGAGCCTGACGCCGGCCCACGTGCCGGCGCCGCCGTCCGACCGCAGCCGCAAGGTCTTTCCGGCGCAAGGTGCGCGGCGCGGGCGGGTCGCGCTGCTCGCCGGCTGCATCAACCCGGTGTTGGCGCCCTCGACCAACGAGTCGGCGATCCGCGTGCTCAACCGGCACGGCATCGAGGTCGTCATCGCTGAAAACGACGGCTGCTGCGGTTCCCTCGTGCACCACATGGGACGCGAGGATCAGGCGCTGGCCCAGGCAAGGTCGCTGATCGATGCCTGGACCGTGGAGATCGACGGCGAGGGGCTCGACGCCATTCTGATGACCGTGTCCGGCTGCGGCACCGTCGTGAAGGACTACGGCTTCCTGCTGCGCACCGATTCGGCCTATGCGGAGAAGGCCAGGCGCGTGTCGAGGCTCGCGAAGGACGTCAGCGAATATTTGTGCACACTCGATCTCGCCGCGTCGGGCGCGTCAAAGGCGCTGACCGTTGCCTATCATTCCGCTTGTTCGCTCCAGCACGGGCAGAAGATCGCCGCCGCGCCGAAAGAATTGCTTTCCAAACTAAACTTCATCGTCAAAGATGTGCCGGAAGGGCATTTGTGTTGCGGCTCGGCGGGCACCTACAACATCCTCCAGCCCTCTCTGGCTGACAGGCTGCGTGACCGCAAGGTTGCCAACATCGAACGGCTCGAGCCGGATGTGGTCGCGGCCGGCAATATCGGCTGCATCACGCAGATCGCCGCCGGCACCGCCATTCCTGTCGTCCACACAGTCGAACTCATCGATTGGGCGACCGGGGGGCCGGTGCCCGAACGGCTCAGCGATCTGGCCGCAGGCAGCGCAGGGGCTGCAGCGGGCGGCTAGGGAAGCGAGGCTTCGCCGCGCCTTCGAGGGCGCCCGCTGCCTCGCTGACGTCAGCGTGGGTGAGCGTGGTTGAACCATTCCGGAGGACAAAGGTCATGGCGAAGAAGCGTAAGAAAGCAAAAGCGAAGAAGGCCAAGAAGGCGGTGAAGCGCGCCGCCCCGGCCAGGAAGAAGAAAACCGTAAAGGCGAAGGCCAAGAAGGCCGTGAAGAAGAAGGCCGCGCGCAAGCCGGCCGCCAAGAAGCCGGCGCCCGCGCCGGCTCCCGCGCCGATGCCCTCGATCATGGCGACCTTGGGCGGCATGCTCGGCGGCGGCAAGGACGGCCAGTAGGCGAGGCCACAGCGTTGCGCCCGGCGGCTGCCCCGGCATGGGGCGGCCGCCGTTTGCGTCCGCGCCCGGCCTTGCCCGGGTCCCAGCACCCCCGATTGCATCACCACCATGCGGCGCTTAGCATTGCCCGCATAAGTCCCGCGATTGGCGCGGGAACCGACTTCCTACGCAATTTCAATACGATCAAAAGGAGCTCCGGGCATGGCTGCGCAAAAAATTCTTCTCATGGGTGCATCCTACGGATCGCTGCTCGCCTCCAAGATCCTGTTCGGCGGCCATTCCGTGCATCTCGTCTGCCTGCCGGCCGAGGCGGACCTGATCAATGCCGAAGGGTTCCGCGTCTACATGCCGATCCGCGGCCGCGAGGGCCGGGTCACGATCGATTCCCGCAAGCTGCCGGGCAAGGTCACCGCGAGCGGCGCCGCCGGGGTCAACCCGGCCGACTACGACCTGGTCGGGCTCGCCATGCAGGAGCCGCAGTACCGCTCGCCCGGCGTGCGCGAACTGCTCGACGCTGTGGCCAAGGCGAAGCGGCCGTGCATGTCGATCATGAACATGCCGCCGCTGCCCTACGTGAAGCGCATTCCCGGCCTCGATTATGAGGCGCTGAAGCCGGCCTATACCGACCCGACCGTATGGGACAGTTTCGATCCCGCCCTCGTCACCCTGTGCAGCCCCGACCCGCAGGCGATCCGCCCGCCGGAGGGCAAGGCCAACGAACTGCTCGTCACCCTGCCGACCAACTTCAAGGTGGCGAAGTTCGGCAACGACAAGAACACGCAGCTCCTGCGCGACCTCGAAAAGGACATCGACGCGGTCCGCTTCGATCCCGGCGACGGCAACAAGATCGAGCTGCCGGTGAAGCTGCGCGTGCACGACTCGATCTTCACCCCGCTCGCCAAGTGGTCGATGCTGCTCGCCGGCAACTATCGCTGCATCACCAAGGACGGCATGCGCACGGCGCAGGAGGCGGTGCACACCAACCTCGAGGAGGCGCGCGAGGTCTACAACTTCGTGTTCGACCTGTGTGTGAAGCTCGGCGCGAAGGCCGAAGACCTGGTGCCGTTCGAGAAATACGCCGCCGCCGCGCAGAGCCTGTCGCGTCCGGCCTCGGCCGCCCGCGCCTTGCAGAACGGCGCGCCCAACATCGAGCGCGCCGACAAGCTGGTGCAGCTCATCGCCAAGCAGAAGGGCATGCAGAACAAGTATGTCGACGCCATCGTCGCTCTGGTCGACGAGCGGCTCGCGGCCAACCGGAAGAAGGCGGCGGCCTAGGTCCCGCACGCACGTCGACGACGACACGCCCCGCCGCGGCCACCCGCGGCGGGGCTTTGTTTGAGCCGCCAGTGGACGTTCAGATGCCGGTGGCGAGGTGCGGCCGAGCTCAGTTGCCGTATGTCCACGTGTGACCCGAAGTGGACCTGAGCGGTCAGACCTCCGTGAGGGTCCGAAGGATGGCCAGTGCGCGCCCAATAGCCAACTCATAGGCGCCTGCGTGGAAGACACCCTGGCGGCTGCGCATCATGAAGCCGTGGAATGCCCCGGCGACAATTCTGACTTCGAGGTTGCTCATGGTCGACGACAGGCCGCGATAGGCTTCGACGACCTCGACGGGAGCCAAGTGATCCCGGTCGCCCCAAATAACGCAAACGGGCCGATCCACCCCCTCCAGCTCTTCTGCGAAATCGAGCATCTGCGTTCCGTGGCAGGAGATGCCGGCGGCGTACCCGAGGCGCTTCGGTCCCAAGATTGCGTAGGGACCTCCGTAGCAGAACCCCATGGCCATAGCCTGGCCGTTGAAGCCTCCGATTGTCCGGAGATAGGCCAATGTGTCCGTCATGTCGGACTCGCCGGCTGTCAGGCATTGGAGCCGCGGCTGCGATCGTTGGGCGGCGCGGTGGTCGCCGTGTGGGAGTGGACCCGCAATCGAACGCCAGAACAGGTCAGGGGCCGCCGCGATGAAGCCTTGCGCTCCAAAGTCGTCGGCCAATGCGCGGATATCCGCGTCCACACCGTGAACCGCAGAGGCAAGCACGACGGCGGAGGTCGGCTCATTCCCATCAGGGATCGCGACGTAACATTCAAAGTTACCGCCACTGCTCGAAGGGATAACGACGGTTTGCGTGTGTATGCTTGGTCTCCAGGAATGTATGTAACGGCAAGGGTTGCTATACGCATGGCGGCTTCGGCGACCCGAGCGCGAATTAGCCGGCTTTGATGTTGGCGGCCTTGATCACCGCGCCCCATTTTCGAGTTTCGCCGACGATGAGTTCGCCGAACTCTGCCGGCGTACTCGCAATCGGGCTAGCGCCCATGGCCGCGATCCGGGCCTTGAAGTCGGCATCCGTCAGCGCTGCTCCGATTTCCCTGTTGAGCAGGCCGATAATCCCGGCCGGGGTGCCTTTCGGCGCGCCGATCCCGAAGAATGAACTTGCCTCGTAACCGGCGACGGACGCTCCGATTGGAGCAACATCCGGCAGCACGTCCGAGCGCATTGCGGTCGTTACTCCGAGCGCGCGCAGCTTTCCTGACCGAATATAGCCAACTGATGGGAGCACATTGACAAAGACGACCTGGACCTGGCCGCGCAGCAGATCGGCAAGCGCAGGCGCCACGCCGCGATAGGGAACATGCAAGATCTGGAGGCTGCCCGCCCGCTGTTTGAAGAGTTCGGCCGTTATGTGCGTAATGCCCCCGATCCCGCCAGAGCCATATGACAGCTTCCCGGGATTGGCCTTCGCGTAGGCGATAAATTCTGGAAGCGTATTGGCCGGGACGGATGGATTGACCACCATAACCAGCGCTCCGCGCATCAAGCCTGCCACCGGCGCGATGTCTTGAATGAAATCGAATTTGAGATTGCCGTAAAGGGTTGCATTGATTGCGTTCGGAGATCCGACGAGCAGGAGTTCATCTCCGTCCGGGGATGCACGGGCGACCGATTCGGTCGCGATATTGCTGCCCGCGCCCGGCTTATTCTCGACCACGAATGGCTGCCCGAGCCGCTCCGATAACCATCGAGCGATCAGACGCGCGACGATGTCATTCGGTCCGCCGGGAGAAAACCCGACGATGATGCGGACTGGACGCGAGGGATAGGCCTGCGCCGGCGCACGCCGCATTGCTACGCCGGACGCGACGGCACCGGCTGCTATCTGCAAGGCCCGGCGTCGAGACAGAGTCATAAGCAGGCTTCCCTGAGCCGAATTGCCGGCCGTCTCCGCCGTCCGTCATTCCTCAGAGCTTCGGACTGGCCAAGAAACCATAGCCGGGACGGCCATAAGCGCATAAGGCTATAATGTGATGACGTCATCTCAAAGACGATATAGGTGTGACAATGCAGCTAAGCGACCGCACCGGAAGCCGCATGAAGTTGCAGGATTTGCATGTGCTTATGACCGTGGCGCAGGCCGGCAGCATGGGCAGAGCGGCGCAAATACTGAATAGCACCCAGCCCAATGTTTCGAGATCGATCGGAGAATTGGAGCGCACGCTCGGCGTCCGCTTGCTCGACCGGCATGCCCACGGCATAGAGCCGACCGAATATGGCCGAGCCTTGCTCGAATGCGGAGTGACGGTATTCGACGATCTCCGTCAGGGCGTCAGGGCTATCGAATTCCTGGCGGGCGCAACCGCCGGCGAACTGCGAATTGGGACGACCACGTTCTTGGCCGCGAGCTTCGTGTCCGCAGTGGTCGACCGCCTCTCGCGCCGCTATCCCCGCATGCTGTTCCACGTCAGCAGTGGCTACGTCGGCGCGCTGCACGAGGCGCTTGCAGAGCGCAAGGTCGACCTTCTGGTCATGCGCAGCCCGGGCGGCGCCGAGGATCCACGTTTCGCCTTTGAGCGTCTCTTTGATGAGTCATATGTCGTCGCAGCGGGTGCGCGAAGCCCTTGGGCTCGCCGGCGCACGATCGACATCAAGGACCTGGCGAGCGAACCTTGGGTGCTGCCCCCGGCGAGCAGTGTCATTGGTGAAATCATCGCTGACGCGTTTCGGAGGATCGGGCGCAGCGCCCCTCAGCCAACCGTGGTTACGGATTGCCCGCATATGCGCGTTAGCCTCTTGGCTACCGGCCGTTTTGTCACGGTGTTTCCCGCGTCATCATTCAAGTTTCTCGCGAAGCAGGCGGCGTTGAAGATACTTCCGATCGATCTGCCGGCAGCACACCGGCCCAATGGAATTGTGACGCTGAAGAACCGCACCACCAGTCCTGTCGCCCAGATCTTTATCGACTGCGCCAGAAAGGTTGCGGAGCCACTGGCGAGCAGAGTCGCATAGATCCCTGTCGAGAACGACAACCTCGCCGCGGCCCACCCGCGGCGGGTTTTTATTTCGCATTTATGGTGTGTCGTGGGCGCCGGCCCGGCGACCGGTTTTGACAAACCGGATTGTGACCGCCGCGCCACAGGGCGGTCGATTCCTGTCAACACAGGCCGGAAACGCCTAAAAAGGCAGCAACTGCCGTCCATTTCGCCTTGCCGCGCCATAACCCCGAATGCGTAATCCGTCGTAACGCGCGTCCTGTTGCGTACGGGTCGATCGCAGCCGGGGTGGTTTCAGTACGCAAGGGCAACGGCGCTTGTATCGGTGCAGGCCGATCGAACCGTAAGGGGCAGGCTGAAATGAACAAAGTTGCTTTGATTGCTGCGCTGGCGTTTGCGGCTGCCGCGCCGGCGTTCGCGGCGGACATGCCGGTGAAGGCGAAGAAGGTCGCGGTCGTCGAAACGCCGTCGCCGTGGGACATCGCGTTCGGTGGCGGCCTCATGAGCGATTACGTGTGGCGCGGCGTCACCCAGTCCGGTCACAAGCCGTCCGTCACGGCCTATTTCGAACCGCGCTACAACATCGACGCCAACTGGCAGCTCTACGCCGGCATCTCCGGCGAGAGCATCAAGTTCGCCAACAACGCCGCCGCCGAGATCGACTTCTACGGCGGCGTGCGCCCGACCTTCGGTCCGGTCGCCTTCGATGTCGGCTTTTGGTATTACTATTATCCGGGCGGCACCTGCTACGCCGGCAACGCCGCGTGCCCGAATGCGATCCCGAACGGGAACGTCGCCAAGGCCGATGCCAGCTTCTACGAAGTGTACGGCAAGGTCACCTACACGATCGGCGACTTCGCGATCGGCGGCAACGAGTTCTACTCGCCGAACTTCCTGAACACCGGCGCCTGGGGCAACTACCTGTCCGGCACGGTCAAGTACACCGCGCCTTCGACGATGGCGATCGGCCCGGTCGGCTGGTACGTCTCGGGTGAATTTGGCCGCCAGTGGCTCGGCACCAGCGACGCGTTCTACGGCGTGCCCGCGTTCCCGAGCGGCGTCGACTACAAGGACTACAACACCTGGAACATCGGCGTCGGCTTCACCTACAAGGTGTTCACGCTCGACCTGCGCTACAGCGACACCGATCTGAACAAGGGTGACTGCAACGCCTTCACCAGCGACCCGGGCGGCTCCGGCACGTCCAACGTCACTGCGATCAATCCGACGGGCGTCGGCTCGAACTGGTGCGGCGCGACCTTCATCGCCAAGCTGACCGCCGATCTGACGCTCGGCAGCCTGAAGTAAGCGAAGCGATCGTCGATATCGAGGGCGGCGGCCGGAGACGGCCGCCGCTCTTCATTTGCCGGGCGGTCACTCCGCAGGCGTCAGCTTCGCCTCGCTGAGCACGGCGTGATCGCCCTCGCGCACGACGTCGAGGCGGCGGCGGTGGTAGGCGGCAAGCGTGCTGCGGTGGCCGATCGATACGACGGTCGCGTGTGGCAGGCGCTGCTGGAGGAGCCTGTAGACGGCGCTTTCCGCCGCCTCGTCGAGCGAAGCCGTCGCCTCGTCGAGGAACAGGAAATCCGGCGCGTGCAGGAGCGCACGGGCAATGCCGAGCCGCTGCTGTTCGCCGAGCGACAACATGCGGTTCCAGTGCGCCTCCTCGTCGAGCCGGGCGGAGAGTGCGGGCAGGCCGGCGGCGGAAATCGCCGCGGCGATCGTGCCGGGGTCGTAGGCCTCGGCGGCGGCCGGATAAGCGACGGCGGCGGCGAGCGGCGCGATCGGGAAATAGGGCCGCTGCGGCAGGATCATCAGGCGCGCATCTTTCGGCAGGCTGATGCGGCCTTCGCCGAACGGCCACACGCCGGCGAGCGCGCGGAACAGCGTTGATTTGCCGACGCCGGAGGGACCGGTGACGAGGACGTGCTCGCCGAGCCCGATGGTGACGTCGCGCGCATTGACGAGCGGTACGCCGGACGGCAGCCGCACCGTGAGGTCCTTGAAGGCGACCGCTTTGTCCTCGCCTTGCGCGATGGCAATGCCGCTCTCCGCGGCGATTCGGCGCGCCGCGGCGACCGACTGCTCGAAGCCCGAAAGACGCTCGATCACCGCGCTCCATTCGGCGAGATTGCGGTAGAGCGTCACGAACACCGACAGCGCGCCCTGCACCTGGCCGAAGGCATTGGCGGTCTGCATCAAGCCGCCGAGCTGCACCTTGTTGGCGAAATAGGCGGGGCTGACCATGATGAAGGGGAACACGATCGCCGCCTGCGAGTAACTGGCGGTGAAGAATGTCAACTTCTTCTGCCGCGTCATCACAGCGTAGAAATTGGCGACGACGTTGCCGAAGCGCATGAGGAGCCGGTCGCGCTCGGCCTCGTCGCCCTCGAGCAGCGCGATCTGCTCGGCGTTCTCGCGCACGCGCACGAGGTTGAAGCGGAAGTCGGCTTCGTAGCGCTGCTGCTGGAAATTCAGCGCCACCAGCGGCCGGCCGATGAGATGCGTCAGCGCCGTGCCGAAGATGGCGTAGATGAGTGCGCCCCAGACGAGGTAGCCCGGAATGTCGACGCCGAACAAAGTCAGCGGCGCGATCTTCGACAGGCCCCACAGGATTATGACGAACGAAAGCAGGGTCACGGTCGAATTGAGGATTTGCAATCCGATCGTGAGCGTGAGCTCGATGAACTGCCGGATGTCCTCGCTGATGCGCTGGTCGGGGTTGTCGGCGGCGTCGCCCTGAAGCTGCATGCGGTAGTGCACCGACTGCGCCAGCCATTCGCCGAGAAAGGTGCGCGTCATCCACCGCCGCCAGCGGATCTGGAGCCACTGGTTGAGATAGAGCTGATAGACGGCGAGCAGGATGAAGGCGGTGGCCAGGATGCAGAAATAGCCGAGCTGGTAGACGAAGGCGTTCCAGTCGTGCTCCTGAAGCGCGTTGTAGAAGGTGGCGTTCCAGGAGTTGAACAGCACGTTGAGGCCGACGAGCGACAATTCGATTGCGACGACGGCGGCGAGCAGGACGCGGCCCGCCCATTTGTCCTCGGACGAGAAATAGGGGGCGGCAATTCGCCAGACGGTTGCAAGCGTCGAAACCATGCCTCGCACGGGAGGGCTCCTATTATCTGACCGCAGTATTCATAGCCGAAACCGCGTGATGCGCGAGCGGCCCGGCCGGCCTGCTGCTGACGCAGGAATGCGGCGGGCGAAGGGCCGGCAGGGGCCGCCGCCCACGCGCTTCTGTCGGCCGCGATCACGAAAATTGGAGCGCCCGGCGCCGCCGGTCGTGTATGGTCCCGCCCGGAATAAATGGGGGTTTACGTGACCGACACCGAACTTACGGCGCTCACCGCCATCGAGGCCGCCGAACTGATCGCCGAGGGCGAACTGACCTCGGAGACCTATGTCGGCGCCTGCCTCGACCGCATCGCGGCCATGGACGGTGATGTGCACGCCTTCGTGCACATCGATCCCGATGCGGCGCTGGCGCAGGCGCAGGCGCTGGACGAGCGGCAGCGCGAAGGCGCCCCGCTCGGCGCGCTGCATGGCATTCCGGTCGGCATTAAGGACATCTTCGACACGGCCGATTATCCGGCCGAATGCGGCTCGGCTGCGCTCAAAGGCCGCCGCCCGCGCGAGGACGCCGCCGCCGTGGCGCGGCTGCGCGCCGCCGGCGCGGTGATCATCGGCAAGACCGTGACCACCGAGTGCGCCTATTATCACCCCGGACCGACGCGCAATCCGCACGATCTCACGCGCACGCCCGGGGGCTCGTCGTCCGGCTCGGCCGCGGCGGTGGCGGCCGAGATGGTGCCGCTCGCCATCGGCTCGCAAACCAACGGCTCGGTGATCCGGCCGGCCGCGTTCTGCGGCGTCTACGGCGTCAAGCCGACGCACGGCACGATCTCGCGGCACGGCGCGCTGCTCCTGTCGCGCGCGCTCGACCATGTCGGCACCTTCGCGCGTTCGCTCGGCGACAACGCGCTGCTGCTCGAGGTGCTCGCCGGCTATGACGTGCGCGATCCCGACACGCGGGCGCTTGCCGCGCCGAATTTCCTCGCCATGGCGGCCGACGAGCTGACCGATCCGCCGCGGCTCGCTTTCGTGCGCACGCCGGTGTGGGACAAGGCCGACGCCGCCACGCATGCGGCCTTCGAGGCGGTCGCCGACGAACTCGGCGGCGACATCGAGGAGGTGGCGCTGCCCGACGATTTCGCCGCGGCCTGGGACGATCATCGCGTCGTCATGGCGACCGACATGGCGCACAATCTCGGTGGCATGGTCGCGCGCGGCGGCGAGGCCGGCTCGAGCGAGGCGCTACGCGCGATCATTGCGGAGGGCAGTGCGACCAATGCGCTGCGCTATCTTGCCGCGCGCGACAATGCGTTGCGTTACCGGCAGGGCATCGCCGATATCCTTGCGGAGTTCGATGCGCTGATCACGCCGGCGACGGTCGGCGTCGCGCCGGTCGGCGAGGCGACCGGAAGCCCGCTGTTCTGTTCGCTGTGGTCGCTCGCCGGCGTGCCGGCGGTGACATTGCCGCTGCTCTCGAGCGAGGGCGGCCTGCCGCTCGGCCTGCAATTGATCGGTGCGCCGGGCAATGACGCGCGTCTCCTGCGCACGGCCAGCTGGGTCGAGGAGCGGCTCGCCGGCTGAGTGGCGTCAGGCGGGCCACTCTACCGTTGCGCGACAACACCTGCGGCGCGTTCGCGCCTGCCACGCGCGGAAGGCGCTTGACCTCATCGAGCGCAGCTTGCATGTGAGCGCGCCGCCGTCCGCGGCGCCGATCAGGACGTCCCGATGACCAAATCTGCCCCGGCTCTCCGCCGCCGGTTCCGCGCTGCGTTCGCCGTCACAGTGCTGACCTGCATCGTCGCCGCATCCGCGCTGGCGGCAGAAGTATTCCCTTACGACCGGACGTTGATGCTGGACGTGCCGCCAATGGGCAAGGTGCGGCGCGTCCCGAGCATCACGGTCGGCGCCGACGGGGTCGCGCAGGTCAACCTGTGGTGCAGGAGCGTGGCCGCCCGGGTGGCGCTGAGCGGAACCGATGTTCAATTCGCGCCCGGGCCGCTGCCGGAGACGCTCCCGCAATACATGAGCGACGGCCAATGCTCGCCGGAGCGCATGGCAGCCGATCTCGATCTCGTCAACGCGCTGACGCAGGTCACGGGCTGGCAGAACGCCGGCGGCGTCGTCACGCTTGCTGGCCCGACGCCGCTGCGCTTCCGGCCGTCCGACCACTGACCCGGCGCACGCGGCCGGGGAAGCGGCCGGGCAGCACGATCTGGTCGACCTTGTCCTCGGGCTTGACGAACACCGCGATCACTTCCGGATGATGGGCCTGGATCGCGCTCTCGAGCGTGTCGATGGCGGCTTCGATGTCGGGCGCGGTCATGGTGTCGCGGAATTCGAGACTCAGCGCCACCACCACCTGGTCCGGCGCCATATGCACCGTGAAGACGATCTGCGCGCGCTCGATGCCGTCGACGCCACTTGCGGTGCGCATGATGGCGCGGCGCAGGTCAGGGCTTGCCGGCTCGCCGATCAGCAGGCCCTTGCTCTCGACCGCCAGAACGAGCGCGGTCGCCGAGAGCACGAGCGCGATGCCGAGCGAGGCGACGCCGTCGAGCACCGGCATGCCGAGACGCTGCGCCAGGAACGTGCCGACGAAGGCGATCAGCAGGCCGACCAGCGCGGCTGAGTCCTCGAACAGCACGATGAAGGTCGGCGGGTCCTTCGAGCGGCGCATCGCCTCGAAATAGCCGATGTCGCCTTTGGCGCGCTTGAACTCGCGCAACGCGAAATACCAGCTGGTGCCTTCGAACACGAAGGCGGCGGCAAGCACGAGGTAAGCGACGAGCGCGTTTTCGATCGGGTGCGGATCGCGGATGTGCGCGATGCCCTCATAGGCGGTGACGCCGGCGCCGAGCGTGAACATCAGCAGCGCGACGATGAAGCTCCAGAAATACAGCTCGCGGCCATAGCCGAGCGGATGCAGCGCGTCCGGCGGTCGCTCCGCGCGCGACAGGCCGTAGAGCAGGACGACTTGGTCGGCGGTGTCGACGGTGGAATGGATGGCCTCGGACAGCATCGCCGAGGAGCCGGTCCAGAAGGCGGCGGCGAACTTGGTCAGCGCGACCAGGAGATTGCCGGCCAGCGCGGCATGGACGACCAGTCTCGATGCGGGTGCCGCGGCCATGCGCGGTCAACGCACAGGTGGAACTTGAGTTTCAGGCCCCCCGAAAAGCAGAAAGGCCGGCGCGAGGCCGGCCTTTCCAATCTCGTTGCGACGGGCGTCGCTTACATCATGCCGCCCATGCCACCCATGCCGCCGCCCGGCATGGCCGGACCCGCGTCCTTCGGCAGCTCGGCGACCATCGCCTCGGTCGTGACCAGAAGGCCCGCGACCGAGCAGGCGTCCTGCAGTGCCGTACGCACGACCTTGGCCGGGTCGACGATGCCCTTGGCGATCATGTCGACGTACTCTTCGTTCTGCGCGTCGAAGCCGAAGGTCTCGTCCTTGTTCTCGAGGATCTTGCCGACCACGATCGAGCCTTCGACACCGGCGTTCTCGGCGATCTGGCGGATCGGAGCCTCCAGCGCCTTGAGCACGATGTTGATGCCGGCCTGCACGTCCGAGTTCTCGTTCGTGATCTTGCCGACAGCCTTCTTGGCGCGCAGCAGCGCGACGCCGCCGCCGGGGACGATGCCTTCCTGCACCGCGGCGCGGGTGGCGTTGAGCGCGTCTTCGACGCGGTCCTTCTTCTCCTTGACCTCGATCTCGGTCGCGCCGCCGACGCGGATGACCGCGACGCCGCCGGCGAGCTTGGCCAGACGCTCCTGGAGCTTCTCGCGGTCGTAGTCCGAGGTGGTCTCCTCGACCTGCGCCTTGATCTGCTGCACGCGCGCCTCGATCTCGGCCTTCTTGCCCGAGCCGCTGACGATCGTGGTCTTCTCCTTCTCGATCAGCACCTTCTTGGCGCGGCCGAGCATGTTGAGCGTGACGTTCTCGAGCTTGATGCCGAGGTCTTCCGAGATCAGCTGACCGCCGGTCAGGATCGCGATGTCCTCGAGCATGGCCTTGCGGCGATCACCGAAGCCCGGCGCCTTGACGGCGGCGACCTTGAGACCACCACGCAGCTTGTTGACGACGAGCGTGGCGATGGCCTCGCCCTCGACGTCTTCCGCGATGATGATGAGCGGCTTGCCCGACTGCACCACCGCCTCGAGCACCGGCAGCATGGCCTGGAGTCCGGAGAGCTTCTTTTCGTGCAGGAGGATGTAGGCGTCCTCGAGCTCGGCCAGCATCTTCTCGGCATTGGTGACGAAGTAGGGGGAGATGTAGCCGCGGTCGAACTGCATGCCCTCGACGATCTCGACCTCGGTCTCCATCGCCTTGGCTTCTTCAACCGTGATGACGCCCTCGTTGCCGACCTTCTGCATCGCCTTGGCGATCATGCTGCCGATCTGGCTGTCGCCGTTGGACGAGATCGTGCCGACCTGCGCGACCTCCGACGAGGAGCCGACCTTCTTGGCGCGCTTCTCGATGTCCTTGACGACGGCGGCGACGGCGATGTCGATGCCGCGCTTCAAATCCATCGGGTTCATGCCGGCCGCGACCGACTTCGCGCCTTCGCGGACGATCGCCTGGGCGAGCACGGTGGCGGTGGTGGTGCCGTCGCCGGCGATGTCGTTGGTCTTCGAGGCCACTTCGCGCACCATCTGTGCGCCCATGTTCTCGAACTTGTCCTCGAGTTCGATCTCCTTGGCGACGGTGACGCCGTCCTTGGTGATGCGCGGCGCGCCGAACGACTTGTCGAGCACGACGTTGCGGCCCTTCGGGCCGAGCGTGACCTTCACGGCGTTGGCGAGAATGTCGACGCCGCGCAGCATGCGGTCGCGCGCGTCGCCGGCGAATTTAACGTCTTTGGCAGCCATTTGAGTTCACTCCAATTGGGTTTTGCGTTGCGCGCGAAATCAGGCGACCACGCCCATGATGTCGGACTCCTTCATGATCAGGAGCTCCTCGCCGTCGATCTTGACCTCGGTGCCGGACCACTTGCCGAACAGCACGCGGTCGCCGCCCTTGAGGTCGATCGGGATCAGCTTGCCGGCCTCGTCGCGGCCGCCGGGGCCGACGGCGACAACCTCGCCCTCTTGCGGCTTCTCCTGGGCAGTGTCGGGGATGATGATGCCGCCCTTGGTCTTCTCTTCGGCCTGAATGCGGCGCACGACCACGCGGTCATGCAGGGGACGGAATTTGGTCTTGGCCATGGCTTCCTCGTCGGCGCTCCCGCGCGTCTCTGAACTGTGACGAAAATTTCGATTTTCCAAACCGTTAGCACTCGATTACGGGGAGTGCCAAGCGGCCGCCCGGGAGATATTGCGGAATGCCGGGTGTGTCAAGCCAAGGAGGTGTCACGGAGTACCGCGCCGGAGCGCGATGGCGGCCAAATGTCACGCTTTTGCTTGCACTTGGCGGCAAGCGCCCGCAATGTCCGATGCCGTCAGCCAGGAGCCCCGATGCGCACTTTCAGCTTCCGCCTAAGCCCGATCCTGACCGCGGCTTTGCTGTCGATTGCATTGGCCGGGTGCGCGACCACGTCGCCGACCCCGCCGGAGCCGGCGGCGCC
>Ga0310810_10000461_pt1 | contig 41368 bp, 37 predicted proteins | sample NCmetagenome_FD_207641 | JGI IMG/M metagenome (GOLD analysis project Ga0310810, IMG submission 207641) | Soil microbial communities from experimental microcosm in Duke University, North Carolina, United States - NC | ecosystem: Engineered > Artificial ecosystem > Soil microcosm > Unclassified ...
ACTCGGATCGATAAAGCCGTCACCAAAACTCATTTGCTGAGAGATCGCTTTACGCATGATTTCTTTTACATCAATCCAATATTTACACCCAACAACTTTCTGACTTTTTCAGCGAGAACTAATTAATCGTCGATATGAACCCTATCCGTGCGCGCATTGTATTCGCACCGCTCTTTACGGTCTTTTCCGTCTCTGCGCATGACCAGTTTGACGTTCCATTCCGCCTGGCCATCCTTATCGATGGCATCTACCGTGACATCTCGATAACCCATTGTACGGGCTAAATCGATGCAACGTGATCGTGCTGCGTCAAGGTTGTTCCGGCCGGAATAATTGACTTCGCTTGTGGCACATCCACTGATGATCAGGCCGAAAAATAGGATAATCAACTTTCTAGAACTCATAGCGCCCTCCTGCGGCGAACACAGAGAGCCGCAAACTGAATGCCAGCCAAGTTTTTATTCAATTAAGTCTTCAAGTGTCCGCTTTCGCAGGGACCTCTTCAATACGGACGTTAGCGTGACGGCGCCTATGGAGGGATAAATCATTCACCCGAGTATGCATGATCGGTAACATCTTTCTTTGAAGGAGGAGTGAGGGTTATCCTCGGCGCATCTTTTCGACGTTGGCTGCTGCATGGAAGTCGTCTCCTTCGTGAAATGGCCAGCCGAGATCGTGCGCGAGCAACTTGCCGACAGTGGTTTTCCCCGAGCCGGCTACTCCGGTGATCACGACGAACGTAGCGCTTGCCTCGTCTTCAGAAAGAAAGGTTCGGGGCCGGACTGGCGCCACCATTTGATCTCACGTTGAACATGCAATCAAAGGCGTCGTTTAAGAGCTTAGACGGTCTTTTTCACCGGTAAAAAGCGGCTTCTACGAATGGTCACGCGACGCAGCGCGCCCGCAACCAAACTCTCTATTCCCATCGGATCCCGGAAATTTTGTCGCCTGTGAGCATCTAACCCAAGGTCGAGCTTGCCGCCGTGCTCGGGGAGAGCGCGCGTTCGCAGCAATCGATTTGCGGTGCCGCTGACTACTCAAAAGTAACCAACTGCAATCCAGAGGTCTCCAGCAGATAGTCCCCTTCGATCTCGTTCTTAGCGGCCGTTGTCGACGCAAGCAAAGTGACGGTTATTCTCCTGCCGCTGGTGATCGCCGTCCGTAGTGCATCGGTGACAACGACACGGCGAAATGCCGGTGTGAGCGGATGCGATGGCCGGTCATCGAACCGGCGCGTCGTAATGGGTACATGACAGTGCAGGTCATCGCCCACGCACTGTGGATGACCGAACACAGAGAATCTGCCGGCATAGGCGGGGTGCTTCTCCGGTTCTTTCGGATTGTCGACCTTTGGGTCATTGAAGAATACATGGACGGTGTAGCTCGGGCGAAACGTGTTGATCCCGTACACTTCGAGATCGGCACGCTTAAACGGCCGCGAAATGCCGTGGTTAAATGGTCCGAAAGTGCGTCGTTCAATCATTGTGGACCTCCTGCGTTGATGGGAATCGCGGAGCTTCCATATTCGTAGCCGAGCGCCTGCACGTCCAAGACTTCGCGAAAAGTTTTGCCGAAAGGCTCAAGCGGCAAATCCAGCAGGGCTTGGGGAACGCCTCCGTTGCCGTGCTTCACCTGCCACAAATACCAAACGCGATCGATCATGCAGTGATGAGCGTAAAAGAGTGGATCGAACGCCGCGGTGGTAATGTTCATCATGTCTCCGCCTACCCATACGTGCACATCATCGTGGAAACTCTCCAGGCGATCCGAAAATGATGCCCAGTCCGTATCGAGCAGCAGATCGTCTATCTCCCTCTTGGTCGGGAGTCGCGCCTGTGGGTTTGCTCCTGGCTGACGAACTGTGTTGTGGCTGATCGCGGGATTGTTCGCCGTTTTGGGTACGTGCATGCGATAGCGCCGCAGTGGATTGGCCTTGTTATTTACTGTCGTTGCGGAGTAGGAGCGCGGGATGGTCTTGTCTTGGGTCCACTCCCACCACGGCAGCGCGGTGCCGGAAACTTGATCCTGCAATAGCTGTTCGAGCCGCAGCAAATAAGCGCGGTGCCAGGGCAAAAATAACCGTGCCTGCACAGGAGTCAGCCGGCTCGCTTGATGGTGCCAGCAATACCATTCCGGCGCGCCGTGCAAACCGCCGATGTAGTTGTAACTTTTATTGTCCAAGCGAGCTTGAATTGCCGTCATCGCCTTGATGAAAGTCGACATGTGGGTAACGGCAGCGTCACCAACGCGCAGCCTGTAAACCATGGATCCTGCCATGTCAGAACCTCCTCACAAATTCGGTTTTAGCCTGAACGATGGGCTTACCGTCATCGCCCGCCAACCACGTCACACTACAATGTTCGACAGAGGAGGGCGGCTTTTTCAAGGAATGTTTTAGGCTGCCAGACGAAATCCGGTAGCGTCTTGACGGCGCGCGCGGGTGCAGACCGTTAGCCCGGGGATTACGCCTAGCCCGGCAATTTTGTTATAGTAATCGAGATCGCGCGGAGGTCGACGATGAAAGAGCAACTAACGGCAGTATTCAACAGGTTCCTGAGGGCTATATCGGGTTCGTTGAGGAATTGCCTGGAGCCAATGCCCAAGGCGCAAGCCTTGAGGAGGCGCGATCCAATCTTCGTGAAGCAGTCCAGCTGGTTTTGGAAGCGAACCGCACACTCTCTGAGGAAGATCTGCGCGACAAGCCTGTGATCCGAGAGCCCTTTGCGCAAATTTCATGAAGCGGATCGATCTGATTCGCCATCCGGAGAAACAAGGTTGCCCAATTACTGCGCGAAGGTGGTAATCACAGTGTCGATGTGAACCGAAAGACCGGCAAAGCTTCCACAGTTCCTCGTCCTCGTGAGATCAACGAATTCCTCGCCCAAAAGATCTGCAGAGATATGGAAATCCCGAGACCGTAAGTCAGATTAAGTTGTATCGTGTTTTAAACGATCGGCCTGAGTAACCGTGGTCATACAGCGAATGAGCGTTCGCATCTCTCGGCATGGGCACTGAGACGATCGGTTAGCCGATCGAGCACCGGGTGCTTTATGCCGGACTCCTAAAGCCTCTTTCGGATGGCCTGGGCTTCGACCGGCAGTTTGCCAGCCATCTCGCAGACCCGCTGTTCGACTTCTTTCTTGTCCCAAGCGGAGGTCTTCCGAGAGCTTCCCCCGGCTTCGCCCGTTTATGTCCCGAATCCGGGTTACCGATCGATCACAATAGAAAATGGGATCGTCCGCTCACATTGGTGCAGTGTGAACAAACGCTCACTTACGCTGAGTCTCAGCCGTCCCGAAAATGAATGTATTGGCGAGCAAGAGCGATCCTGACGCCTACACAGTGACGCGCGTGGGGGCGCACACCATCGGGCCTTCAGCCGTTGCGAATCGCGGCGAACAGGCTGTCTCCGCTGGGACGATGGATTTCGCTCGTCACTCAGGGATGGAAGCTACGCCGGTATGCCAGCGGTGTTTTTCCGGTCCAACGTTTGAAGGATCGATTGAAGGCGCTGAGCTCCGAGTAGCCCAATAGAAATGCTATTTGCGTGAGCGTGTTGCTGGAATCTTTCAGATAGTCCTGAGCGAAGCGCTTGCGCGTGTCGTCGACCAAGGTTCTGAAATCGATGCCGTACTCGTTCAACTGCCGCTGCAGCGTGCGCGGACTCAACGCCATCGCTTTTGCAACCTGGTCGAGCTTGGGATTGCCCTCTTTGATGGTTTCGGCGATCTTCCGGCGCACCATCGCCAGGCTTTCATCTTCTTTGGGCACGTGGCTTAGCACGTCCTCCAGATAGCGGCGCAAGATTTCGAAAAGATTTGAGTCCGCCGCCGGAATCGGCCGACTGCAGAACTCCCGCTCCATCACGAAGGCGCTGGTCGGGCAAGAGAATAGTACGGGCGCGCGAAAAAATTGTTGATGCTCGGAAGTACTCGGCGGCCCATCATGCGCGAAATGAACTTCGCGCGGATTCCATTGGCTGCCGACCATGACTCTTAAAGTGTTGAAGGCGACGGCCATGCCGTACTCGATGAATTGCTCCGGCGCAGCCGCACCCAAGTCTTTTACGCCGTATCTCAGGTAGCTGAGATTATTTTCCTCTTTGTAAGTCGCCAATGCAGCTTCATTGTGAATGTGGAGATAGCGTGCCGCAGTTTCAAAGGCGACGGCCACGGTCGGCGCGTTGAAAACCGCGTAAGCGAGAGCGCCGATATTCTTAGGATTGGCGCTGGCGCCAAAGTGCAGGCCGAAAGCCCGGTCTCCGGCGAGTACAGCGGCCTGTTCCAGGACGCGCGCGAAACCGGAGCAAGGAATAAATCCGTCGTCGCGTGAGAAAACCGCAGGATCCAGGTCCAATCTTTCGAAAACTCGGCTCGGATCGATGCCTGCGTCTTTGATGGCCTTGAGCAGGCCCACCGTGACGCTGGAAGAGATCATCGGTTGCGCGCGCATAACTTTCTTTCTCGAAGCCTCTGTGCCTCATCGAGCGTCGTCTGTCAATTGACTGTCGCAAAATGTCAAGAAAACCCCTCCGCCGATGTTTAATAATCTTGCGGGGAGGGAAAGATGGACTTCCAAGTCAAATTGTACAACTGGCAGGATGCGGGAAATCACGTGATCGTTATGGGTCGCGGACCGATCGATAGCGGCGCCTTTCGGATGCTCTTCGAGAGGATCGAAGCCGCGACCCAGCACTTGAATGACTGCAAAGTGCTCATCGATTTGTCGGACAGCAGCTATCTGATCGACGGCGACGAGATCCAGGCGCTTGTCGCACGACTGCCACTCTCGCGTTGGCCGCAGGGTCACAAGATTGCGTTTGTCTCCGGGCCGGATATCTCCGATTATCATCGGCTTTTCTTTCTGCGGACCGAGCTTGTCGCACGACATTTGTCGGTGGGCGTGTTTCGCAATTCGAGAGTCGCCATCGATTGGCTGGCCGGGATTTTCTAGCGTAAATAAGTTAACGGCGCCGTAACGACAAAGCGGTTGAGATACTCGACCGATTAGTTGATTTCAATGGGAGGTTGGTCGTAGAGTGTGGGCGCCGTGGCTCCCTCGCGTGTTATTTTGTTTGTACGCCGGCACGGGACGCTCCGGTGCTGGCTTTTCTTGTTGCTTTGCGCAGCTGTCTTCTCCACGCCCACCAGCGCTTATGCAGCCGACAGCGCGCCTGTTAAGCGCGTGTTGCTGATTTCGACGGGCACCCGATTTTCCCCAGGATTCACGCTGGTCGACCGCAATGTGCTCGAAGCGCTGCGGAAAATCGAGTCGGCCAAGGTTGAAGTGCACGGTGAGAACCTCGACCTCGTGCGGTTCCCGACCAAACGTCTTGTCCGAGTTTTCACTGATTATCTGAAAGAAAAGTACACCGACCAGCGCCCCGATCTCATTATTCTCATCTATATAGGCAAGTTGGGAGTCGCGGGAAAGGTGCTGCAGCAAATCTTCCCCGGAACGCCGGTCCTTGTGGCGGGGTACACTGAAGAGGAAATTCCGGCTAATTCCCTTGGAACGCTCGTCACAGGGATCGCGCAGCGGGTGGATGCGCGCCGATCTTTGGAATTGATTCTCCATCTGCAACCCGAGACGCGCCGTATCGTCGTTATCGGCGGCACCACGGAGGTCGATCGCGAGGTCATCAATCGCGTGAAGGAAGCTACGCGTTTTCTGGTTGGACGGGTTGAGTTCGATTTCTGGGACAATCGCACCATAGCCGATCTGCGAGAATCGGTTGCCGCTCTGCCACCGCACACAGCGGTCTTGTTCACCCGGTTATTCCAGGACGCGGCAGGCCAGAGTTATATTTCGTCGGAAGTTGGCCAGTGGATCGGCCAAGCGGCCAATGCGCCCGTGTATCTCATGACGGATTCAAGTATGGGCACGGGCGCATTGGGTGGGTTCGTTGCCAGCACCGATACGCTTGGCAGGCGCGCCGGTGAACTGGCAAGCTTGGTTCTGACGGGCACCGCGATCGCCTCGTTACCGTTCGAAACCCGCACCGACACTTTCCCGGTGTTCGATTGGCGCGCCTTGAAACGATGGGGGGTCAAGGAAGAGCGCTTGCCGCCCGATAGCGTCGTGCGCTTTCGGCCGGAGTCCGTGTTGGAACGTTATAAGTGGTATATCGTCGGAGTCTTCGTCATCTTTTTTGTGCAAAGCGCAATGATCATGGATTTGCGCCGTCAGCATCGGCGCCGGGCCCGAATCCAGTCAGAGCTTGAAGAGAACCAGCAAATAATAGAACTCGCGACCAACGCCGGCGAGTTAGGGCTTTGGTCGCGGTCGTTGTCCAATGGTGATGTCTGGCTGAATGCGCCGATGCGCATCCTGTTCGGTTTCGGCGCGGACCAAGCCGTGCGATTCCAAGACTTGCTCGAGCGTGTGCATCCGGATGATCGAGCGACGATGCTCGCTGAGGTCGAGCGCGCGCAGAGCGCCGCGCTGCCTTTCCAGGGAGAGTTTCGCGTCGTGCCGGTTAGCGGGACGGAACGATGGGTTCTCGCGAAAGGTCGAACTGCTTCGCACGACGGTGACACAGTACGCCGCATGGGTGTCGTATTGGATATCACCGAGCGCAAACGCTCCGAAGAAAAACTTCGCGAAAGCGAGGAACGGTTTCGTTCCTTGGCCGATGCCGCGCCGGTCATGATCTGGATGTCCGGTCCGGACAAGCTGTGCACGTTTTTCAATAAGAGCTGGCTGGATTTCACCGGGCGCGCGCTCGCGCAGGAGTGCGGCAACGGCTGGAGCAACGGCGTGTATGAAGAGGATTTCCATCGATGCCTCGACGTTTACTTCCGCGCGTTCGACGCGCGCAGAGAGTTTACGATGGAATACCGCTTGAGAAGGTACGACGGGGACTATCGCTGGGTCCTCGATCACGGGGTGCCGCGCACCGGAGCCAACAATTCGTTTCTTGGCTACATCGGAATTGCCATGGACATCACCGAACAAAGGCGCAGCGCCGATGTGCTGGAGAAGGAGCGTAAGTTCCTGCGGCAGGTCATTGACATCGATCCCAACTTTGTCTTTGCCAAGGATCGCGAGGGTCGCTTTACCCTGGCCAATAAGGCAGTCGCCGATGCTTACGGCACGACCGTGGACAACCTGATCGGCAAGACCGATGCGGACTTCAATCCGAATTGGGATGAAATCGAACATTTTCGGCATACGGATGTGGAAGTTATCGATACCTTGCAGGAGCGCTTCATACCCGAAGAGCGGATCACCGATGCGCGCGGTAATATTCACTGGGTGCAAACGGTCAAGCGCCCGATCGCAGGCGCGGACGGCTCCGGAACCCAGGTGCTGGGCGCATCCACGGACATCACAAGACGCAAAGAGACCGAGCTGGAGCTTCAGGAGCAACGCGCGGAACTCGCCCACGTGGCGCGCATTTCGACTATGGGCGAATTGGCCGCTTCGCTCGCCCACGAGTTGAATCAGCCCTTGACCGCGATCCTGAGCAACGCACAAGCCGCGTTGCGTTTCCTGCGCAACAAACCGGTGCAGATGGAAGAGGTCCGCGAGATTCTTCAGGATATCGTTCAAGACAACAGCCGCGCCGGTGAGGTGATCCGGCGCATGCGCGCGCTGGTAAAAAAAGAAGCGCTCGAAGTTATCTCTCTGGATCTCGCAAGCCTGCTGCGCGACGTCGGCACGCTGCTGCACAGCGACGCGATCTTAAACAATGTTCAAATAAAGTTTGAAATCGATGAGACGTTACCGCCGGCGCGCGGTGATAAAGTGCAATTGCAGCAGGTGGTTCTCAATCTGATGTTGAATGCCTTTGACGCCATGAAAGAGTGTCCGGTGGATGAACGAGAGGTCACGTTGTATTTGGCAGGTAAAGATATAGGCTTGCTCCGGGTATCGGTGAGCGACCGCGGCAGCGGGCTTAGCAGCGACAAACTGGACAAGATTTTCCAACCTTTTTACACCACCAAACGCGAAGGACTGGGCATGGGGCTTTCGATCTGCCGATCTATTATGGAGACCCACGGCGGACGTCTCTGGGCGGAAAACAACCCCGACCGGGGCGCCACTTTCCACTTCACAGTGCCGGTTGCCGCAGCGGCCGAGAATGAGAGTTGTTCGACCGAACCCACAAATGTGGTTGCCTTGTTCAAATGATTTTATTGTCCAGTCGAGAGGTTCAAAAATCGCGAGATTTTATTCCTACGGCTTCAATCCTTGGTTAGAATTGACTGAGGTTATCGAGACTCAGTTATTATCGCGCCGCTAAAAAGCAAATTGCCGATGAATTCGATAGCGCGGGCGACCGGCATCGCTCTGCTGGTGGGGATCGCCTACTACTTCGGCGCGATGGTCGGCTTTGCGCTGACCCTGCCCGATCAACCCGTGTCGACGCTGTGGCCGCCCAACTCGATCCTGCTCGCCTGTCTGCTGCTCGAGCCGCGCCGAAGGTACTGGCTTATCCTCCTCGGAGCATTTCCCGCGCACCTTGCGATTCAACTGCAAAGCGGTGTGCCGTTGCCCATGGTCTTGGGCTGGTTCATCAGCAATTCCAGTGAGGCGCTCCTAGGAGCGCTGTTGTTGCGGCGCTACATCGCGGCGCCGGTGGATTTTTCCAATGTCAGATGTGTGGTTTTGTATGTGGCTTTCGCAGCTCTGCTGGCTCCGTTCCTGAGCTCCTTTCTCGACGCCAGCTTCGTGGCTCTGGTGGGCTGGAAACAGCAAAGCTACTGGGAAGTTTGGCTCACGCGACTGCCATCGAATATCCTCGCGGAAATCGCCATTCCACCGGTGATCCTCCTTTGGGGCTCAAAAGGAATCGAATGGGTACGACGCATCGCCTGGCACCGTTACCTCGAAGCCAGCTTCGTCATGAGCGGGCTGATATCCGTGAGCCTTTTGGTTTTTGGCGGGCACGCGCCCGAGGTCAAGAACACCCCGGCGCTTCTGTATTTGCCGCTGCCCTTTCTATTGTGGGCGGCGATGCGGTTCGGCGCCATCGGCGCGAGTAGCGCCCTGTGGATCGTCGTTCTGGGTTCGACCTTTGGCGCCGCCCATGGCGGTGGTCCTTTTACGGGCGCCTCACCCGAGGACAATGTATTTTCACTGCAGATGTTCTTGATGGCGGTTTCGTTGCCGATTCTTTTGCTCACAGGATTGGTCGAGGAGCAGCGCGAGAAGGCGAAAGTATTGAGCGATAGCGAGGCCCGCTTTCGTGCCATGGCCGACACGGCACCGGCTCTTATATGGATGTCAGGCACAGACAAGCGCTTCACATTTTTCAATAGAGCCTGGTTGAATCTAACCGGACGTACCCTCGACCAGGAACTCGGCAAGGGATGGACCGAGGGGCTTCACTCGGAGGACTCGCGCAATTTCTTGGAACGGTACGATCGATCCTTTGCCGCGCGCGAAAATTTTTCCCTCGAACACCGCCTGCGCAGATACGACGGTCAATATTGCTGGATCCTCAACAACGCCGTACCGCGCTTCGATGCGGAGGGGACTTTCCTGGGTTACATCGGCTCTGCGATCGATGTATCCCAACGCCGGGAGGCAGAGACAAACCTCCGGCAGCAGCGCGAACAGTTGGCCCGTTTGACCCGCATTTCCACCATGGGCGAACTCGCCGCGTCGCTTGCCCATGAATTGAATCAGCCGCTGACGGCGATATTGGCCAACGCCCAAGCTGCGGAACGTTTGATGGCTGCCAACCCGCCGGACCTGGAAGAAGTGAGCGCTATCCTCGAAGACATCGTCAAGGACAACAATCGCGCCGGTGAGATTATTTGGCGGATGAAGGCTTTGGTGCGAAAGGAAACCCTGGAGCTGACGTCGCTCGATCTTGCGACGGTGGTCAAAGATGTTACTTTGCTCCTTCATAGTGATGCTGTCCTGCACAACATCCGACTCAGACTCGATCTCGGAAATGGGTTTGCGCCGGTGCGCGGAGATCGAGTCCACCTTCAACAAGTTGTGCTCAATCTTTTGCTCAACGCGTTTGATACCATGAAGGATGTTGCCGCAAGCGAGCGTGAAATTCAGCTAGCGATCATAGCCGAGAACGACCATAGCCTACGAGTCGGAGTTAGCGATTGCGGCGCGGGGCTTTCGGGCGAGGCACTCGAGAGGGTTTTTGAGCCCTTTTACACGACCAAAGGTGAAGGCCTCGGCATGGGGCTGACCATCAGCCGCTCGATTATCGAAGTGCATGGCGGGCAACTCTGGGCGGAATGCAACGATCCGCAACCCGGCATGACATTCTATTTTACCGTTCCGTTTTGGCGGGAAGAGTCGCGCAGCTAAAATCAGAACTGGCTCAAGAAGAAAAGCGATTCAGAACCATGAACGATTCCCGTACGGTTTTTCTCGTAGATGACGATCCGTCCGTACGACGAGCGCTGACCCGGCTGATCAAGGCGGGAGGTTATAGCGTGCAACCGTTCGCATCGGCGCGCGAGTTTCTTGAGTGTTGGGACGTGGCCCGAGGGAAGACAGCCTGCCTTGTTCTCGATGTGCGTATGCCGGGCTTGAGCGGGCTGGATCTTCAGCGCGAATTGCAGGCCAGAAACACTTTGCTGCCGATTATCTTTGTCACCAGCCACGGCGACATTCCCATGACCGTGAAAGCGATGAAGGATGGCGCGGTCGATTTCTTGCCCAAGCCAGTCAAAGACAGCGTGCTGTTGAATTCCATCGATCAGGCATTGGCTCGAGCCGAGCTGGAAATAGGTGAACGACAGGAAGTCGAAAAACTTAAAAAAAGACTCGACACCCTGACTCCGCGCGAACGAGATGTGATGAAGTTGGTGGTCAGGGGATTATTGAACAAGCAAATCGCCTTCGAACTTGGAACGGTAGAAAAGACCGTTAAGGTTCACCGCGCGCGGGTCATGGAAAAGATGGAAGTACAATCTCTCGCCGAATTGGTACGAATCGCCGAACGCTCCGGTATCGGCAAAGACAGTTAGCGAATATCAACGTCCCCCGGCTCGCGTGTTCCTTCCTAAACACCTTAGCTGAAAACATTTTTCAGGCCTTTATCCCTCGTATTGGACCAAAGTCCAATATACGCCTCGGTTTCCCTTCTGTAGATTCCGGTCAGCGTAACTACTTGGCGCTCTATTATTATTTGTTTTCTAAGCTCTCTGGAGACGAACATCCGTTGATCAACTCCAAGCCGCTCATTGCGATCGTGGATGACGACGAATCGGTCTGCCGCGCAGTAAGACGGTTGGTTCGGTCCGTTTCCATGGAAGCGGAAACGTTTCACTCGGGACAGGAGTTTCTCGATCTTCTCGACGCCATGCCGTCGTTTCACCCGGACTGCTTGGTTCTTGATATGCAAATGCCGGGATTGAACGGTCTCGACGTCCAGGATTGTCTTTCCAAGCGCGGCAACGTGGTTCCCGTGGTCTTCATTACGGCCCATGACGAGGTTGGAGTCAGAGAGAAAGCGCTGCGTTCGGGCGCGATCGCTTTTTTGCGCAAACCCTTCAACGATGCGCTGCTCATCAGAACGCTGCGCGAAGCGCTCAAGCGCAATTGAATCGACTTGTGAACGCCAGATCGATGCACTCACCGGTGACAAGTAATTGAGCAACTATGATTTTGTCGAGGTTTACGGAGGTAATTGAATGATTCGTGCCCTACATTCTTTCCGGCAGCGCAGATACGGCATGTTTCAAATGCTGCTCGCTCTTACGACAGGTCTAAGTTTATTTCACGGGATCGCGTTGGCTGCCCAATCCCAATACGAACAAGTTCCGGTACTCAGCGCCTCTAAAATTCTTCCGCCCGAGCTATTGGCCGGGCCCAACCACCGCGTGCAGGAACGGGTGACGAACGATGGTTTCCTAAACACGTACACGATCGATTCAAAGTTCGGTCAGCTCAAAGCCGTATCGACGGCGCTGCTCCGGGAACGCATCCTGGAAATCAACGCCATGGCGTCGATGGATAAGCTCAAGGGCACGAAAGAATACGGCACGGCAGTTAAAGAATCGGCGTTGTCGGCGATGGTGGCGGCCAAGGACATGGTGTTTCAACCGGTGCAGACCTTGAAGACGGCGGCAAGCGGCGTCGCGGTGGCCTTCCGGCGCGCCGGCGACAGTCTATTTGGAGCAAAACGGAGTGATGCCGAAGACAGCAAATTCAAGAACCTCATCGGGTTTTCCAATTACAAACGGGAATATGCTTTCGATCTCGGCGTCGATGTCTACTCGAGAAACGAAATCCTCCAGGATCGGCTGAACGAAATTTCCTGGGTGGGCTGGGCCGGAGGGCTCACGGTGTCGGCGGCCATGGCCGCGGTGCCCGGCGGAGCGGGTATCGCGATGACGGCGATTGGAACGACGAGACTTACGCGGGAGATCTTCAAAAACGAGCCGCCGGCGGATCTAAGGCGCAAGAACACGGAAAAGCTCAATGCCATGGGCATCGATCCCTCCACCGTGGAGCTGTTCATCAACGAGTCGATCTTCACACCGCGCGAGCAGACGATCCTGGTTTCGGCGCTCGATGAGATGAGGGGAGTCAGCGATCGCGACAGGTTCGTGCAGCTGGCCGCCCTCACCAACAACGCAGATATGGCGCGATTTCGTCAGCGCCAATCGGAGATGTACGCCGGGTATCACAAGGCCGTTTCGCCCCTCGTGCAGCTGGTCTCCGTGGGACAGGTGCCGGCGGCGCGGGCGAAAGATGGCGCCCTGGTGTTCAACTTTCCCATCGACTACATGGTGTGGACCGATTCGCTGGCGCGGCTGGTTGCCAATACGGACGCATTGGCGAATCAATTGCCCGGGGTTACTCGCAAGGAACTGTGGCTCACGGGAAACTTGAGTCCAAAAGCCCGCGTCGAGATGAAGCGGCTCGGCTGGGTAACCTTTGAAAACGCCGAGGCGCTGCTGGTGGCGCAGGATAAGTCGGTTCCATCCTATCGCAAGGAAGGCCAGCAGCCGGATGCGACGGTCAAGATCCAAAGCCGGTCGGTGGCCCTGGGCGCCGGTGTCAGTTGGGGTGACGGGGTGCTCACCTATCAAGGCAAAGACTACCCGGTCACTGTCTCAGGTCTGAGCCTGCTCGATCTTGGCGTCTCCAATGTCAGCGCGACCGGGAAAGTTTATTTTCTCAAAAATGTTTCAGATTTCTCAGGAAACTATTTTGCTACCCAGGCGACATTTTCGGTGGCCGGCGGCGGCGGTGAAATCGTGATGGCCAACGGCAACGGCGTCTATATCGCTGTGCAGTCGGAGCAGGCTGGTACGCGGCTCACGTTAGGCGCCTCCGGAGTGAGCCTGAAACTTAAATAAAGCAAGTTGATGAAAAGCTTGGCAGCGGAACGTTTGTGGAGAAAAGATTAAACGCGACTCGCGGGACGAGGATGGTATGAAACTGAAAACATTCATAGCAAAGACGTGGGCGTGGTTATTAGTTGTGCTGATGGCGATGCCGCCCGGAGTCATCGCGCAGGAGGCCGCGACCGAAGCCCAGTTCAAGCCAGAAGAATTGGAGCAGATTCTGGCTCCTATCGCGCTACATCCGGATTCGCTCGTCTCGCAGATCCTGATGGCGTCGACCTATCCCTTGGAAGTGGTTCAGGCCGACCGCTGGGCAAAGCAGAATGCCAGTCTCAAGGGCGACGCGCTGGCCAAGGCTCTCGAAGCGCAGGACTGGGATCCAAGCGTCAGATCGCTGGTAAATTTCCCCCAAGTGCTGACCATGATGAGCGAGAAGCTCGATTGGACGCAAAAACTGGGCGACGCGTTTATTGCCGACCAAAAAGTTGTTCTGGATACGATTCAAAAACTGCGCGCCAAGGCGCAGTCGTCCGGAAATCTCAAGTCGACCAAAGAGCAGAACGTTATCGTCGAAGAAAAAATCATCAAGATTGAATCCACCAGTCCGCAAGTGGTTTACGTGCCGACCTACAATCCCACGGTGGTATACGGCGCCTGGCCGTATCCGGCGTACCCGCCGTATTACTATTATCCGCCGGGATATGTTGCCACATCGATGTTCGCGTTCGGCGCGGGTGTCGCCATGGGTGCGGCCTGGGGATATGCCTGGGGTAATTGCAATTGGGGTGGCGGAGACGTGGACATCGACGTCAACCGCAACTTCAACTCAAACCGCAACATCGATCGCAGCAAGTATCAAGGTGGAAACAGAGGACAAGGCGGCCGGTTCCAGCATAATCCGGAGCACCGTAAAGGTGTTTCGTATCGTGACCAGGGAACCGCACAGAAGTTCAATCGAGCGAGCACCAACGATGCGATCAAGTCGCGTGAGCAGTTTCGCGGCCGTGCTGAACAAGGGCGTCAGGATCTCGGCCGGGGCGGCGTCAGTGATCGTGGCGGCGCGGGAGTCGGTGACCGTGGAGGCGTCGGTGATCGCGGTGGCGCCGGGGCGGGCGACCGTGGCGGCGTTGGCGATCGCGGTGGCGCGGGCGGTGGCATCGGCGATCGTGGTGGTGCCGGCGGTGGCAACCTTGGCAGTGGCTCCAGCAACCGCGGCAGTGCGTTTTCTGGCGCCGGTGGCAGTGGTAGCTCGGCACGCAGCTCCAGTTCGCGTGGCAGCGCCAGTCGCGGCAGCGTCAGTGGTGGTGGTTCGAGGGGCGGAGGCGGCGGGTCGCGTGGTGGTGGTGGTGGTGGTGGCGGCGGACGGCGCCGGTAATCGAGGGGCTTTTTCATTGGCACCTGTTGTTTGTCTCTGAGCAGTTTTTGTGGAGGCCAGAAGAATGAAACCGCTAAAGATGTTTTCCTGCTCACACCTACGCTCCGCCGTGTGCGCGGTGATTTTGATGTTGGTCAGCCTTGGGGAAGTACCCGCTGCGCTGGCGCAAGCAAAAGTCTTCGCATCGCCCGAAGAGGCGGTCAAAGCGGCGATAGCGGCGGCACGAAGCGATAACCAGAAAGAACTTCTGAGTATCTTCGGGGCGCAAGCGAAAGAAATCCTATTCTCAGGTGATGCGGTTGCCGATAAACAGCGGCGTACGCAGTTTATCGCCGCCTACGACGAAAGAAACCGGCTTTCGACCGAAGGCGAAAACACGATCTTGATCGTCGGCAAACAGGACTGGCCGTTTCCCATCCCGCTCGTGAAAAAAGGCAGCGGCTGGGTTTTTGATATCACCAAAGGCAAAGAGGAAATTCTTAACCGTCGCATCGGTGAGAATGAGCTATTTACCATTCAAGCTTGTCTGGCGGTCGTGGATGCCCAGCGCGAGTATGCGATGAAGGATCGCGATCGCAACGGCCTGTTGGAATACGCCCAAAAATTCGAGAGCGATCCGGGTAAGAAGAACGGGCTGTATTGGGTTGCCAAGACCGGTGAACCGCAGAGCCCGCTCGGACCGCTGGTAAGCCAGGCGCGGAGCGAGGGTTACCAGAAAGCCTCGACCGGCCCAACGCCGTATCATGGCTACCTGTATAGAATTCTCACCGCGCAGGGAAAGAACGCGCCAGGTGGCGCGTACAGTTATATTGTCAAGGGCAAGATGATCGGCGGTTTTGCTGTGGTCGCGTATCCCGCGCAATACGGCAACTCGGGCGTGATGACGTTCATCGTCAATCACGACGGCAAAGTGTTCCAGAAGAATCTGGGCGCCGACACCGCGTCGTTGGCCAAGAACATGAAAGAATACAACCCGGACAAGACCTGGACGGAAGCTAAACCGTAAGGCTTGAAGAAGGGAAATACCGATAACAACGGCGGTGCGAAATTAGACCGCAATTTCTCGTAGGGTTCAGCAGGACAGAAAGTTTGGACAGCTTTACTATGAAATACTCGACATCGTTCAGAACAAGAATAGGGGCAGCTTTTTTCGTATCCTTTTTATTTTCCGGATGTGTGGCCACTCAAGACTGGGTGAACGAGCAGCTATTCCCGATCAACAAAAGAATTTCAGAAAACGAGGCGGGGTTGACCAAAGTCGACGGCAAAGTGAGCGCGGTTGATGCTCGCGTCGACAAGATGGCGACCCAGATTGCCGACCTTGAAAACCGACTGAATCAAACCAACGCGAAAGCGGATCGCGCGCTGGAAAGCCTTCAGCGGCTCAAGCCGGAAAGAAAACTCGTGCTGAACTACAGCGGCGGGGCCATGTTTGCATCTAATTCGATTTCCTTCAGCGGCCAGGCGAAACGAGATGTTGACAGCTTTCTGAGCGACGCCAAGGGTCTGGATGACGGCGGCAACCTTGTTTTTGTCGTCGCGGGGCACACCGACAACACGGGCTCGGAGAGTACGAACTATGATCTCTCCAGGCGGCGAGCCGAAAGCGTGGCCGCCTATCTGACGAAAGATAAGAGTATCGATCCGGCGCGGGTATTGACAGTCGCGTACGGGGAAAAGTCCCCGGTAGCGGAGAACAAAACCGAAGCGGGGCGTGCCAAGAATCGCCGGGTCGAAATTCTCGTGTACAAAGAAACCGTGGGAGTCGGTTCAGCTCCAGCGGAAGCGCGCGGGGCTGCGAATACGAAATAGCACCGGAGCTGTTTTCCTGTTGAGGGATCGCAGAGTACCCGGTGGGGTTTGAAGTGGAATTCGAAGGGTTGGGCCCGATGCCAGGCAAATTCTAGACTCAGGAAGTTGCGGTTTTCCTCCGCCTTACAGCATTGCACCGTACTTTGAAATCTGCGGATGCTTGCTCGCAAACTTGGATCTACCTCAAGGTAAATCCGCACGGATCGCCGACCAGCCGTGGTCAGTTCAATCCAGAGGATATGCGAAGACAGCCGTTCAAAGAAAGAGGGGGATGCAATGGCGCCTGATGGTTTGCGGTTATGCATTGCTGTGTTCGTGGCTAGCTTCGTTGCCGCTTGCGGTCAAACTGGAATTCGCAAAGCATCGCTGACTTCCGAGACGAATTTACCTCGCCCCAAGCGAATCCTGGTCTATGACTTTGCCGTGAGCGAGCAGGAGGTCAGAGAATATCAAGGCATCATGCGTCAGAAACCCACGGTCAAAGATCCCGCCGAGCGCGAGCGAATGCTCGCTCAAGATGTGAAGGATGCGTTGGCCGAAGAAATGGCCGATCATCTACGCTCCTTGGGATTTGTCGTTGAGCGGGTCGCGAGAGGAACTAAGGCAACCGACAATGACCTGCTCGTCGATGGTCAGTTCCTCACCGTCGACGAGGGAAATCCTTTGCATCGTCTAGTCGTGGGGTTTGGCAACGGCGCGTCGACGGTGCAAACCCAGGTGCAGGTTTACCAGGCTCCGGACGCGCGTAAACTGCTGGAGTTCTCAACCCAATCGGACAGCGGCAAATCCCCCGGCGTAGCGCCCACTCTGGGCGCGGGGGTAGTTGCGCAGGGCGGCGTAACGGCTGGGATGGTAGTGGCCAACAGCGCCGTTTCAGGGGTGAAGACTTATAAGTCGGATATAGCTCGCATGGCTGCGGCGAGTGGCGATCAGGTGGCACGCTACTTATCCGAATTTTTCGCCAAACAAGGTTGGATTCGACCGGAGCAAGTGCGAAAGGCAAGGGTCATTTACTAAGCCTTTCCGCTTTGGCGCTCTTGGTGTGGATGCAGCGCTTTCGGCAGGAATCGACAAACACTACTGACTTGCGAGCGCGGGCGACGGGTGTAATGGGCTCCCGGGATGTCAGCTTGGACTGATCGAACGAAGCGCGTTTCTAAGAGAGAACCACAGACCATGAAGACTAAATTCAGAATGACTCTAGGATGTGTTTTTACCGGCGTAGTCGTGCTCGGCTTTGCAATATTAACGGGCTGTACCACCTACGAGCAGGTGGCGGTGCCCGCACCGAGCACGTTTGATCGCTCCTGGAGCGCGGCATTGGCGGCGGCTCAGGATGAAGGAGTTCGGATTGCCTCTGAAGATCGAGCTGGGGGAATCATCAAGGGCTCCAGAGGCGAGCAAGAAGTCACGATTAATCTCCGCACCCAGGCCGACGGCAGCGTGCGCATTGAGATGAGCGCGCGAGGGCCCAAGGGATCCGACCCCGGATTGGCGAGCAGGATTTCGCGCGCTTATGACCGGCGCATGGGTCGGTAGGAATTCTAAAATGTTCGCTGGCGCAAAGGTAAAGCAGGCGGGTCGCGCAGCCAATTTGACCGGCTCATTTTGCTGCGTATTGATGTTGCTCGTTCTGGCGGCCGGGTGCGCTACGCCGATTGGTGTTCAGTACGTTGACCCGCGTACCGGCTATCAGTCGCTTACCGCGAATATTCTTTCCAGCGAGCGTCCGAGCTCCTTTTCGGCGCGCGAGCTGATGAATTTCAATCTCTACCAGCGCTTCGAAGACGAGCCCGAGCAAGCGCTTGCGCAAATGCACGCCGATTTGGCGCCCAGCGGAGATGAGGACCGTCTTTTTGCGCTGGCGGAGCTCTCGTTTGCCCATGCCGAAGCCAGCGGCGAAAAGTCCTATTATCTGGCGGCCGCGGTGTATGCTTACTCGTTTATGCTTCCCGGAGAACACGGGACGCCCCCCAGGGCTATCGATCCGCGTTTTAGATGGGCCGCGGATATTTACAACCAGGCGCTCACGCGCGCGGCAATGGTGGATGCAAAACCGATCCCGCGCGCCGGAACTTTTAAGCTGCCGTTCGGCGAGCTTACGATTGATTTTGACGAAAGGGAGCTGGTTTGGGCGGGATACCGCCTGACCGATTTTGTTCCGGCGGCGGACATTGAAGTGCGGGGGTTGCGTAATCGCTACCGAATTCCAGGGATAGGCGCCCCGCTTGCCGCATCTTTGGAGCCGTTGAGCGAGATAGCAAATAAAGAATACCAGCGTATTCCGGCCCGGCTAAAAGTCCCGGTCACGGCATTTTTGCGGCTCGATGATCCACGAGGCGCCTTGGCCTCGGGCAAGTTCAAAGGCAAGCTGGAGTTTTATACTCCGGATTCCGCGCGTACGGTCAACATCGCCGGCGTGGATGTTCCGATCGAATATGAAACAACCACTGCCCTAGCGCTTACTCTGGAAGGCGCACCGATCTGGGACTTCGAGATCGCCGGCTTTCGTTCCGGTGATTTCAGTTTAGGTACCGGAGTGCAGCGCGGTCTCTACATGCTTCACCCCCATCGTATTGGACGCATGCCGCTTGTGCTGGTGCACGGAACGGCCTCCAGTCCCGCCCGTTGGGCGGAGCTGGTGAACGAACTCGAGAACGATCCACGGTTTTGGCAGAACTACGAGGTCTGGCTTTTCATGTACAACACGGGCAATCCCATTGCGTATTCGGCGCTACAGCTGCGTGACGCGTTGGTCAGTATCGTGGGCGAACTCGATCCGGAAGGGAAAGATCCGGGATTGAAAAACATGGTTGTCGCAGGGCACAGTCAGGGCGGGTTACTTACCAAAATGATGGTGATCGACAGCGACATGAAACTCTGGCCGTTTAGTCTTCCACCGGAACAACTCGACGTGAGCTCTGAAACTCGGGACCTACTAACGCACGGCTTGATCATCAAACCTCTCCCCTTCGTGAAAGAAGTGATCTTTATCGCCACGCCGCATCGCGGCAGTTATCAAGCGCTTGGCCTTCTCGGTGACCTGGCATCCTGGTTAGTCAACTTGCCCGGCCGCTTTACAAAGATGAGTCTCGATATATTAACGCTGCAAAAGCAGGGTGCCTTCCTCAGCCCGTTCACCGGTATTCCGACCGCCATTACCAACATGAACCCGAACAATCGTTTCATTAAGGCCCTTGCCGCAATACCCATTACGGACGGAGTCGTCGCACACTCGATTATTGCGGTCGAGGGAGACGGTCCGCCCGAAGAGGGAGACGATGGCGTCGTAAAATATTCCAGCGCTCACATCGACGGCGTCGCTTCAGAAAAAATCGTTCGTTCCAGCCATTCGACTCAGGGGCATCCCGATACTATTCAAGAGGTCAAACGAATTCTGTTCGCCCATAAAAGAGAACAAACGGCACTGCAAAACAGCAGCCCCTGAGCTCGAATCGGTGAATAGCTGCTCTTTTACAGAAGCGATTCTGCGCGAATCGCGAGAATCCCTCGCTTTTGTCGCTTTGCTAAAATAATTTTCGACAGATTCCACGGAAGCTCCGCGACATCAAACCTGTGGCCGACTTTTGCGGAGCTAGGGCCGAAGATTGTTCGGCCGTCGGTAAGAAGAGAAGGAGGTAGTCAATTATGGGGTCGAGGAAATTGATTCAATCCTGGCGCGCTGTTGTTTCATGCACGGCATTTGTCCTGGCAGCGACTTTGGCTTTCCAAATCGAGGTTGCAGCGGCCGCCCAGGCCTACGAGCCCGCCGCCGTTCTCAAAGCGTCCGAGATCCTGCCGCCCGAGCTCTTGGCCGGTCCGAATCATCGGGTCGAAGAAAGAGTTTACAACGACGGGTACCTGAATCGTTATACGGTGATTTCCAAGTTTGGCGGCATGGTCGCCGTATCGACGCCCATGCTGCGCAAGCGAATCAGCGAGATCAACGCCATGGTGCGCATGGAGCAGATCGAAGGGACGAAGGAATTCACTTCATCGCTCAAGGAAGCGGGGACCGACACTTTGGTCGGCTTCAAAAATCTCGTCACCAAGCCGGTCGATACGGTCAAGGGCGCGGCTTCGGGGTTGGGTGTCGCCTTTCGACGCGCGAGTGATGCGCTCACGGGTCCCAAGCGCAGCGACGCCGAAGACGCCAAGATTAAAGATCTGATCGGTTTTTCCAAGACCAAACGGGAGTACGCCTTTCAACTGGGCGTCGACGCCTATACGGACAACGAGAAACTGCAGGATCGCCTCAATGAAATCGCCTGGGCGGGTTACGCCGGCGGCATTACCTGGGCGGCAGCGATGTCGGCCGTGCCCGGCGGCGCGGGTTTGGCGATTACGATTTCGGGAACGCACAAACTGCTGAATGAAGTGTTTCGGACTACACCGCCGGCAGACTTGCGACGGCAGAACGGCGAAAAGCTCAAGGCGATGAACGTTCATCCGGAAGTCGCCGACGCTTTTCTCAACAACTCGATTTATTCACCCTACTATCAGACCTTGCTGGTGAACGCGCTCGACGAAATGAAAGGCGTCGGCAATCGAGCGACCTTCGTCAGGTTGGCGGCGGCATCGCCCAATGCGGAAATCGCCTTCTTCCGCGAGCGCCAGGCGGAGATGTATGCGGGCTATCACAAAGCGGTTGCTCCCATCGAAACGTTTATCGCGTTGGGCGAATTCGCCGCGGTGAGGACGACCAAGAACGAGGTGGGTTTCAACGTACCGCTCGATCATCTCGTCTGGACGCAGGACATGGCCAAATTGCTGACCGCCGCCGATGCCCGCGTGACTCAAATGACTCGACCGCTGAACAAGCAACTGTGGGTGGCCGGGACGGTGAGCGACCGGGCAAAAAAAGAAATCGAAAGCCGGGGCTGGCAGCTCAACGAGCGAAGCGAAGAACGATTGCTCAGTTGGACTGAAAACTATCCGAAATATGAAAAGCCCGAAGAAAGATTGCCGGCCGGTCTGGTGACGCTCAATTTTAAATCCGTCGGCGTCGGTGTCGGTGGCAGCTCCGGCGACGGAATCCTTTCCTACCAGGGCAAAGACTATCCGCTGACGATCTCCGGCATCAATTTGGCCGACCTCGGTGTGTCGCAGTTCCAGGGCGCGGGCAAAGTTTATGACTTGAAAAATGTCGCCGACTTTTCCGGCAACTATGCCGCGACCCAGGCGGCCTTCGCCATACGCGGCGGACAAAGTGCGTTGTCCATGCGCAACGCCAAGGGCGTCACGATTGTTGTCCTCCAGGATGAGGGCAAAGAATCGGGAACGCGTCTGGGCCTCGGCCCATCCGGACTGACGCTGAAGCTCAAATAGGAGCGGCGGTAAGGACGACGATTTAGAAGGCTTCGTACGTTAGCGCAGGAGCCAAGCCGGGATTCTGGCGTTGACGGAAAACCGCAGATGAAACCCTCGCCTCGCCATGAGGTGGTCTATGACATCGAACCGTTCCGCGGCGGGGTGCGCGAAGATGACTGGAAGCTAATCTGGCGGACTCCATTGCCGTCGGCGTTGGAACTCTACAATCTCGCCCAAGATCCTTCGGAAAAAACCAGTCTTGCCGACAAGAATCCGCAAAAAGTCGCCGAGCTGCAGAAGCGGATCGAGGAATTATCGAAGCAAAGCGCCAAGTAGCTGTTCCCGGTGAACGCGTTCGAGGCGGTCAAGGGCTCAGCTCACGAGGCACCTGCGCGCCCCACGGAAGACGCCTTTTTCATCCAGCGCGATTGAGCACTGTCGTGAAAGCAGGTCAAGCCGCACAGCGGCGAAAATGAGCGAAACGGAGTGGCGCCGAGCAAGCCGAAAGCTAAAAATGCTATTACCAAGAAACCGAGCCACTCGGCGTTCCTCTGGAGCGGCATCGCGTCCGGCGCCCATCGCGCCGCTGTCGGATTCAGTCAAGGGAGGGATTGAAGATCGCGCCACGAAACGCGATGTTGCATCACGCGCTCGGTTTGGCGCTGGTTCGGACAAAGCACGGCGATGAGGCGCTGCGTGAGCTTGATAGAGCGGCCACACTCGAACCGGGGAACGCTCGCTTTGTGTATGTTTGCGCTGTTGCGCTTCATTCAACGGGCAAATCGGCAGCAGCTATCGCAAGCCTTGAAAAAGTGCTCGTGACCCATCCCAATGACCGCGACGTTTTGGAGACCTTAGCCAGCTTTCACAACGAGTGCGGCGAGATTACCGAGGCAAAAAATATGCAGGGCGGCTGCGTGCGCTCGTGGCGAACGACAAGCCGTCGTAAGTTGAGAAGAAGCGGTTAAGAGATCGATTCATGAAGATCATAGCCAAAAGTTTCTTGGCGCTGCTGATTACCGGAATGACGCTTTGGGGCGTGGGCGTACTGTATTATTCGCCTCTCCTGACCGAGGCGTGGCGGCCGTACGGCGCTGGTGTGTATGCCGGCCTCACGATTCTGGCTTTTATTTTTCTGCCACGCCGGGGCCGAACGGCGCTGGCGGCTCTCGTAGTTTTCGCAATCCTCGTCGTGTTGTTTCTCCGGATTCCTGCCTCGAACGATCGCGACTGGCAGCCTGAAGTGGCGATGACGCCCTATGCGACGATCAATGGCGACATAATCACGATCCACAACGTGAGGAATTTCGATTACCGCACCGAGACCGATTTCACGCCGCATTGGGAAACGCGCACGTATGATCTAAAAAAACTCAATGGGGCGGACGTGATCGCGGTGTACTGGGCGGGCAAGGCGATCGCGCATATCATGGTGAGCTTCGACTTCGGCGGCAAAGACCACCTCGCCGTATCGATCGAAACGCGAAAAGAGAAAGGCGAAAGCTATTCGACCCTGGCCGGCTTCTTTCGTCAATACGAGCTTTATTACGTCGTTGCCGACGAGCGCGACGTGATTCGCGTGCGCACGACCTATCGCCAGCCGCAGGAGGACGTGTATGTCTACCGCACGCGCGCGCCGCTGCGAAACGTCCGTCGCGTCTTTCTCGACTACGTGCGGTCGATGAACGAAATGCGCGTGCGGCCGACTTATTACAACACGCTGACGACCAACTGCACGACCAGCATTGCCTTTCACACGCGCATGAATCCCGAGTCCCCGCCGATGTCCTGGAAGATTCTGTTGAGCGGTTATGTGCCGGATTACCTCTATGAGCTTGGCCGGATCGATACCTCGCGGCCGTTCGCCGAGCTGGAAAAAATTTCTCGTGTCAATGAGCGCGCGCATGCCGCCGATAAGGATCCGGCCTTTTCGCAGCGCATTCGCGAGGGACTGCCGATCCCAAGGCCATGGCAGTAATAATGGAGACAGAGTAATGACAGAGATTTCACCTTTCCGGCTGCTCGGCCTAGCAGCCGCGATCATGTTTCTTGTGAGCTTGGTTTGCGTGGAGAAGTCGTCAGCGCAGCAAATCGCTCCAGACACCTCGACGGGGGAGCCCAAGAAACCGGAAGCCGAAGCGACGCTTTTTCCGATTCCCGATTTCACCAGCGATATCTGGCACCGAGCCAAACTTACCGGCGATTGGTTCGGCCTGCGCACCCAGATGGCCAACCACGGCATCCAGCTCGACGTGGACAACGTTCACACCATTCAGGGCGTCAGCGGCGGCGGTCTCGACAGTACCACCCGGTATCTCGGCAACGCGGAAGTCCTCTTAAAGCTCGATTCGCAGAAGATGGGGCTTTGGCCCGGAGGTTTTTTGCTGGTTCGCGGCGAAGCGCCATTCGGCACGGGTGTCAATCTTGCCACCGGTGCGCTTTTGCCGGTAAACACTCGGCCGATTCTCTCGTCGCCGGCGCGGGATGAAATGGTGTTGTCCCATGTCGTGTTCACGCAATTTCTTTCGGAAAAATTTGCCGTTGCTCTCGGCAAACTCGATACCAGTATCGGGGACGCCAATGAATTTGCTCATGGTCGCGGCGATGAGAAGTTCATGAACCTCGCCTTTTCCTTGGACCCTGTGGCATTGCGAACAGTGCCCTATTCAGCCTTGGGAATGGGTTTTGTATTTTTGCCGAGCAAAGATCTCATCACGACCTTTTCAGTGATCGACACCGAAGGGGTCACCACTCGGACGGGCTTTGACACCCTGTTCAAGAATGGAACGACTTTGGCTTCGGAGGCGCGCTTAACAGTCAAGCCGTTTGGATTTACCGGCCATCATCTGATCAGCGCCCTCTGGAGCAACAAAGATTTTGTTTCGAGCAGCCAAGATCCACGTGTGATCATCGGCCATATTCTTGTCGGAACGCCGGTCAGGAGAGCCTCTGGCTCCTGGGCGTTTATGTACAATTTCGATCAATATTTCTACCAAGACACGAAAGACCCGACCCAAGGAATCGGCGTCTTCGGGCGATTTGGAATTTCCGACGGCAAGGCCAACCCGGTCGCGCAGTTCTATAGCTTCGGATTCGGTGGCAAAGGGATGATACCCACGCGCGAGCAGGATCGTTTCGGCATCGGCTATTATTATCTAAAAGTCAGCGGCGACCTGCGCGATGCTTTGCCGCCCTTGCTACTGAAGCGCATTGGGCTCGACCACGAGCAGGGCGTGGAGCTTTTTTACAACATTGCGATTACCCCGTGGCTGCATTTGACTCCCGATCTGCAATTCATTGACTCGGGAAGAAACAAGTCTCCCATCCTGACCGCGGGCGGCAAAAGTATCGGAACGGCCGTGGTTTCGGCTCTCCGAATCAAAATTGATTTCTGACAGCGGGGCAACGCTTTAGATTGCGTTTGCAATTTGTTGTGCTGCGCCACTCCCGATAGAAACCATCTTTGCCTTAGTTTGCGATTTTTTCTAGACAATTTCTTCGCCGGGCGCCCGCATATTGGACCAAGGTCCAATATACAGCGATACGCCGTTCGATTTATTTGAGTTAAGCTCAACCGGACAGCGGCTCGTACGCCGGCCCGAAACCGGAAAGCTGCATGCAAACGATCTTAAGATCGCGCGGAAGGTCTCTCACACGCTAGAACTACATTTCCACATATAGCCTACCAGGGCCGGGTCTTTGAATCATTTTGTGCGGGACAGGTTTGAAGTTTTAATGGAGGTGCATTGGCATGAGAGATAAAATTTTTCGATCAGCGTATTCGGCTGCGATCGTTCTGCTGGCGATCGTGGGCGCGCAAACCCAACTCTACGCCGTAGACAGCAACAACCGTTACTTTGCGTACGGAGTAGGCCAGCGAACTTGCGAAGACTACGTCAAATTCAGAGAGAAGCATCTCGAGGCACTGGAACAGCAGCACCCGCGCTATACCAGAGACGAGCTGTATGACATCGTCAACAGAGTCGTGGAACAATGGATCGCCGGATTTCTTACGGCTCACAATCTATATGTGAGCGATACCTACAATGTCGCCGGCAAGTCTTCGATGGACGATATAAAAGCCCGTCTCGAGACCGCCTGTCGAGCGAATACGAAGGAGTTCTTTGCCCAGGCGATGATTTCGGTGGTTCAACAATTGAACTCGCAGCGGGTGAGTGTGGATACGGGAAAATAAAGCGGCTGCACGATGTAAGTGAAATGGGCAGCGCAATCGCAACATGGACCCGGGGATTAGCGAGGGAATGGATTTGCACTTCGGTTGCCCGGGAGTTAGATGGAGGAGTGAAATGAAGGAAGTTTTTTCGGTGATTCTTTTGACCGTATTTTTTTGCGCTTGCTCAGAGCCGCTGACGACGAGAGAAAAGGGTGCTGCGATCGGAACCTTTACGGGAGCCGGCCTGGGCGCGATCATCGGTAGCGCTACGGGAAACGCAGGCGCCGGAGCCGGCATCGGGGCCGCTGTCGGATTGTTGGGCGGAGCGCTTATCGGCGATCAGATGCAAGCCCGAGAAAAACAGGAAGCGGATTTGCAACGCCGGATGCAGCAGCAGGACGCCGAAATAGCCAGACAGCAGCGAGAATTGAATCAACTCAAAGCGCAACAAGGGCGATAAGTCAGCGAGAAGAAATGGGGTGTTGTAAGAAAGCGAATCTGAGAAGTGGCACAACGATAGTCGGGGCGGGAGCGTGAGAGGAGCAGGTGGTAGCCCCAGTTGAGATTCAGGCAATGAAAGAGGAGGTAGAAATGAAGTGAATGATCTAAGGCATAATCAAAAATCGGGGGTTTAAACGGTTTCAGATTAAGGAGGGATATAACGATGTATATGAAAGCAGTTAGATTGGCTATTCTTGGGATGATTTTGGTTGCGGCGCAAGCGGTCCATGCCGCCGAGACGCCGGACGCTAAAGTGCGCATGACCGGGAAATCCGTTGCCGCGGGCGTAGGATATTCATGGGGCAGCGGTGTTTTAAGTTATAAAGGAAAGGACTATCCCTTCAGTGTCAGCGGGCTTTCGGCGGGCAACATTGGCGCCGGGAGTGCGGAGCTTTCCGGTGACGTGTTTAACCTCAAAGACCTCAAGGATTTTGACGGAAACTTTACCAGTGTCGGCGCGGGAGCTACGGTGGCGGGCGGCGCAGGCGCGATGGCGATGAAAAACCAGAACGGCGTCGTTATGAATGTGTCTGGTACCACTAAGGGCTTGACGTTCAAACTGGGTGTCGATGGGGTAAAAGTCCAACTCAAGAAATAGGTAATATCAATCGAACGTCTCTCTCGATAGCGAACGACAACCGTCAACAGGAAGGCGCGACGATGAGCGGATCAGCTCCGTCGGCGAGTTCGTCGGCGGTTGTCGTTCAGTCGAGCTCTGGTAACGGCAAATGTTTACAGTTGGTAGTCGGTAGACGGGAACTCATTAGATTGGTATATACCGGCCGTTCGCATGCTTCGAACGATCTGGCGCCAGTATATTTGCCGAATGCGGCAACGCCCGTGTTCCGACATCGATGCAGGAGAGAGTGTGGTTCGTACGTTTCTCAGATTGATTTTTGTCAGCGGGTTTCTGCTGATGATCCCGGCGGTATTGTTCGCCGCACAGACACCCGAGGGCACCCTGAAGATAAAAAGCAGAATGGTCGCACAGGGGATTGGTCTTTCATGGGGTGAAGGCGTGTTGGTCTACAAGGGCCATGAGTATCCTTTCACCTATCAGGCCAATGGACTTTTTCGGGATGTCGATACCGCCATGACTGCCGGAGAACTGTCAGGCCAAGTGTTTAATCTAAAGACGCCTGCAGACTTGAGCGGCAACTACCAACGAGTCGAGGCAGACAGCTCTAAAGGCGGCGCGGGCACGAGCGCCACAATGAAAAACAAAAATGGTGTGGTCGTCAACCTGGTGTCGGAGGTTGCCGGCCGCAAGTTCAATCTCTCGCGTGAAGGGCTGAACATAGAGCTCAAAACGTCGAAATAATATTTAGGAAGCCGACATAACATCGGCATTGGCAGCGCTCTAAGCAATAAACAAATCGGTAACGACGAGATGCCATTCACAATCATCGACGCGGCCGGCCCGGTCATCAGCGCCAAGATCAGCGGCGAGCTTAGCAAGGCTGAAGTTAGTCAGATCCAGGCTGCGGCATTGAAAGCGATCCAACGCTCGAGCAAAATTAGCGCGCTGTTCATCCTCGAAAATTTTCAGGGCTGGAAGAAAGAGGGCGATTGGGCCGACATCAGATTCTTGATCGAGCATGACAAAGACATCAAAAAGATTGCAGTAACCGGAGACGAGCATTGGCGCGACCTGATCTGCGCTTTTCTCGCCAAAGGATTTCGCCAAGCCCAAGTCGAATATTTCCTTCCCACTGATCTCGCGAAAGCCCGTGTCTGGGTGTCGGTTCCATAACCCTGGGCAGCTGGATGGCCCACTTAGGATTGCCGGCGAACATCGCTTAGGTACCGACAACTTGGCAAGCGTCACGACGACGGAGCAAGACTTTGCGTGGAACCGCGATCAAACTGAGTGCGAAACGTCAGTGCTGTGAAAGCATAGCCGCCACGCACGAAACCACGTGGCTCCGATTTGTTCTTCCCCCGATGAACTTTGCTCGATCCCCATGAGTGGGTAGCATCGTGGCGCGATACGCCCTGGGCGATGAGTGCTTCCACTAAAATCTTTGTTGGACTCCTGTGCGGGATCTTCGTCGGTCTTTTTCTCGGCGAGTATGCTGGCATCTTCAAGATCGCGGCGGACGGCTTTGTCAAGCTGCTGCAGATGACCGTGCTCCCGTACATCACGCTGTCGATTATCACGAGCCTAGGCGCATTGAGTTACGAGCAGGTGAAAACGCTCGGCTTACGCGCCGGGGCGGTGGTGGTCGGATTGTGGTTCATCGCGTTGATTTTTGCTTTTGTCGTTCCGCTCGCGTTCCCTGAGATCGAAACAGCATCGTTCTTCAGCACCACGTTGGTGGAGCGGCGCAAGCCGTTCAATTTTGTCGATCTCTTTATTCCTTCCAATCCCTTCTATTCGCTGGCCAACAACGTGGTGCCTGCGGTGGTGCTGTTCTCGGTTTTCGTCGGGGTCGCGCTGGTTGGAGTGGAGCGCAAGCATACGCTGCTCGATGTTTTTGCGGTCGCCCAGGGCGCGTTGTCGGCCGCCACCAAGTTTGTCGTCGGTCTAACGCCCTATGGTATCTTTGCCATCGCCGCGAACACGGCCGGAACCTTGATTTTCGAGCAGGTTGCCCGCATCCAAGTTTATCTAATCACTTACGTGGTCATCGCCTTGCTGATCGTCCTATGGGTGTTGCCCGGACTTGTCTGCGCGCTCACTCCGTTTACCTATCGCGAAGTGCTCGGGCCGGCGCGCGGTGCGCTCATCACCGCGTTTATGGCGGCGGATCTCTTCATCGTTCTGCCGATTCTCATTCAGACATGCAAAGAGCTCCTCGAGCGACATGGCCTGGTCGATGACAGCACGAGGACCTTGCCCGACGTGATCGTGCCGACCTCGTTCAATTTTCCCCATACCGGCAAATTGTTGTCGGTGAGTTTCATCTTGTTCGCTGGTTGGTTTGCCGACGCCGCGGTGCCGGTCACGGAGTATTTTCGGCTTGCGCTCATGGGTCTGCTCACGCTCTTCGGCAGCAGCACCGCGGCGATACCCTTCTTGCTCGATCTTTTCCGTGTACCCGCCGATACCTTTCAACTGTTTCTTGCCACCAGTGTTGTCAACGCGCGCGTCGGCGCGCTGCTCGCCGCCCTGCATACAGTCACGGTCGCGTTGCTGGGGAGCGCAGCCATTCTCGGTGTTCTGCGTTTCCGCCCCGTGCGTATCGCTCGCTATCTGGTTGTAACCCTTGTGCTGGCCACTGTCGCTGTGGGCGGCCTGCGCATCCTGTTCAATACCACGTTGCGGCCGACCTTCGGGGGGAAGGATCTGGTCTACAGCACCCGCCCGCTACTGGGCGCGCCGGCCGCTACGCAGATCAAAGTTGCTGAGCTGAGCGACACGGTGAGGAAACCAGCCGAATCGGTGATCGACGCGATCAAGCGACGGGGCACATTGCGCGTCGCCGTGCTTGCTTATCGGCTTCCGTATGTGTTCGCGAGCCGAGAGCGTAATCTCGTCGGCTTCGATGTCGAGATGGCTCAGCTCCTCGGGCGCCGATCTCGGCGTCAAGGTCGAACTGGTTGAGCTGGAAGATCCGGGGATATTGCCCGAGTTGCTCGCGAACGGCCGGCTCGATGTCGCGATGGCTGGGATTGCGGTGACCCCCGAGCGCGCGAGCGAGATGCTATTCTCCGAGCCTTATCTCAATGAGACGCTGGCTTTCGTCGTTAAGGACCACTTGCGCGAGGAGTTCGCGAGCTGGGGCAACATTCGCGACCTGGGCGCAATACAAGTGAAAGTTCCACACGTGCCGTATTACATCGATCAGAAGACGCGCTCCGGAACTAAAACTCGAACTGATCGACAACATCGGCCAGATCGAAGCGAGCATGAAGGAGGGGACTTTTGATGCCATCGTCCTTCCGGCGGAAAGCGGTTCGGTGCTGACTTTGCTCTATCCAAAATTCACCGTGGTGGTGCCGGAGCCGGAGATCGTCAAAATCCCCCTTGCCTATCCTGTGGCTCGACGCGATCAAGACTGGGTGCAATTCATCAATACCTGGATCGAACTAAAACGCGGCGACGGCACCATCGATGCCCTCTACAGCCATTGGATCCTCGGCAAGCAAGCCGTGAAGCGGCAGCCGCGCTGGTCGATTATGCGCAACGTGCTTCACTGGACAGACTGAAAGTTTGCGGGCAGCCAATCCAAAACGTACTCTCCTGACATTGGACCAAGGTCCAATATGCGGAATTCACGGGTTTCGATATTAGACTCTGAGTATAGGGATCTCCGTCGCGCGATAGGTGGACCCGACACGGTGCCCCACGGCGGAACCGTTCGACCCTTACACCTCATATTTACACGCTGGGAGATGTGAAAGTGAACCTTCTTACACCTTACCAAGAACGACTACTGACCGGAATGAAGTTGATAGGCGCCTGTTTGGCGCTGGCCCTTGCAGCCGCCTGCTCCAAAGCTGAGCCACCGCCACCAGCACCGCCCGAAGTGCAAGTGGCGACGGTTATTCAAAAAGACGTACCGATCTACGTCGAACTGGTGGGCACTACGCTGGGCTCACAAGATGTGGAAATCCGCGCCCGGGTGGAAGGTTATCTCACTTCGATAAACTTCACTGAAGGCTCATTCGTCAAGAAAGGACAACTGCTCTACAAAATAGACCCTCAGCCGTTTCAAGCGGCGTTGTCGCAAGCCCAAGCCAACCTGCAAACTGCTAAAACCCGACTGGATAAGACCAACAACGACGTCGCTCGCTACAAACCCTTGGCTGCGGAGAAAGCGGTCAGCCAACAGGAATTGGATAACGCTTTGTCAGCTCAAGAAGCTGCTCGATTTCAGGTCACGGCTTACGATGCGTTGGTTGATAAGGCGAAACTCGATCTTGCGTACACCACGATGTCCGCTCCGGTCGACGGAGTGATCGGGACGACTCAGGTGAAAGTCGGCAGTCTGGTCGGGCGCGGTGAAAACACTCTTCTCAATACCATCTCGCAGCTCGATCCGATTCTCTTTCGCTGTGCGATCGCCGAAGCGGAATATTTGAGATTGGCCCGGCGGGGCGCGACTGATCCTAATTCGTATGAGAAAAAATATGGTGTCGAGCTCATCCTCGCCGACGGAACGGTGCACCCGCACAAAGGCAAGCTCGACGCCATCGAACGCGCGGTGGACCCGACCACTGGCACTCTGACTGGACAGTTTAGTTTCCCCAATCCAGAGCGAATTCTGCGTCCCAGCCAATACGGCAAGGCGAGATTTGTCGTCGACGTCAAAGAAGGTGCCACACTGGTTCCCCAGCGCGCCATCCAGGAGATCCAGGGCCTGTATAGCGTGATGGTGGTGAAACCGGACAATACGGTAGAACAACGGATGGTGAAAGCGAGCGATCGCGTTGGCAATCTCTGGGTCATCGACTCGGGCGTCAAGCTCGGCGAAAAGGTGATCGTTGAAGGGATTCAAAGAGTTCGTCCGGGCATAAAGGTGAACGCTACCCAGGAAAAATCGGATGCGGCGGCGGCGCCCGTCGATCCGAACCTGCCGCCCGCAAGTGGTTCCAAAGAGGCGAAAGGGAAATAGGCCATGGCAAATTTCTTCATCCGCCGGCCGATCGTCGCAATCGTTATTTCGATCATCATGGTGCTGATGGGTCTTTTCACATTGAAAGGCCTCAGCATCGAGCAGTATCCGTTTCTTGCGCCGCCGACGATTCGCGTCACGGCTACTTATCCTGGCGCGTCGGCGGTAGCCGTCGAACAATCGGTGGCGACGCCGGTCGAACAGGAAGTCAACGGCGTCGACAAGATGATTTACATGAAATCGTCGAACACTAGCGACGGTCGCATGCAGCTCGATGTCAACTTCGAGGTAGGTGTCGATCAGGATACGGCGAACGTGTTGACTCAGAACCGGGTTTCTTCAGCCCAGGCGCGTCTGCCGCAGGAAGTCGTGCAACAGGGCGTTACGGTCAAGAAGCAGAGCCCGAGCATTCTGATGCTGATCTCGCTTTACTCGCCCAAGCAAAGCTACGACGCCAACTTTCTCATCAACTATTGCGGCATCAATTTGCGCGATCAGATTCTGCGCATCCCGGGTATTGCCCAGGTCGATCTTTTCGGTGGCGCCGATTACGGCATGCGCATCTGGCTGAAGCCGGACCGGCTGGCACAGCTCGCACTTACCCCTTCGGACGTTATCTCCGCCATAAAAGAACAAAATTTGCAGGCGCCGGCGGGGCGCGTCGGCATGGCGCCGTCGCCAAAGGATCAGGAGTTTACCTATACCGTGAGCGCTCCCGGGCGGCTCGTCAATCCAGCGGAATTTGAAAACATTATTCTCCGTCAGAGTCAGACCGGCGCTGAGATTCGCATTAAAAATGTCGGACGGGCCGAACTCGGATCTCAAGACTACAACTCTTTCGGCCGACTCGATGGAAAACCGTCCGGCACGATGGCCGTCTATTTGTTGCCGGGCGCCAACCAGCTCAACGCTGCGGAAGCGATTTACAAAACCATGAAGGAGGCGAAAGCTCTCTTTCCGCCGGATATAGACTACAAGATCGTCTACGACACCACTCCGGCAGTCGAAGCCTCCATCGAAGGGATTGTCCATACATTCCTGGAAGCCGTCGTGCTGGTGACCCTCGTCGTGTTCATTTTCCTGCAGAACATGCGGGCGACGATCATCCCTCTGCTCACCGTGCCGGTGTCGCTGATCGGCACGTTCATCTTCTTTCCTTTGCTCGGCTTCTCCGTGAATACGCTTTCGATGTTCGGGCTGGTGCTCGCCATCGGTATCGTCGTGGACGATGCCATCGTTGTCGTGGAAGCCGTAATGCATCACCTTGAGCACGGCATGAATCCCAAAGAGGCGACGATCCAGGCGATGAAGGAAGTATCGGGGCCGGTGGTCGGCATCGCGCTCATTCTTTCTGCGGTCTTCATTCCAGTGGCGTTTTTGGGCGGCCTCACCGGTCGGATGTATCAGCAGTTCGCCCTCACCATTGCTATCTCGGTACTGCTTTCCGCGTTCAACGCGCTTTCGCTTTCGCCGGCGCTGTGCGCGATGTTTTTGCGCGCTCCCAAACCGGCGCGCGGTCCGCTGGGAAAATTCTTCGGCGGGTTCAACCGAGTCTTCGAGCGCTCGACCAAGGCTTATGTCGGTGGTGCGCGCCTGCTCGTGCGGCGCGCGATCCTGACTATTCTGATCATCGCGGCGGTGGCAGTTGGAGCGGGGATTTTCGGAAGCGCGCTGCCGGCCGGCTTCATTCCGGAAGAGGACCAGGGAATTTTGGGCGTCAACGTCACGCTGCCGCCTGCCGCTTCCCTCGAGCGCACCGGTCGAGTTTTGGCGCAGGTCGAGCAGATCCTTGCCAAAACCGATGGCGTCGAATCTTTCACAACCATCGGCGGCTACGGTGTCGTGACGGGCACCTATCAGCCCAATTTCGGGACCATTTTCGTTCGTCTCAAACCGTGGGAAGAGCGACACTCAGAGGCGCTGCACGTGCGCGGCCTCATGGGGAGCTTGCAACCGAAGTTGGCGAAGATTTCCGAGGCGACTATCTTTCCCTTCAATATTCCAACGATCTCCGGCTTCGGCGCCTCGGCCGGTTTTAATTTTTTACTCCAGGATCGTAGCGGGTCGTTGAGCGTGCAACAACTCGGCGACCTCTCGCGGCAGTTTCTCGACGCGGCGCGCAAGCGGCCTGAGCTGGCCAACCTCTTCACCTCTTTTGATCCCCGTTATCCGCAGGTGAAGGTCGATCTCGACAGGGAGAAGGCACGCAAGATGGGCGTGCCGGTGAACGAAGTTTTTCAGGCGCTGTCGGCGGTTATGGGCGGCAGCTACGTAAATGACTTCAACCGCTTTGGCCGGCTGTTTCGTGTCTATGTCCAAGCCGATGCCGATTACCGTCGTAAACCTCAGGACATTGGCGCTATCTATGTACGCAGCAACACCACCAAAAACATGATTCCGCTCTCGACCCTCGTTACGATCACGTCGGAAAGCGGCACCGAGGTGACCAACCGCTTCAATCTATTTCGCTCGGTAGAAATCAATGGCGTGCCCGGACGCGGCTACACTTCCGGCCAAGCTCTGGCCGCGCTCGAAGATGTTTTCAAGCAGACCATGCCTAAAGACCTGGGTTTTGCCTATTCGAGTCTTTCTTATCAGGAGAAGGTGGCGCCACCCGCTGGGCCGACATTTGTGCTCGCGATCGTGTTCGTTTTCTTGCTGCTTGCTGCGATGTACGAGAGCTGGCGATTGCCCTGGGCAGTATTGTTGGGCTCTCCGATGGTCGCGCTCGGCGCATTCTTCGGCGTATGGCTCGCAGGCTACGACAACAATGTCTACGTTCAGATCGGCAATATCATGCTGATCGGACTGGCGGCGAAGAACGCCATCCTGATCGTGGAATTCGCCAAGGCTAAATACGAAGAGGGTATGCCGATCGAGGAGGCCGCTCTGGAGTCGGCGCGCCTGCGCTTCCGGCCGATTCTCATGACCGCCTTCGCTTTCATCCTTGGCGTGGTGCCGTTGATGATCGCCAGCGGCGCCGGAGCCGGCGCGCAAAACGTCATGGGAACCGCGGTTTTCTGGGGCATGCTGATCGCGACCTTTCTCGGAGTCCTTCTCATTCCCGGCAACTTTGCGTTCGTCGAGGGGCTCGGCAGAAAGAAAAAGGCTGCGCCGAGCGTGGTGCCGACTGTGCCATCGCATGAGGGAGCTCACTGAGATGGCACACACGGTCCTCGCTCTCGTCGTCGGCTTATTGCTCAGCGGATGCACTCTGGGTCCGGACTATATGCGACCCAATTTCCTCATCCCGGATAATCACCGTGGCGTCGTTAGCGCACCGCAGGCGGAATCGCTCGCGGACATACCGTGGTGGGAACTCTTCAAGGACCCTGTGCTGCAGGATCTCACCCGGCAAGCGTTGGCCAACAATTATGACCTGCGCATCGCTGCGGCGCGTGTAGAGGAGACCAGGGCTCAGGTCGGCGTCGCTCGTTCCTTCCTTTATCCGCAGCTGAACGCCAACTTTGGCGGCTCGGCGGAACAGGTGTCGCGCCGCACCGACCCGCCGCAGACTCTCAACTCGAGTCGCAGCTTTCAAAACTGGTTTCTGGGACTGAGCATGGCGTGGGAGCTCGACGTGTTCGGCAGAATCCGCCGGGAAACCGAAGCAGCGACCAACGTGTACCTTGCGACGGACCAAGGGCGCCGCGGCATACTCATCGCTCTGGTCGCGGACGTCGCGCAGTCGTATTTTGTTTTGCGTGAGCTTGACCTAGAGCTCGAGATCAGCCGTCGAACTCTCCAAGTGAACGACGATACAATTGAGTTCTATCGCCGGCGAGTGGACGGCGGTGTATCCAACCAGCTAGAGCTCGACCAATCCGTTGCCAACCGCGCGCGCACCGCTGCGAGCATTCCCGAGCTGGAGCGCCAGATCACCGTTCAAGAAAACCTCATCAACTTTCTGGTCGGTCGGAATCCCGGACCCATCCCGCGAGGCGCAGCCTTGACGGATCAATACCAGCCGCCCAGCATACCCGCAGGAATTCCGTCCGATCTTCTCGAGCGCCGACCCGACGTAAAAGCAGCGGAGGACTTGCTGGTTGCGGCCAACGCCGACATCGGTGCCGCCAAAGCTCTGTTTTTTCCGAACTTCTCGTTGACTGCGACCCTGGGCGGCGCCAGCCACGATCTCTCGAACATCATGGATAAACGCGCGCAGATCTGGTCGGCAGCCGGCGGCGTGCTGCAACCGGTCTTTCAAGGCTGGCGGATTTTCTCCAACTATGAGGCGACCAAGGCGCGTTTCGATCAGGCGTTGGCACAATACGAAAAGGCCGCGCAAAACGGCTTTCGCGAAGTCGCGGATGCACTGGTAGGAGTTGAGAAGTTCCAAGAACTCAGAACCGAACTGGAGAAGAGCGTTGACGCGCTCGGCAACGCAGCACGCCTTTCGCGGCGACGCTATGACACAGGTCTGGCCAACTATCTCGAAATTTTGATCGCCGATCAGCAACTCTTCGATCAGGAAATCTTACTGGCGCGCGCGCGCGGCTCGCAGTTGAGCGCCGTGGTGCAGCTCTACCGCGCGCTCGGCGGCGGTTGGCAGCAGTGATCGGGTTTACGTGCTCAAGCCGTCGCGCCACACAATTCTGTCGCTCGCAATGCCCCTGCGCACGGCCTGAGAACGACACGATGATAGAAGAGCGGAATTTTTGATGAGCGCGCGAACGATTCAAGGCATTCTGCTCGGAGTATTGATCGGCATTGGCGTCGGCATCGGCGCCTACACTTTTGCCTATGCCAAAGGCTGGTCCTATTTGACCGATGACCCGGCGGCCTGCGCCAACTGCCACGTCATGCGCGAGCAATTCGACGGCTGGGTGAAATCGTCACACCGCGCCGTTGCGACCTGCAATAGCTGTCACACGCCGGCAAATTTCATCGCCAAGTACGCGGTAAAAGCATCGAACGGCTTCTGGCATTCTTTTTTCTTCACCACCGGCGGCTACGAGGACAATATTCAAATCAAGCCGCACAGCCAGGAGATCACCGAACAGGCCTGCCGCAATTGTCACAAAGAAATTGTCGACGCCATTGAAGCGACGCACCCGGCATCGAGTGGTGCGCAGCTCGCCTGCCTGCGCTGCCATAACTCGGTGGGGCATCTACAGTGAAGATGAAGATTGGAAGGGCAGGGGGACGGAGCGACGAAATATTGGAACGATGCTTGGCGAACCCAATACTTCGCTATTCCAATTTCCAGTACCCAATATTCCCGTTTCGGTAGGAGAAAGCTATGGCTGAAATTGCTAACGATACTTCCGCGCGGCGGCGCCGTCTTTTCTTTATGATCGTGGGCGCGGCTGTGCTCGTGACCGTCGCCGGCGTCGCTTTGCTGATGAACATCTTCGAGCGCAAGCAGGAATCGCGCAATCCATTCTATCGAGTGGTCGAGCTGACCGACGACATGGACGATCCGGCGGTATGGGGCAAGAACTTCCCGCTGCAATATGACGACTACAAACGGACCGTGGATCAGGTGCGGACGCGCTACGGCGGCAGCGAAGCGATGGAGCGGACGCCCACGAAAGCCGATCCGCGCTCGGTCGTCGCGCAATCGAAAATCGAGGAGGATACGCGTTTAAAAGTGATGTGGGCGGGATACGCCTTCGCCAAAGATTTTCGCGAGGAGCGCGGCCATGCGTACATGCTTGACGACCAGACATTCACCGAACGCCAACAAGTGGTGAAACAACCTGGCACATGCATTCAATGCCACGGTTCGGTCTACGTGCCCTATAAGAAGGCGGGGAACGGCGATCTCATCAAAGGTTTCGAGAAGTTCAATCAAATGCCTTTCTTCGAAGCGCGCAAGCTGGTCACGCATCCTGTGGCCTGCATCGACTGCCATGATCCGAGCAACATGCAATTGCGGATTACTCGTCCCGGTTTTATCGAGGGGATCGCTGCCCTCAAAGCCTCGCAAGGAATCCAGAACTATGATGTGAACAAGCAGGCGACGCGTCAGGAAATGCGTGCCTACGTCTGCGGCCAGTGCCATGTCGAATATTATTTCAAAGGACCGGAAAAGCGGCTGGTCTATCCATGGGCCAAAGGGCTCAAAGTCGAGAACATTCAAGCGTACTACGATGAGGCGCAATTCAAGGATTGGACTCATGCCGATACCGGCGCGCCGGTGCTGAAAGCGCAGCACCCGGAGTTCGAAATGTGGAATCAAGGAATCCATGCTCGTTCGGGGGTGACCTGCGCCGATTGTCACATGCCCTACAAGCGAGAAGGCGCTCTGAAAATCAGCGACCATCACGTGCGCAGCCCGGTGCTCAATATCAACCGCGCCTGCCAGACTTGCCACAAGTGGCCCGAGGAAGAACTCAAGGCGCGGGTCGAGGCGATTCAGGACCGCACTTTCAAGCTGCGCAATGTGGCGATGGATGCGCTGATGGACTTGATCAAGGATCTCAAAGCCGCGAAGAGCGCGGGTAAGTCCGACGCCGAGCTGGCAACGGCGCAAACCTTTCAGCGCAAGGCGCAGTTCTATCTAGATTTCGTCGAAGCGGAAAACTCAACGGGCTTCCACGCGCCGCAGGAGGCGGCGCGCATTCTCGGCGAGTCGGTGGATTTTTCGAGAAAAGGCCAGATCGCGGTGCGGGACGGCAGCAAGGAGGCCAGCGCGCAGAAACGCTGACGGTAGTGAACGCGGCGCAGGCCGCGCACCCTGATGTCATAGATTGCGCTCCGCGAGATCAGGCGGTATTAGTGAGGAAACGTCAACTTGTGAATAACGGCTGACCTGCACCTGCTCGCGAGTACTTGTACCGCTCGATTCTTTCCATGGGCGTCAACCGTGCGAAGCCATCGAGTTAGTCCGGAAGGCCGCTGGGAGAGCATGGGTGTGCGAACATTTGCTCTAGGCGATCTTCTAAACATCTCCCGCGTTTGGGTTGAATCCGCGAAAGCCCATCTGAGAATCGCCCATGGAGGTATGTTGGACCAAAGTCCAATACCCTCCCTAAGCCATATTCTGGTATCAGTCCGAAAACGAAAGTGGCCTGGGAAGTGGTGTGATTGAAGCGCGCTTTACAGGAATGACTTGTTGCTAGGATCTGCATCCGCGGGTGAAGTACGGGGTGCCGGTCAACCCCGCCTTCGCTCCTGGTGCCGAGAAGACGACCAGCTTCGGCTAGAGGCAAAAAATGAAAGATGAATCGGAAGACAAGTTAAACGCTGAAGGCGATGACGTGGACACCAACCCGTCAAAGCCCACGCGCCGGCAATTTCTTAAAGGGCTGACCACCGGCACAGTGGCGCTCGGCGCCCTGACTCAGTCCGGCTGTGCGCCGGCGGTTCCCGCGCTGAAGACTAAAGGCGCCACCGCCACAACAACGGTCTGTCCCTTCTGCGGTGTGGGATGCGGCCAGGTTGTGTCCACGCGCGGCGGCAAGGTTATCCACATCGAGGGCGACCCCGGCCATCCCATCAGCGAAGGCACTCTATGCAGCAAAGGTGCTGCGGGCATCCAGGTCGTCAACAATTCGCGGCGCCTGCAAAAGGTGCTCTACCGCAAACCGAACGGCGCGAAGTGGGAAGAAAAAAGTTGGGACTGGGCGTTCGAGCGGATTGCCGCGCGCGTCAAAGAAACACGCGACAAAACGTTCCAGACAACGGTGGACGGCCGGGTTGCGAACCGCACCGAAGCCATTGCTTGTCTCGGCGGCTCGGCCTTGGACAACGAGGAGGCTTATCCCCTCGCAAAATTCATGAGGGCTCTCGGCCTGGTGTATCTCGAACACCAGGCCCGGCTCTGACACAGCTCCACGGTCGTCGGTCTGGCGGCCTCATTCGGCAGGGGAGCGATGACCAATCATTGGGTCGACATGCTGAACGCCAATGTCGTCCTGATCATGGGCGGAAATCCAGCAGAGGACCATCCCATATCGATGAACTGGCTGGCGCGCGCCAAGGAGCAGGGGACTTACATCCTGCACGTGGATCCGCGCTTCAATCGCACCAGTTCCATCGCCGACGTGTTTGCCAAAATGCGCTCGGGCACCGACATCGCGTTCGTCGGCGGCATGATCAACTATGCCATCGAACACAACCGCATTCAGGAAGAGTACGTGCGCGAGTATACGAACGCTTCGTGGATCGTCGGGGACGACTACAAGTTTGAGGACGGTCTTTTCGCCGGCTTCGATCCCAAGGCGAAGCGCTACGATCGCACGCGCTGGGCGTTCGCCATGGACGGTAAGGGAGAGCCACGGCGCGATCCCACGCTCAAGCATCCGCGCTGCGTGTTCCAATTATTGAAGCAGCATTTTTCGCGCTACAGCGCTGAAGCGGTGTGCCGCATTACGGGCACGCCGAAAGAAAACTACCTGCGGGTCTGCGACATCTACACATCGACCTTCGCTCCCGATCGAGCCGGTACCTGGCTTTACGCCATGGGCACGGCGCAGCACAGCCACGGCACCCAGAACATCCGCTCCTATGCCATTCTCCAACTCCTGCTCGGCAACATCGGCATCGCCGGCGGCGGCGTCAACGCGATGCGCGGTGAGTCCAACGTGCAGGGCTCGACGGACCAGGGCCTGAATTGGGACGGCTTGCCCGGTTATCTCAAGTTGCCGATCGAAGCCGACGTCGACCTGAAAAGCTATCTGAAGCGTGTGACGCCCGTGGCGGCCAATTCCCAGAGCGCCAACTGGATGCAGAACACGCCGAAGTATGTGGTCAGCTTGCTGAAAGCCTGGTGGGGCGAGCACGCGACGAGCGATAATGACTTCGACTTCGCGCACCTGCCGAAGCTCGGCCGTGGTTTTCAAGGCCAGGGCTACGCCTTTCTCGCGCTCACCCACGCGATGCTCGCCGGCGACATAAAAGGCCTCTTCTGCTTCGGACAAAATCCGGTGGTGGGCGGCGCCAATGCGCGTCTGATCCGCGCGGCGATCGATAAGCTGGATTGGCTGGTGGTCGCGGACTTGTTCGAACACGAAACCGCGGGTTTTTGGAAACGCCCCGGCGTTGACCCGACGAAAATTCCGACCGAGGTGTTCGTCCTTCCGGCCTGTTCCGGCGTCGAGAAGGAAGGCAGCATCGTCAACAGCGGGCGCTGGGCGCAGTGGCGCTACCAGGCCGTTAAACCGATCGCCGACAGCCGCCCCGACCTCGATATCGTCGACGGTCTCGCCAAAGCAGTGAAGCGCGCCTACGAGAAGGATGGCGTGTTTCCGGATCCGATCCGCCATCTCTCGTGGGATTACGGTGATCATCCCGACCCTCATCGGGTCGCGCGCGAGATGAACGGGCGCTTCGTCGCGAACGTCACCGAAAAAGACGGCAAGGAGTTCGTCGCCGGCAAACAGGTGCCGGCCTTCGCGCAGTTGCGCGACGA